>Ga0265295_1007742_pt1 | contig 12218 bp, 7 predicted proteins | sample Munlansysbiofilm_FD_192503 | JGI IMG/M metagenome (GOLD analysis project Ga0265295, IMG submission 192503) | Leachate microbial communities from a municipal landfill in Southern Ontario, Canada - Methane capture system biofilm | ecosystem: Engineered > Solid waste > Landfill > Unclassified ... | reverse complement strand
GCTAAAAGCGTGTCTTGCCGATTTGAATCAAGCAAAAATGCTGGCTTTCGACACAGAAACCAGTGGACTCGACCCCTTGCAATCGAAACTCGTCGGAATCTCCCTGGCGGCTGAGCCCAACAAAGGTTATTACATTCCGCTTGGGCACCATTTTGCGAAACAGCTTGAGCTTGAAGCGATTCGAAAAGAGCTGGGAGATCTGCTAAGCAATCCGCAGATTGAGAAAGTCGCCCACAATGCCAAATTTGATCTGCTCGTTTTGCATACCGCCGGCTTTGAAGTCAAGCCGCTCACTTTTGACACAATGGTAGCCGAGTGGCTAATTAATCCCACCTCAAGAAATCTCGGTTTGAAAGCTCAGGCGAGTGAGAGGTTGGGCGTGCAAATGACCGAAATTGAGGAGCTGATTGGCAAGGGCAAGAACCAAATCAGCATGGCAGAGGTGCCGGTAGATCGAGCTGCACCCTACGCTGCCGCAGATGCAGTCATGACCTTGCGCCTAGTTGAACCTATGCGCAAAGATTTAGAGGAACACGCCGCCCAGAAGCTCTACCACGATGTTGAAAACCCTCTCATTCCGATTTTGGCCGAAATGGAAGAAACCGGCATTTTGATAGACCTTGAGTTTTTCACAGAATTCGCCAAAGAATTAAAAACCGAAATCAACCGCCTAACTGAAGAGGCTTACCATCTGGCTGGGGATCAATTTAACCTCAATTCCACCCAACAACTTTCGGATACCCTCTTTCAGAAATTAGGACTGGAACCACCCGACCGCACAAAAAAAACCAGCAGCGGAAAATTTTCCACTTCTGCCGAGGTTTTGGAATCGATGAGAGGCATGCATCCGCTGGTTGACACAATTTTGGACTACCGCGAACTCTCCAAGTTGCAATCCACTTATGTCGAGGCTTTGCCCGTTCAAATAAATCCGAACGATGGACGCATTCACACCACGTTCAACCAAACCGGTACCGTGACCGGCAGAATTGCTTCGCAAAACCCCAACTTGCAAAACATCCCCATCCGCACCGAGCAAGGCAGAAGAGTGCGCCAGGGTTTTATCGCTGCCGAAGGGCACAAATTGCTGGCTGTCGACTACTCCCAAATTGAATTACGGATTGTTGCCCATTTGGCGCAGGATGAGGCGATGATGAAAGCCTTCCACGAAGGCCAGGATATTCACGCCACCACCGCCGCTGCGATTGCCAACATTCCTTTAAATGAAGTCAGCAAACAAGAACGTCGCCATGCCAAAGCGATTAACTTCGGCCTGATTTATGGCATGAGCCCCTATGGACTGACCCGCACAACCGACCTGACCTTGGCGGAAGCGGAAAACTTCGTCCGTGAATACTTCAGGCAATTCCCCGGTGTCAAAAAATGGCTGGATAACACCCGCCTCGAAGCCACCCGGCAAGGCTATGTTGAAACACTTCTGGGCAGAAGGCGCTACTTTCCTGCCCTTGCAGCCGGCACCAATTACACCATTCGCCAAAGAGAAGAACGCGAAGCAATCAACGCTCCGGTGCAAGGCACCGCAGCCGATATCATCAAGCTGGCAATGCTCAAACTGCCTAATGCCTTGAAAGAAGCCGGATTGAAAACCAAAATGATCCTCCAGGTACACGATGAATTGATTTTTGAAGTGCCTCTTGAAGAAATTGACCAGGCAACAAGACTGGTTAAAAGCCTGATGGAATCCGCCTTCCCCCTCTCCGTTCCCTTGGTGACCGAAGCAAAAATCGGCAACAACTGGGGCGAACTAAGCGTCATCGACCCGGATGTTTTGGTGGTGGAATAAATTATGGTATAGACCGAAATTGATAAGGTCGATATCCGATTGAAAGGGGTTCTAATCCTTCGTACGGATTTCCATGCTGAAGCAAATGTTTGTCGAAAAAGATACCGTTTCGTAGGGATGGTGCCCGCGCCATCCTGGAAAAGGCCTGCCTTTTCCTACGAGAGGTTCTATTACATGCTCCCCGTTCCTGTTTCCTGTTTCCTTTTTATCGCTCCAAGCTTATATCAGAAACCGAAATTGATCAAGCCCCGACGCTTTGGCTCTGCAATTGCCCTTTTAGCTGCATAACCTGTTTGCGCACTTTGTCATCGCTGTCGACCAACTCTGCGATTTTGTCGCAGGCATACATCACGGTTGTGTGGTCGCGGCCACCCAGTTCTTCACCAATTCTGGGAAGTGACATATCGCCTTGGTCGCGCATCAGATACATGGCAATTTGCCTCGGAAAAGCAATATCGCGGGCGCGGCTTTTACCGGTCAGAGCGCTTAGACTCACACCAAAAAACTCCGAAACGACTTCCAAAACCGATTTTGAAGTGATGCTGCTTGCCTGAGGCAAAAAATCGAACAAAGCCCGTTCACACAAGCCCAAAGAAAGTTCTTGCCCACTAAGCTGCGCAAAAGCCAAAACACGGTTCCAGGCACCTTCCAATTCGCGGACATTGGTTGAAATCAATTTAGCAATCCGGTCGATTACCTCTTCGGGGACATGCTGGGAAACTTTTTCAGCCTTTTCGTGCAAAATCGCCAGGCGCGTTTCATAATCCGGCGCTTGCATGTCGACCGTCAAACCCCATTCAAAACGGGAGCGCAAGCGGTCTTCGAGCGTGCTCATAGCCTTGGGCGAGCGGTCTGAGGTCATCACAATTTGCTTATCCTGCCCGTAGAGGGAGTTGAAGGTATGGAAAAATTCTTCTTGTGTTGAATCCTTCCCGGCGATAAATTGGATGTCATCAATCAGCAAAACGTCAACTTCGCGATATTTCTCGCGGAAGGTCGTGGTTGTTTTGGTGCGAATTGCATGAACCAGGTCATTGGTGAATTCTTCTGAAGAAACGTACAAAACCTGTTTGCCCTGCTGCAAAACTGCATTGCCAATCGCATGCAGCATATGCGTTTTGCCCAAACCGACACTACTATAAATGAAAAGCGGGTTGTAGGCACGGGCAGGGTTTTCGGCAACCGCCTGGCAAGCGGCATGCGTCAGCCGATTGGCAGAACCGACCACAAAATTATCAAAACGATACTTTGGGTTCAAATGAGTGTCATAGAGGTCTTTTTCAACCGGCTCAGGTTTAGGGATTGAAACGGTTTCTTCTTCAAGATCAACCTGTGGTGGGGCATATACCTTGAATTCAACCTGCACATTCCTCGCCATCATCCCCGAAAGTTTGTTGACCACAGTGCTCTTCAGGCGGCTTTCCAACCAGTCACAAGCGTAGGCATTACCGGCACCAAGTGCAAAAGTAGCCGAAGCATCCTCATATGATATCAGCTGAGTATTTTTCACCCAGGTATCAAAAGAGGCTTTGCTTAGCTCCATCTGTAATTGTCCGATTGTTGCCTGCCACGCTTGTTGAGCATTCATGCGCTCTACTCCTCATTTTAGATTTTAACGAAAAACCGACGGTCAAAAATAGCAATCGGTTTATGTCGATTCACTGTGCTTTCCCTTACACTGACTTGCTGAGTGAATAGGGAAATTCTATCACCTCAAAGTGAAGGTTTAGCACGAGTTGTCTTAAAAATCCACAATTCTTTAAGGTAGGGATTAGCAATGTATAGCCATATCAGCTTGTTGTGAGTTGACCATAATTGACCGGCACTTTCTAAAACCCTATTTAGCGAATTTTCAAAGCTTCTACAGCCCCACATATAGGCTTAATTGATTAATTAGCTCAAATATTCCAACAATTAGTGCTCTTTTTTAATGTTTTGGAATGCCGTTTTCAACCATAAATAAAGTCGATAGTCTTACACAAAGTGGTATTAACCTTTTTTACCCGCTTTGGCTATACGCTTCCGACGCTTATTCCTCAATCATCATTTTAGCAGTTCGGCGGCCCATTTCCACGGCAAAGTTCGTGCCGCGGTCATAGGGATAAACCTGACTCATGCTGGCAAAATATAATCCCTCAATCGGCGTCTTAATTGCTGGGATATTTTGGCTGTGATTGACCAAGGGAATCGGTTGTGCATAGCTTGCTTTGCTGACCCAAACTTTTTTGACCCAATCCGGCTCAAATTCCGGGTTGATCTTTTTCAGATGTGGTAAAAATTCTGCTAAAAGTTCATCATCAGATTTACTGAAGTTGGGATGGTCTTTTTCTAAATAGTCGCCAATGTAAATGATATGATCGCCCCCAAAATATTCAGGAGAAAGGAAGTTGGTATGTTCCACTAAGGAAAGGAAGGGGTAGCCTGCTTGTTTGGGGATGTTGTACCAATAATAACCGTCCGGCGAAAGCGGATGTTTGATCGAAAGCGTCATTACCACGGCGCCCATATGGTTTAGTTTAAGCAATTCACCCAAATAATTTTCGGGTAGTTCGGGGGTTAATTTCGCCATCTGACCGGGGGAAAGGGTCACCAGAACCTTATCAAAATGCTCAGCTGGCAAATCACCGACAAGGATGTCCAAACCGCCATTTTCATTCTTGCTGACATTTTTTACTGGCTGCCGGTAGCGAATCTCAACCCCGTCATCGCTCAGTTTTTGGGCAAATTTATCAGCAAAATTTTGGAATCCGCCCTGAAAAGTGCCTAATCGGGTTGTACGGGAATGCAAACGCGCCCACATCCAGGCCATATTGACTTTATCAGCCCAGTTTTCGCCAAATTTACCATCCAGCATCGGCTTCCACATGCTTTCAAAGACTTTATCACCGGCATATTTCCGCATCCAGGCATCGGTGGTAGTTTTTTCGAGCGGTTTCCAATTATTCGTGAGCCGCAGATACAAGCCAACCAAGCCAAAACGTATTTTGTTAATGCCCCAACCCAAACCTGGATAGAGAAGCGCTGAGAGGATCGAGTCGAAGGGATAGTACTTGCCATTGTAGTACATGACGCTGACCGGTTTTGGGAAAATTACCTGATCCGACCAACCTAATTCGTCAATCAAACCTAAAAGGTGCTTATCAGTTTGGAACCAATGGTGATAAAAACGTTCAACCGACCAATCCCATCCCGGCTCTTTGAAGCCCGAAGCCAGACCCCCCGGCACTTCACCTGCTTCAAAAATTGTTACCTCATGACCTGCTTTGCGCAAATCGAGCGCAGCACTCAAACCGGCAAAACCGGCACCAATCACAGCAATTTTCTCATTTGTCTTAATCATAAAACCTCATTTAAGCGCTAATTTTGGCTTTTATCTTCTGATTTATATTTTTCTTGCATACTGTCGAGATCATCACTCAGGCTGAATCCTTCTTTAACAAAGAAGAAAGCGCCCAAAATTGTTACCGGCAACCACAAAGCAAATCTCAGGAGTAAGGCATAACTCAAAGCGTTTTCAGCGGTCAGGCCAAATAGCTCCATCATCGTTTTTATGGCGGCGTCAAAAGTGCCCAAGCCACCCGGTGCAGCCGGAATAAGCAAAACGAGGTTGACAATTCCGACCACCATCAGCAAAGAGCGGAACTCCAAGCTGAAGCCCATCGCCATCATAACACCCCAATAGAGACCCGCCTCGGTTACCCAGATTAGAACCGATTGCGTCATCACCAATAGCGACTGCAAAGGACTGTGAAGAACTGCCAGCCCGTCGATAAATTTTTGAAGAATGCCTTTTAGCGAATCGCGGAATTTTTTTGGGATTAGATGATCAATCAGCCAATCGCTCACCACTTTCATCTTGGCAGGGAAAACTACCATAGCGACGAAAACGAGCAAGAGCAAGCCAAAGATAATGCCAACCCAAAGAGCGACGTTTTCAAAAATAGGAACCCACTGGCTCCCGGCTGCAAAACGACCCAGCTGCCCAAAGTTGAGCAAGACGAGCGCGAGAATCGCTATTCCGTCAAAAAGGTGCTCAACAATAATGGTTGCCAGAGAAGCGGAGATAGGCACTTCTTCTTTTTTTCGCAAAAAGACCGTTCGCAGCAAATCGCCAGCCCTTGCGGGAAAGACGTTATTCGCCATATATCCGGCAGAAAGAATTGAAAACAGTGTCGTAAGTTTTACTTTTTTGATGGGGGAGAGCAAAGTTTGCCAACGCCAGGTGCGGATGAAAAGCGCCAGGAAATAAGCCAGAATTCCCAAACCGACATAAGGTAGCTTTGCAGTTTTCAGTTGATCCCAAACAAGTCCAAAATCCACCTTGCGGAAAGCAAGCCACATGAACACGGCACTAACAGCCAGACCAAGCCAAACATGCCAGCGTTTAATTTTCATACCCCGATTGTACCATCATAGAGAAAAATTGTTATTGAGCATCATCATCGAATGAATGTCTCTTAAGTTTTTGTCCGATTTTTTGTTGACGACCCATCGCCGGCTACCCGTTTCCTGATTCCTTTTTCCCGTTTCCTGTTTCCTGATTTCCTGTTTCCTGCTTTACCTTCCCCCTAACCCTTTTTTCCAAATCGCGTCTTGAGATAAAAACTTTATGCCCACAAGTTTGGCAAACCAAGCCAATATCTGCGCCAAGGCGAACAACCTCCCACTCATATCCCCCGCATGGATGAGCTTTGCGCAAACGAAGCCGGTCGCCGATTTGAAGTTCTTCAAGCATTTTCGCATTATAACATCAGCATGGTACAATTTCTGCGGAAAGCGGTGCAGCACACCGCGATTTAAAACTGATGAATTTTGATTTTCAAACGCTCTTCGCTCGCATGATTACCTTGGTAATTGCATTTACCATTCACGAGTTTTCGCACGCCTGGGTTGCGACCAAATTGGGTGACACAACTGCCCAGGATGCCGGCAGGCTGACCCTCAACCCGCTCGTACACCTTGACCCCTTCGGCACTATTCTATTGATGGTTGCCGGCTTTGGTTGGGCAAAACCGGTGCCAATCAACCCATACCGCCTCCAGCGAAACAATAAAGCCGGAGTTGTTTTGGTTTCAATTGCCGGCCCAATTTCAAACTTGGTGCTTGCCCTGCTCGGTGCAATTTTGGTTCATCTTTTGCGAAACTTCCTGCCCGGCGCTACTCTGGCGAATTTGAATTCCTTGTCTTATTTTCTGGCTGTTTTCATTTCTACAAATATTATCCTGGCGCTTTTCAACATGTTGCCAATCCCCCCGCTCGATGGCGAAAAAGTGCTCAACTTTTTGCTGCCCTCCAAGTGGCAAGGTGCAATTGAACCGTTCCGAAGATATGGCTCGCTAATTATCCTTGCGCTTTTCGTTTTGGGACCCAGTTTTGGATTAAACATTTTCGACTGGCTGATTGGCAAACCGGCAAACGCAATCTTTAATTTCTTAGTCGGTTTTTAGGACAAATGGCTTACTATTGTTATCTGCTCCTGTGTGCAAACGGAGCATATTACACCGGCTGGACCACCGACCCAATCCGGCGTTTGAAGCAACACAACAGTGGACATGGCGCCCGATACACGCGCATGAATGGCCCTTGTGAATTGGTTTATGTCGAAGAAATGCCCGACCATCTCTCCGCCCTAAAGCGCGAAATTGAAATCAAAAAATATCGCCCAATCAAGAAGAAAGCTTTGGTCGAAAATTCATCCCTCAATATCCTGCCTGTTATTACTCAAAACCTTTGAATCTCGTTGTTTTGATCGCAGGAATTGTTTATAAGGAACTCACCGAATCAATCATAAGAATAATTGTGGAACTGAATCCAAACTTGTTTAGTTTAGTTTACTATAATGTGGATTATAAATTAATTACAAGGGTAAGGGCGGGTTCAAGACGTGAGTGTGCATCGTACCCGAACGAAGTGAGTGGTATTGACCTTGCCCAATCCGTAAAACCCGCCCAGTATCATTAACCCAATGTGCATTTCAAGTAACGCCCGCAATATTTAGGTTGGGCGGGTCTGGCTAATTGGGCGATTATTGTATGTTTGTAATTGGGACCCGCCCCTACCCTTGTATTATTTAGGCAATACACAATATTTATCTAAGGTTTTTACTGATTTATTAGGGCAACGATTCATGATTTTTCATATTAAGAATTGCTGGTTTTGATTGTATTTTCCGATTAATCATTCTTCCATAAGATATACTTACAATAACCAAGTCTCAAACCCATATCGGAGGAACTATGTCTGGCTTATTGTTTAACTTAGCTTTCACCCTTCACCCTGCCCTCTTTGCACAAACCACTGAGCCGGCCCAGATTAACTGGGTCAAATTAGTCATTGGAATTGTCCTTATCCTCGGCCTGATCGGCTTGATAATCTGGCTGCTCACCAACGGCAAACTTGCCCATTGGGCTAAGTCTGGCATCCAACGTCTTAAATATGCCGTGCAAATTTCGCGATTCGGGAACGAAATCAAGCAATCTAATAAAACAAAAGAAACACTACTGAACGAACTGGGCCAAAAAGCTTGGGAAGCCCGAATTTCCGACGCAGCTTATGCTCAGGAATGGGCCAATCTTGAAGCACTCGAAGAGCAAATCGCTTCAATTACAAATTTTTCTCAGAGCTTGCAAGAGCAAGCCAGCCAGCTCAACAAGCAACACGAAGATCTGAGCCGCGACTTTGACGACCAACTGGCAGAAAAAGAAAAACTGCGCAAAGAAACCGAAACCAAACTCAAACAAGCCCAGGCGGAACTTTATCGACTCGAAAGTGATATTGAAGCCCTGGCAAACCAGAAAGCCAGTCTGCAACGCGAAATCAAAAGCACCCGCAGCGACCGTATCAATGCCGAAAGCTCCGACGAACCGGACAGGTCCGAAATTTTATCCGCTTTGAACGTTCGTCTGGATGATTTGGTGGCAAAATTGCTTTCGGTCAGCAACGAAGAACCGGAATTAGCCGGTCGCATCCCCGCTTTTCAGTCCGAAGTGATTAAGCTTAATTCAAGCTTGACTGAACTCGATCAGCAAATCCGTCAGATTGAAGGTCAAAAATCCCAGGAACTGGAACCGCTTGAAAAACAAATGGATTCACTTGAAAAACAGGTAAAGCAAAAGGCGAATGAAGTCAAAGAGACAGAACATAAAATGAAACCGCTGATTAACGATCTCGGCAAACGGGTTGACGAAGCCCGCCCGGCTTCCGAAGTCTTACAGGATGCTTACAATTCTCTCGATGCCAGCCAGCAAAAAGTTGTTGATGCAAGCAGCCAACGAGAAGAAACGAAGGTCAATATCCAAAACCTCGATTCAGCCGCCGCCCGCAACTTTTACATCTTGGTCATCGGCGGACTGTTGATTATTGTGCTTGGAATTTTATTGATTGCCGGTGTTATATAGTGAAAAAAATGAAAGCCAAAGAACTGCTTAACCAACTCACCGATGAAGAAAAATGCGCTTTGGGTTCCGGAGCGGATAACTGGCGCAGTGAAGCTGTTCCGCGTTTAGGCATTCCTTCGATTCTCTTTCAGGATGGACCACACGGTTTGCGCAAACAAACCAGTTCCGGCGATGCCTTGGGGCTGAATTCAAGCATCCCGGCAAGCTGTTTCCCGACAGCCTCGATTAGTGCATGTTCCTTTGACCCGGATCTGCTCACGGAAATGGGAAGGGCTTTGGGGCAGGAAGCTCTGGAACAAGAGATTGATGTGCTTTTGGGTCCGGGTGTAAACATCAAACGCAGCCCACTTTGTGGTCGCAACTTTGAATATTTCTCGGAAGACCCCTTGCTCACTGGCGAGTTGGCAGCCGCTTACGTCAACGGTGTGCAATCACAGGGGGTTGGCACCAGTTTGAAGCATTTTGCGGCGAATAGTCAGGAGACCGCCCGATTAATTAGCAATTCGCAGGTGGATGAACGCGCTTTACGCGAGATTTACCTAAAAGCCTTCGAGATTGTGGTGCGTAAAGCCCAACCCTGGACGATAATGCCCTCATATAACCGATTGAACGGAAGCTATGCTTGCCAAAATGAGCAATTGTTAAGCAAAATCGCAAGGGATGAATGGGGCTTTGAAGGGCTTTTCATCAGTGACTGGGGAGCGGTAGAAAATCGCATTGAAGCAGTTGAGGCTGGTTTGGATCTGGAGATGCCTTCGAGCGGAGGCTATCGCGACAATGAATTGCTGCAAGCTCTGAAGAACGGAAAAGTTAAGCCTGAATCTGTTGACAGGGCTGTAATGAAATTGTTGACTCTGGGTGAAAAATGCCATCAAGCTAAAGCCAAACCCGGCAAAGAAATTTATGACGAAAACCACAAACTTGCCCGAAAAATTCTGACCGAGTCTGCGGTTTTGTTGGCAAACAATGATCACCTTTTGCCTTTGGCTGCTGACACAGACGTCTTGCTTGTCGGAGAGTTAGCAGAAAAACCGCACTATCAAGGCTCCGGCAGCAGTCGGGTTAACCCCACAAGGCTGGTCAGCTTAAAAGAAGCAATCCAAAACCAAGGGCTAAATTGGAAATTCCAAGCAGGCTATCAGATTGAGGAAGGAAAGCCGAACCAAAGCCTGATTGATGATGCTTGCATGGCTGCCAAAGGCAAAAAGGCGGTAATTATGGTGGCTGGTTTGACCGAAGTCGACGAGATGGAAGGTTTCGACCGTGAGCACCACAAATTGCAAGCCTCCCAAAACGAACTAATCCGTCAGCTTGCTGTGATTAACCCAAACCTCATTGTGGTCTTGCAAGGTGGCGGGGTAATGGAATTACCCTGGTTTGACCAAGTGAAATCAGTTCTCTTTGTTGGTTTAGGCGGACAAGCGAGTGGAGAAGCCACGCTCGATTTGCTCTTGGGTGTCCAAAACCCCAGCGGCAAATTGGCAGAAAGCTGGCCATTGAGCCTTGAAGACAGCCCTGCTTTCCATAGTTATGGACAGCGCTATAACACGCCTTATCTTGAAAGCATTTTCGTCGGTTACCGGTATTATCACACTGCCGGCCAGCCTGTGCGCTTCCCCTTTGGCTATGGCTTATCTTACAGCGAATTTAATTTTTCTGAACTTCGCTCCACACAAAAGGAATTGCAAGACGGCGAAAGCCTGAAATTAAAATTCAAGCTCGAGAATAGTGGCAAACTTGCCGGTAAGGAAGTTGTTCAAGTCTATGTCAGTGCGCCTGAAAGCAAACTTTTCCGTTCGGTCAAAGAGCTAAAAGCCTTCAAAAAGATCAATCTCGAAGCCGGAGAAAGCAAAGAAGTTGAGATTGAACTCAAGTTTGAAGATTTTGCCGTCTGGAATGTTGATTCGCATTCCTGGGAAGTTGAGCATGGCAACTACGAAATATTGCTTGGCAACAGCAGCCTTCACCTGCCCTTGAAAACCGAGATTTACTTGCATGGCTTTGAAGCAACAAGCACCAAGAGCCTCAACCCCCAATATTTCAACTTAGCGCTGACTAAAAACAACTTTAATCTTGAAGAATTCGAGAAATTGCCCGGTTCGCGTTCAGTTCAAGAACGAAAGCCCAAACCCGGCGACTTTAACCTCAACTCAAGTCTTTTGGATGCACAGCCATTCTGGATAGGCAGGCAAATTATCAAATTTGCAAAAAAAATCTCCGGCAATCTGGTTGATGAGTCGACTGACAGTGACGGGAATACACAGCGCCTGGTGGAAGCATCCCTTATGGAAGCACCCTTGCGCTCCTTTGTGATGGGCGGTGTGCCAATGGCGGTTTCTCTTGGCATGGTAGACCTGCTCAATTGGCGCATTTTCAAAGGTTTGTGGAAGATTTTTAAGGCTTTGGTGTTAAAGAAATAGTATAGATTTCTCTTTGGTGCAATCAGCGTGGGGCGCGATTGAAAATGTTCAAACATTGTTATCATTTTGCATTATCCCATTTTCAATCCGCCAGGTGATGCGATTATTTAAATTTATATGAACCCGAAATGCTGTGTTCGGGTACGACGTCCGCCGAGAAAGCGTGTCCGGCAACGGTTTGGATATACAGGCGGATAGAATGGGCGTAAGTCAAACCAAGCAAAAGGATCAAAGCCCATTCAATCGCGCCCTTGTATATTAGAGATGGTACTTTAAGTGCTGATAAACTTAAGGTATCAACCAGGCAGGTGTGGGTGAATTTGTTCGCGCCCATGAGTCTTCTTCAAAACTCGTGTTGTAGATTGAGTCCCCACACCTTTTTAATCACATAAAAACCGAACGGTATCCTGAGCCGCCACATAAGTGGTAAGCTCGCATCTACAAGGCAGGTTCAGTGATTTATGCCTGATTGAAATCAACCATATTGAGTGTACAAGAAAGCAGGCTCTAATGCAATACCACCCCACCAAACTCGGAATTGATATTTCAAAAATGACTTTTGATGTCTGTTTGCTAAACGGTGCAAAGCCCAAACAA
>Ga0265295_1007739_pt1 | contig 12223 bp, 13 predicted proteins | sample Munlansysbiofilm_FD_192503 | JGI IMG/M metagenome (GOLD analysis project Ga0265295, IMG submission 192503) | Leachate microbial communities from a municipal landfill in Southern Ontario, Canada - Methane capture system biofilm | ecosystem: Engineered > Solid waste > Landfill > Unclassified ... | reverse complement strand
TTTTTTAAACCAGTACCCTCTTGATCTACCACCGCCACCAGAAATTCTAAAACCTCGACCTGAAGAGATAAAAACTAAAGGTATAAAAGCGTTTGGCAAAAAGATAATGATGATAATCCATAACCAAATTGGCATATTGTAAAAGAAGTCATCATTTTCAGTTGGAAGTTTTCCGAAATAAGTATACTGATTTTCTAAATACTCATCATAAAACGATTGATAATCATATGAATCATAATCATATATATTCATGTAAAAGAATTCAACATAGGCAAAATAAAGTGAAATTAATCTTAAATCAATATCTAAAGGATTTATATCTGGGTTATTAAAGTAAGTATCAACCATATTTGAAGCTTCAAACGCAGATAAATATTCAGACGTTTTGTCGCCTATTTCAACCACTAGTTCTTGATAGTTCTTTTCACTATCAAAAAATAAGACAATCAATAACCCTAAATCATTTTTACCAATACCCCAACTATTAAAAATCTCAGTGGTATTTATATCCCCCAATTGGCCTTGATAGGTTAATACAACAATTTGAGCCCCGTCTATATTTAAATCTTGATATTCTTGAACACTTGAATCGTCATAAAGTTCGATACTATAATCTAATATAGTCCATAGAGTCGCATTTAATAATACATCTGCATAATCATTAATATAAAATGACTCGTTGGATTTGATAACATTAGGAGTAGTTTTTTTATTACAACTGACTAATAAACTCCCAATCAATAACGTATAAAGAACCATTAACACCCATTTATATATAATGGTTTTCATAGGGATTAGTTAAAAGTTGGAAGCGTTGCGTTATAGTTGGTAATAGAGTAAGTAGCATAAGGTTCTTTATTCGCTAAAAACATATTATTTGTGAATTTTTGAATATGGTTGTTGTAACTCATAACCGATTCATTGAACTTACCAATGGTATTTAATACCACGTTAGTAGCCGCAGAAAACTCACTCATAAAGCCCGCATATAAACTAACTGTATTATAACTGGCTGGATTGTCTTCCATGTAAGCTAATAAAGTGACAAAAGTAGAATCAATCGTTCCTGCCTCTGCATCCGCTTCTATGATATCACCATTGTCGATGGCTTCTGCAAAAGCAGTTCTAGCCTCTTTAATAATATTTAAATAATTGGTTACGGTAGTATCAGCACCTTCAATAGCATCAATAAATGCCAGTACTTTATCATACCTTGAGCCTAAAGCAGCGTGGACATCACCACGATTTTTTTCTATTAAATTGTTTCTGGTAACTTCACCATTATAAGCGTTAATCCATATAATACCCAGAATAATTAAAACAACGGCTGCGATAAATATTGGAAACATAATTATTTTTTTTCATTATTTCACAAACCTTTCTGTTCAGTATATCTGAACTTAATTTTCTTATAAAGCTTCTCTATTAAATTGTCTTTAATTTTGTTTATTTTTTATAAGTATCTTTTGTATTTATTAAAAAATTTAGATTATTTCCCATATTTAAAGTCTTAACTAATGAAAGCGCTTGTAATTTGCTATTTTTGATGGTATATTTTTAATAGTGGTACAGGAGGAAAATAGAATATGATAATTGGTATACCAAAAGAAATAATGAAAGGCGAATCAAGAGTGTCCGCAACACCTGAAACTGTCAAAATGATGATTAAAGATGGCCATCAAGTATTGGTTGAAGTCAACGCAGGATTAGGTTCTTTTAATCATGACCATGATTATGAAGAAGCTGGCGCGGTATTAACGAGTAATGTCGTAGAACTATATAGTAAGTCTGATGTGATCTTAAAAGTAAAAGAACCACAATTTAATTTGCAATTAAACAAACATGAAGTCGAATTAATGCATGAAGGACAAATTTTAATTACCTTCATTCACCCTGCAGCCCCATCGAACCATAAGATGGTTAAAGAATTAGCACATAAAGGGGTTATCGCTTTAACTTTAGATGGGGTTCCTCGTATTAGTAGAGCACAATCGATGGATGCATTATCCAGCATGAGTGCTTGTGCAGGTTATAAAGGGATTATTATGGCAGCGGACGGGTTATCTAAGTTTATCCCTATGGTAGGTTCAGCAGTTGGGATGATTAAACCTTCAAATATACTGGTTATCGGCGCTGGGGTTGCTGGACTAAGAGCAATTGCAACCGCTAAAGGTTTAGGTTCTGTTGTGTATGCAACAGATATTAGATTTGAAGCCCTTGAACAAGCTAAATCTTTAGGGGCTAAAATTATCGACTTAGGTATACCTCAAGAGGTTGCTGTGAGTGCCGATGGTAAGCATGCGAATAGTTTATCTAAGAAATGGCTTGAACATGAAAAAGAAACTTTAATGAATTATGTTAAAAACGCGGATATTATTTTCCTATCAGCATTAGTATTTGGTAAAGAAGCACCCATCATAATCGATGAAGAGATGGTTAAAATGATGAAACCAGGTTCTTACATTGTTGATATTTCAATTGACCAAGGCGGAAACTGTGCTATTACAGAACCAGGTTTAACCACAATCAAACATCATGTGACAATTAATGGGGTTAAAAACCTTCCAGGGTTATTAGCAACTTCATCAACTTGGATGTTTTCTAAAAATATTTATAACTTATTAAAATACTTGATTAAGGATGATAAACTCAATCTAGATTTAACTGATGAAATTGTAAAATCAATTCTTGTGTGTCATAACCATAAATTGGTCCATGAAGGCACATTAGAGGCGATTAAGATGCATGAGGGGGTATAAAATTGGAACTTTTTCCGTATATATTACTGGGTATATTCGTTGTACTCACGATTGTGGGATACTTATTAATTAACAATGTGCCTTCTTTATTGCATACACCTTTAATGAGTGGAATGAATGCATTATCAGGGATTATTATTACAGGGGCTTTAGTAACGACCTCTGTTGTATTAAAAGATCAAAACCAATTTCTTGCTAGTGTAATAGGTGGGTTATCTGTTGCATCAGCAACCTTTAACGTATTTGGTGGGTTTATCGTAACCGATAGAATGCTAAAGATGTTCAGAAAGAGAGCCCATTAATATGACTATTTTAGTTTCTCTTTCATCCACAAATTACTATATTGTTTCAGGAATTTTAGTCGCCCTTGTCTTATTAGGGATCTATTTAATGAGTAAGGTTAAATTCGCAAGACTGGGTAATATTATTAGTGGGTTTGCTGTTTTAGGAGCCATTATAAACACTTTGATTTATTATGATATTATTGATATATGGGCATTATATATTTATATGACTATCGGCGCTTTAATTGGAACTATTCTGGCTCTTAAAATAAAAATGATAAGTATGCCACAAATGATTGCGACATTAAATGGTTTAGGTGGACTTGCTTCAATGATAGTGAGTGGGTTTGCAGTAAAAGATACCAATGCACTTTTAGATATTTTTCCATATATAACAGCATATCTAGGGTTCTTTATTGGATTGGTTACTTTTGTAGGAAGTATTATTGCCGGTTTAAAACTTCAAAGGGTGTTACCTCAAAAACCAATTCATTTTAATGGATATCAAGTTATTTTAACCATTACTCTAGCCGTGTTTGCAGCTTCCTTATTTGTGCCACTATTTAGTTATGTTAATCCTTGGATTATTTTAGGGGCTGGTTTAATCATTGGGACTTTATTCGCTATCGTATTTACAATGAAAATTGGCGGGGCAGATATGCCGATTGTTATCTCACTATTAAATAGTTTTAGTGGTGTAGCTGGAGCATTGTCTGGGTTAGCCATTCTTGATCCATTATTAGTCAGTGTAGGTGCGGTGGTTGGTGCAAGTGGTTTACTCTTAACTCAAATTATGTGTAAAGCCATGAACCGAAGTCTACTAGATATCTTACTAGGTAAAACCTCGATGAACTCCTCTTCTCAACCTAAAGAAATCGTTGAATATATCAATGAAGAAGCAATAATAAAAAATACTAGAAACCCCATCGATATATTAAAAGAAGCCAAGTCAGTCATCATTGTACCAGGTTACGGTATGGCAATTGCCCAAGCCCAAGCTCTTGTAAAAGAACTTCAGGATTACTTTACCTCTAATGGGGCTAGTGTGAAATATGCAATCCATCCTGTTGCAGGTAGAATGCCAGGACATATGAATGTCCTTTTAGCTGAAGTAGATGTAGATTATGATTTATTATTTGAAATGGACGATATTAATGACGATTTTAAAACCACTGATGCGGTATTGGTAATCGGCGCGAATGATGTTTTAAACCCAACAGCCAGAACAAATCCAGATACACCTATTTATGGTATGCCCATTTTAAACGTAGATGAATCTAAAGATATTTTCATATTCAATTATGATTTAAACCCGGGTTATTCAGGGGTACAAAATCCAATATATAACAGAAAATCTGGTCTTCATTTGTTTTTAGGGAATGCAAAAGATACATTAGACAAACTAATGAAAGAACTAAAAAGTTAAAGATAATCCACTGGGTTATCTTTTTTTATTGTGTGAAATCTCAATTATTCTTTTACAAAGCATTATAACTATGTTATAATAACAGTGTAGAAAAGCGCTTACATTTTTATAATAAATTGTTGTAATGGATATGTATTTTATAGCGCTTGAATCATTTAATCGTCATATTAATCGATTATTAAAGGGTGAAAAGGAGAATCATGAACGTACTATTTAGCTTAACACCAAAAGAAAAAGTCGCATACATCTATGATGACTACACGATTCGCCAAGCATTAGAAAAAATGCAGATTTATCGTTATAACTCAATTCCAATTTTAAATCGTAAAGGATCTTATGTTGGAACACTTTCTGAAGGAGACCTCCTTTGGTACATTAAAGACAATCAGCTCAACTTTGAAAAAACAGAATCGATCTCAGTTTCTAAAGTTCCAAGAAACAAAGATAATGTATCCGTACCGATTCATACAAACATGGAAGATATTATCGAAGTTGCGACAAGACAAAATTTTGTTCCTGTATTAGATGATTTTGGATCATTCATAGGCATTATCACCAGAAAAGATATTTTCAATTATATGGTTAAACGTATGAATCAAAAAGAATCAACGTTAAATCATTCACATCATGAACTATTACATAAAGTGGATTAAAAAAACAACCGTCAAATGACGGTTTTTTTTATATATGAAATCTTCGTTTAAATTCTTCACGACTTGATTTTGAAGGTAAGATAAATATACCTAAGAGTGTAACAACCGCATAAGTGAATGTTGCAGAAGATGGCCACGTAACGGTTGTAATATCAATAAGATTCAATAATCCAGGAATAAGTCCAATGATTGCTAAAATAAGCAAATTTCCGAAGTATTCAAACCATTTTTTACGATTAAGTAAGATGAGTAAAGTCAATATGATCATATTCATCAAAATTGCTAAAGGGAAAACATAGTCAATTGCCCAAGCGTAATCATTGATGGCAAGTCCAAGTAAAATGATGGTTAATCCAGAGACAATAATGATTTTTGATAGCCTAGATGTCCATAATGATGCTGGCCACATTAATAAAAACATGACTATTATATATCCATTGGTCACTGCAACAACCCAAGACCACGAAAGTGGAGGCCCACTTAAATAGTCGACATAGATGGAGACAAGGGCACTAATAATATTTAAGAAAATGAAAAAACGATAAAAGAATTTAGCTCTTGATTTCTTTTTAATGATTGAAAACTTATAAAAAGAAGGATTCTCTTCATTTTTTTCAAGTTCTTGATTACAAAACATGCAATGATCTAAATCCGTATCGTAGTGGATATGACAGTTTTTACAGTATCTCATCATAACCCTCCCGGTAATTTGTATCAATAGTGACATCAATGCCTTCTTTAACTAAATGTTGGACAAAAAAGTTCATAATGGATAAATCTTTGAGTGGTGATGCAAGTAAAATATTTGTTTTTTCATGAATCGTAATGCCTGTCATTGCAATCCCATAACCAGCATTTACAAAGTCTGCATCGATGACTTTATGTTTCATGCTTTCTGGAAGATCCACAATTCCTAAATTCGAAAATGAAACAGTAGAAATCGATTCGCCTAAAATGTTATAGCCAATTTTAAATGCGATGGTCTTTAGCGCTAGGGGTAGAATACGAATGAAGAAGTTCTTTTCAAAGCCAACAAGTGCACTAATTCTTCCGTGTAAAATGTCTTTATCAAGCTGCTCAGCAAATTGAGCTTTAGTCACTTCAAGCATTTCTTCAAGTGTCCATTTTGGTTTATTTGCTTCATAGGACGCTTTAATATAGAGCGAAAAGTTTCTTAACGTGACTGAATCAAAATAAGGTCTGAGATTTACAGGAATAAGCGCTTTAATTGGTTTTTTCTTACCCACAAAATCCAATGATTCTGAGTAAATGCTGAATGCGAATAATGCCGTTAAATACTGTGTTAAAGTCACTTGATATTTTTCTTTAACCATCTTTAAAAAAGACTTTGTATGAAACGATATTTTTAAGAGTAAAACCCAGTGTTGATTAAAACTTTCACCGGTAATATGGTAGGCTTTATCTTCTTTTAAATTGAGTTTATTATTTTTATCATAGTTTGAAACAAAGTTATCTTCACTTTCTTTTTTTGAATAGGGCTTCTCTGATAAAATTTTATCGTCTGATGAAAGATCAAATCCACGGAGTTTGAAGTAATTAAATGTAATGGATTTTAAAAAATGGAGTGCTCCAGTTCCATCGGATAATGCATGAAATGTTTCTAATGTGATTTTATTGTCTAAGTAATAGACTTTAAACATATAGCCATTATTTTGTACTGGTTTAAAGTATTTACATATTTGTGCAACCTCGGGTTCCACTGAAAATGGGCGATGATTGTGTGAGAAGTAGTTCCAAAATAAACCATTTTTTAAGGTGACTGAAAAAGTTTCAAACCGAGGTAGTAATTGATTAACTGCTTGTTCGAGAATGTCAGGGTCAACAATTTCATCTAAATAGAAAGACAAACGAAAAACATTACTGCGTTCATCTTGAGAAACAGCAGGAAATATTTTAGCTGCATTATCGAGTTTGTACCAATATTTGCTTTTTCTCATAATTACTCCTTTATTTATTACTTATTATTATACATTTTTTTCATGCTAAAGTCTTCAAGTTTGAAATATTTCGAATTCGAAGCATTATCCTCGACTTGTATTTTTTATTTGATAAAATAGAAGTGAACGGAGGGTTATGATGAAACCACTAATTGGCATGCACCATGTCACAGCAATGACATCAAGTGCAGAAAAAATCTATGAATTTTTCACATATGTTTTAGGTTTAAGGCTTGTTAAAAAAACGATTAATCAAGATGATATCCAAGCATATCACCTATTTTTCGCAGATGATCAAGGTAGTGCAGGAACGGATATGACATTCTTTGATTTTCCTGGAAATCAAAAAGCTATTAAAGGAACCAATGAAATTGCAAAAACCGGATTACGCGTTAAAGATGATCAATCGATATTTTATTGGAAAAAAAGATTTGAACGTTTAAAAGTAAAGCATGAGGAGATTAAAGAAATATTTAAAAGAAAGGTTATTTTCTTCGAAGATTTTGATGGTCAAGAATATTATTTGATTTCAGATGAAAATATCAAAGGTGTAAAACCGGGAATTCCATGGAAATTGGGACCAATTCCTAATGAATATGCCATCATCGGACTAGGCCCAATTTATTTTAGAGTGAATGATATAAATCGCATGGAAGATGTGTTAACAAAGTATTTGACGTTTGAAAAGCTCAATGAAGATCACAATTTATCGATTTATCAAACCGGTGAAGGTGGAAACGGTGGCTCTGTCATTGTAGAAGTGCCAAAAAATGTTTCACAAGGTTATCAAGGTTATGGTGGGGTTCATCATGTCGCATTTGGTGTAAAAGATAAAGATGATATCGATGATTGGATTAAACATTTAAACCACATTGGTGCAAGACATTCTGGATTTGTTGATAGATTTTATTTCAAATCATTATATACAAGATTATATCCAAATATATTATTTGAATTTGCCACAGAAGGTCCAGGATTTATTGATGATGAAGAACCTTATGAAACTTTAGGTGAATTATTAGCTTTACCTCCAAAGTTTCGAGGGATGAGAAAAGACATTGAAAAACTTGTTCGTCATATTGATACCAAACGAAGTGATAAAACGTTTAAAAAGGAATATGAAGATGAACACAAATAAAGAAGATTTAAAATTAACTGCCGTATTATTTCGTGCCATGCAACATATCCAGTGGATGATTACTAAAGATATTGAATCCCATGGATTAAATACGACAGAATTTGGCACTTTAGAAATGCTATACAATAAGGGTTCTAGAACAATCCAAACGATATCCAAAAAATTATTAATGGCAAATAGCAGTATGACTTATACGATCGATAAACTCGAAAAAAAGAAATTCGTCATTCGCACAAAAGATGATAAAGATCGTAGAAATACAGAAATTGCACTGACAGATTTAGGAAAAAATTATATTGAAAATGTGATGGTAAAACACCAAGAGACACTGAGAGAACTCTATAAAATACTTTCAGAAGAAGAAAAGCTAGTGCTTATCGATTTAATGAAAAAACTTGGATATTACGTCGAAAAATTAAACGAGGATGCAAAATGAAACATATATTTGAACAAGGGATGAGCGATGAAACGATCATCTTACTTCACGGCACAGGTGGAGATGAAACGGATTTACTTTTAGTAGGTGAGTTTATTGATCCAGCAGCAAACCTATTAGGAATTAAAGGAAATATATTAGAAAATGGGATTCCACGTTTTTTCAGACGGATCTCTATGGGTGTATTTGATGAAGAAAGTTTGATTGAAGAAACACACAATCTTAAAAATTTTATCGATGAAGCCATTGAGAAATATGAGATAAACCGTGATAAAATTACCATTCTTGGATATTCGAATGGGGCTAACATTTTGGCTTCCCTCTTATTTTTCTATCCTGATTTTGTCAAAAAAGCGATTTTGTTACACGCGATGGTTCCGATTCGACATATCGAGATTAAGCATCATCAAGAAACAAAGATATTCTTATCATCTGGTAAAGAAGATCCTTTAGTCCTTGCGAGTGAAGTACTAGAACTTAAAAAAATGTTTGAAGAAAGAAACATTACATGTGAGCATTATGAAACTGCTTTTGGACATGCACTCACAGAAATTGAACTCAGATATGCAAAAAGATGGTATGATAAAATCAAGTAATGGAGGGTTTTATCATGTTTGATGTAAGTTTAGAAGATATTAAATTAGTAAGAGAAAAGTATGTCATCTCGATGCATCCTTTTGAAATTTCAAATTTTCCACCGAAAGAAAAGAGAAAATATATCTTACTTTGTATGATGGTTCATCTTTTTGATGAACATAAAAAATATACAGAAAAAGAAATTAATGAAATCATAAAGCCTATATATCACGATTATGTAACCATCAGAAGATATTTAGTAGAATACCAATTTTTAAACAGATTAAATGATGGTAGTGAATATTGGTTAGTCGCAAACAAAAAGGATTATTTGATCTATATTGAAGACTAAAAAGAGGGAACACATGTTCCCTCTTATTGTTTGATTGGTTGATATGTTTTAATCCAATTAAGAACTCTTTTACGCTTGATACGTTTCATTTCAGATAAGAATAACACCGTATCACGTAATGTTTCTTCTAATGATCTTGGAGTGTATCCCCACTTTTGAGTTGCTTTATCATGGGAGAAATTTGAATTAGTTCTAAGCGTGTAGAGCGAATATTTCGTATAAATTGGTGGAAGCTTTCTCATTCGATAATAAATTTCTGCAAGGGGTGCAGAGATTTTCGCAAACCAAAAGGGAAGGACATGAATGTGATATCTTTTCCCAGCTAATTTTTTTAGCGTGAGAAACATTTCTTTAAGTTCAATCCGTTTTCCAGATAGAATGTAGCATTCTCCAACCACACCATGATTGATTGCGCTTATGATACCAAGACTCACGTCTCTAACATCAACAAAATCATAAGCACCATCCACTCTTGAGGACAAATATCCATTTAAGTATTCTTCGATCATCATTGTCATATGTGCTTTCCCATAATCATTAGGTCCAGTAATCCCGGAAGGATGAACGATGATTGCATTTAAACCGAGTTTGACATGATCTAAGACGTATTGGGTTGCGATTGCTTTTGATTTGGCATAACTGTCAACGACTAAATTTGGATCAAATGTATCAATTTCTTGAATGAGTTCTTCATTATTCTTTTCAGGAATCGCATGAACAGATGATACATAAATGAAACGATGCACTTGTTTTTTAGTCGCTAAATCAACTAATTTTTTTGTGCCATTGACATTCACATCATATAAAAGGTGATTCTTTTTTTGAGCGATTGATACAATACCAGCTGTGTGGATGATGGTTAAAGAGGCCTTCGAATCTAAAAGAAGTTCTAATGTTTGCTCGTCTCTAATATCACCTTTGATAATTTCACAACCCAAACTTTCAAGTAGGGTCGTTGAATCATTTTTCAAGATGAGTGCACGCACGACTTTTCCTTGGTCGCGTAATGCTCTTATAATCGTGTTTCCTAAATGGCCATTACCACCAGTCACAATATACAATTCATCCATAATCTCATGTAAGATTTAAACTGTATTAAGTTAGTACTTAAGACGGATTTAAATCTTTCCCCTTTCTTTCTAATTTAATATAATAATAATGTACTGTGGATCTGTACCATAAAAATACAGCTATGACTGTTTAGAGGTGACGCTTACCACGGTCTTTATTTTAATCAGCAATAGTTAGTTAGCGCATGACGCTTTTTACATGATTATGAGAATAAAGACTCGCTGGACTTACCACATGTACGAATAAATTTTAGGAGGTGTACTTATGAACTATATCGGCATCGATATCTCTAAGTACAAGCACGACTGTTTCATCGCCACCGAAACAGTTGATCATCAGTTCTCTTTTGAGAACAGTCAGTTAGGGTTTAATGAACTTTTAGGACACTTTAAACCCTTAATCAAACAAGAAATGATAATAGGCCTTGAGGCTACAGGTCACTACGGTGAAAATCTTAAGTCATTTCTTACCTTCCATGGATATTCATTCATGGAGATTAATCCTTTTCTCGTGAAGAAGTTTGGAGAAGCCCAATCACTAAGAAAAACAAAGACGGATAAGAAAGATGCACAAATGATTTCAACTTATATGAGATCTGTAGACTACAAAGCCTATCATCATCAATCTTATCATATAAGTGCCTTAAAATCACTAACCAGGTTACGCTTCAAACTCATTTCTATCCGGACGAAACACTACAACATGATGACCAAGGTCTTAGATGTCATCTTTCCTGAATATAAAGCTTTCATGCGAGAACAAGGCTATTCAGAGACATCTTTATACATTTTAAAACGTTTTTCATCTCCAGATAGAATCGTTAAGATGAACGACGAACATTTTGATAAGCTTCGTAGACTCTCCATGGGAAAATTCAATTATCCTAAGTTTGTTAAGCTGAAGGAACTCGCAAAATCTACAATTGGTGTCACACAAAATCATCAACTCTTTAAACTCAAAACTTCGATTTCTTATGTTGAGCAGCTCAATCGAGATATTGACGAGACTGAGAAACAAATCACTTCTTTAATGGCTAAGTATCCAACTCGAATTCAAACCATTAAAGGTGTTGGAGTTATCTCAGCAGCTGTCATCATTTCAGAATATGGTGATATTTCACTTTTTTCTAATCCCGCTGAAATGTTATCCTATGCAGGTCTTGATTCTACGATCAAACAATCTGGAACCATGTCTTCTACTGGTAAACTAGTTAAACGTGGTAGTAAATATCTACGTGCTACACTCATTAATGTTTGCATGATGGTAATGATTCATAACCCAGTGTTCTACGATTATTACACCAAGAAAAAACAAGAAGGGAAGCATCATCGTGTCGCACTTGTTCATCTCGCTAAAAAGCTCGTTAGAGTGATTCATCATTTGGAAACAAACCACGAAGATTTCGATTCTTCTAAACTCAAATAACTAGTTACTTAAACTGTGGCGGTTAAGTAAAAGTCATCTGTAATACTAGCTAACCTCCGAATTTTATTTGCTAAAGGAGGTTTTTACTGTTTATCTACAAAAGGTGCTTGACTTTTAATAGTTAGTCACCTCTATTTATGTAAAT
>Ga0265295_1007738_pt1 | contig 12224 bp, 5 predicted proteins | sample Munlansysbiofilm_FD_192503 | JGI IMG/M metagenome (GOLD analysis project Ga0265295, IMG submission 192503) | Leachate microbial communities from a municipal landfill in Southern Ontario, Canada - Methane capture system biofilm | ecosystem: Engineered > Solid waste > Landfill > Unclassified ... | reverse complement strand
CATAGAACAACTCATCATCCTGAACTATTTGAGGAATTGTTTTATATAATGGTTCAATGACCTGGCCTCTATGCGTACCTTTAGCATTTGACCAGGTCAAGTAGTCGTTAAGTGGATTAGAGTCAGGGTGTCACCGGAAGTCGCGCCCTGACTGCACGCCAAAGCGTGGCTGCCATCTGGAGTTGGGCCGTGCTTGTCTTAAAAGTCAGGGTGCGACTTTGAGACCGCTCTGACAAAGCCAGAGTGCCACTGAGAGTCGCGCCCTGACTGCACGCTAAAGCGTGGGTGCCATCGGGAGTCGGGCCGTGCTTGTCTTAAAAGTCAGGGTGCGACTGTGAGACCGCCCTGACACAGCCAGAGTGCCACTGAGAGTCGCGCCCTGACTGCACGCTAAAGTGTGGGTGTCATCTGGAGTCGGGTCGTGCCTGTATTAAAAGTCAGGGTGCGACTTTAAGACCATCCTGACAAAGCCAGGGTGCCACTGAGAGTCGCGCCCTGACTGCACGCTAAAGCGTGGGTGCCATCGGGAGTCGGGTCGTGCCTGTATTAAAAGTCAGGGTGCGATTTTGAGACCGCCCTGACAAAGCCAGAGTGCCACTGAGAGTCGCGCCCTGACTGCACGCCAAAGCGTGGCTGCCATCTGGAGTCGGGCCGTGCTTGTCTTAAAAGTCAGGGTGCGACTTTGAGACCGCCCTGACAAAGCCAGAGTGCCACTGAGAGTCGCGCCCTGACTGAATTCCATAGCCAGAGTGCCACTGAGAGTCGGGTACTGACTGCACGCTAAAGTGTGGGTGTCATCTGGAGTCGGGTCGTGCCTGTATTAAGAGTCAGGGTGCGACTGTGAGGGCAGCCCCTGATAAAAGCCTGGGTGCCACTATTGTGTTTTTTAGTAATTTAATCCAAAAGCCCAAAGGGGTATTACATTGAGGTACCCAAATTCAATATCATCTTTTACAACAAATGATTTACCGTCCTTTTCTATTTGGTTTTGTTGCTTATTTTTCCCACCAACTTCAAATGTGTATTTATCAATGATAAAGTCAGCGATTTTTGAAGATATTACTTTATTTCTTACGCGCATTTGATTGAAAAAGAATGTCTCCCGCAGGTTTCCTGCATTTGATTTATCTCCAACTAAGTTAAAAATGATATTTGTATTGTCTAAATACACCTTATCAACCTTTCCTAATCCCCGAATACCACTTGTTTTATTGCGCAATTGTCCAATAAGTCCAGCTTTTTCCATATATGAAAAATAATCGTCTAAGGAATTCCGACTTACACTAATTATTTCCGAAATTTTGGAAAAATTGGGCTTAAACGGTACACTTTCAGCAATAATGGAAAGTAATCGTTTCAGCTTTCGACTTGTTCCAACATTTAAGTTTGCATATTGGGGAATATCTGATTCTAATGTTTGCACAATGATTTGCCCCAAACGTAAATTCATTTCATTTTCAAGCCCGAATGGAAAGTATCCTCTTTTTAAATAGTCATTAAATAAAGGTAGCGGATGTTTAATATTTACAAGTTTTACTTCGTTATTAATTATTTGTTCTAAAGAATAAACTTCGGTTTCATAGTTATGAAATAGCTTTAAATACTCTCGAAATGAAAGTCCTGGTAGCTTGTAAATTATTGCACGACGACTTAAATCAGCAGAACCTTTCAGTATATCAAGAACGGAAGAACCAGTGAAAATAATTTTCAAACCAGGAAATGAATCGTAAATGTTTTTTAATTCATGTGACCAGTCAGGGTACTTATGTATTTCATCTATAAATAAGTATTCTCCTGCATTTTTATAAAAGTCATCAGCTAAATCTAAAAGTCTGTTTTCTCCAAAGTACATATCATCGGCTGATACATATAGCGCTTTTTTGCTATTTAAATTCTCCTTGATATGTTGCAAAATCATAGTCGTTTTACCCACACCCCGGGCTCCAATAATTCCTATCATTCTACTATCCCATGAGACTTTTTCGTATAGATAACGTTTAAAATCTGTAGTTGTACTTTGTAAAAGGGTTTCGAATTTCTGATAAAGCGTTCTCATTGGTTTTATATTTTTTTACAAAGATACAAATTGCACATCATATATTGCAATATTACTAATTATTGTTCATTGGGATGTGCGATGTTGGCATACCTGGTGTCAACGTTAAAGAATTTATATGCCGTTCCCAGTCAAAAGTATCAAGAAAAGGTAACTGATTAACCACAGTTATGCAGCATTTCATGGTGTGAAAAATGGGTCTTTATTTTCTTTTTTTTATCATTTTACTTATGCTTGATTTTTTAAACGGTGTACTTAGCAGTAGCTTAACATTAAATCCTGATCTCCCATAACTTAACCGATACCAATAGTAATTTATATACTCAATTATTCCGAATAAAAACGTACCGATAGCAATTGTTAAATCTGTATTATTACTTTTAATAATGGGTATTATTATGCTTATCCCCACTAACAAAATTATATTTAAAGGTCTTAAAAACCTAAGGAGTTTTATAACTTTAAGATTAAAACTTCCCTTTTGGATTATTAATAGATATCTATAAAACCAATAGATACTTCCCTGTAATAATATAAATATTAGATATGAAAATGCTATTAAACCAGCTATTCCGGGGTTTAACACTCTATATAAAAGGGCAAATGTACATAGAGCTGCAAATTCAGCTATCGCCAGATATAAAAGCTGTTTCTTTATTTTTTTCACTTCATCACTTCTAAAAACTCAATTGTCTAAGAGCCTTCAAACATTTTGACTTATACTTCTCTTCTTGAACGTTTAACTCACAGATTGGCATATGAAAAACCGGGCATTCCGGTGCGATTTTCCGTCATACCACACAAAGTTTAACATGAGCTATAACTTTGAATATTTGTACGATAAGCCCAATTTTTCAAATGCCGTGTCATCTGCGACCAATCTTATCTTTGAATGGTTAGTTTCTGTTTTTCTGACCACCCTTTAGTTTTTAATTCAACGGTATAAATCCCATTGCTCAGATCCGCGATATTGATTTGTTCCTGATTGGTTTTTAGTTTCTTTGATTTTACCAAAGCACCCATCATATTATATATATTTAAGTCAAAATCAGTACTATTTGTGTTTTTAATGCTCACAGTTACCAAATCGGATGAAGGATTGGGATAATAAGTGACCTTTACCACTGAATTATTTTTCACTTTTTCCATTCCGACTGGAAAATGAGGAGTTAACAAATAGGTTTTATTTGTAGCGGTGAAATTATCCCGGGCAGAACTGATGCCCTGTAACAGAATTTTTCCGGTAGAACTTACATAAGTCATGGCAGGATTAAGGTATTCCTCTGTTGGCAAGGTGTATGATGATAAAGGGTAATTAATATCTCCTGTCGTTAGGTTAACACTTACCAGGCAAACTTCATAGGGGTCGGTGTTGGCCTTTAAACCCAATACATAAGCCATGTTTTCTGTCCTGTTTAACACCAAATCAAAAAAGCCACCATCCGTAAGTGGACCTGATAAGGGTTCGGAAGTGGTTAGTTTTGCAAACAATTTGGTGGTAGGATTGAATTCAATTAATGCAAATTCTAAGGTTGGGTCATTCCGGTAAGCCAATAAAATATAATTTCCATTGCCCATGCGGGAATCATCAAATGGTCTTGTAAGAATGACACTCAATAACCACCCCGGATCGGATGGAATTAGATCAGGGTTTAAGTTTTCAAATGCATTGGTGGAAGGATTATAGTATTCTGTGCTGGAGGGAGTAGTGCCTCCATAAGATGGCCAGCCTCCAGCCATAACAGCGCCTCCATCTGTTGTGGGTAATAGTATTTGCTGTGTTCTGGGTTGAATTAGCGTTCCTGTTGCAATATATGAATCGGTTACAGGATCATAGAGTTCCCCATAAGAAGCCGCACTATTGTCGTACCAGGCACCGGCAATAAGCACTTTGCCACTGCTTAACTCAACGGCGGCCGGCATCATCCTTTCTGCTATCATAGATGCTTTAACACTAAATGTTTGCGTAGCATTATCATATATTTCAGTAGTAGCATAGCCTGGAACTCCATAATCTCTTCCTCCGCCTGCTATAAAATATCTTCCGTCTGATAATTTCGCCACTGCTGAAAAATCATGGGTAAAGTTCATTGGAATTTCTGAAAACGAATTGGTGGAGGGGTCATAAATATCGGCATAAGCACAGGCCACAAAACCATTTTCCCTGCCACCAAAAGAGATGATTTTACCATTGCTTAATTCGCTGGCAACAGGGTAAATTTTTGTTCTCATCATAAGAGGGCCTGTCTCATAAATGGCACCTCCTGTTTGAGCACTTGAATTAAAGTTTGTTAAGAGCAGCAACAGGCCAGCTATTATTGCTACTGATGATCTGGATGTAGTAAATGTTTTTTCCATCTTAATTTTGTCTGTGTTTATCGTGCTGATCCCGCACTTTTAAGTTAAAATTATCTGTCAAAACAAATTTTTCCATCTCTTTTGGTTGCTTATAGCGAGCCAGGCTATGCGCTTACAGGCTTTTCCAAGGATTCCATTATCACGGATGCCTAAATCTTTGTTAAAGATACGAAGTTTTTTCATATGAGCATATGGCTGATGGTATTTTGCTTTTAGCTTGACGGTTTTCGTGTTCGGAGATGCCCAGGTAAAAGGGAAGTAGTTCGTTACCAGATTAACTCACTTTGTCGGAAGATTAAACAAACTCCAAAAATTAAAACCATCGGGGTAAAAGGATTGCTGCGAAGGGCCTGGCTTTAATCCTGAAAAAGCTCCCTGCTTTGGTTCACCAGACATAAAGGCTATTGTAAATAGAGCTGAGCGGTGTATTTACCTCAGAATAATTTCATCCGCAAAAATCATGGAATCATAACCGGAACCTGCCGGATGCCACTCGGGCAGCTTGCCATAGTAGCGCGCAATCACTTTTATAAATCCGGGTTGTATGTCGTTTAAGGGGGTAACGTAGTTTTCTTTTAGATTGCCTTTTTCCTGAGGTGGCACCGAACCTTTGATGGTGGTGTAAAGCATGTATTCCTCTTCGGGTTTGTCTTTGGTATAAATTTCCACCTGTTTGGGAAATATCGCCCAGAGGTCTGTATTCTGAAAGAATCCCATGGAAAAAGAGTGCAGGGGACCGCTATTTCTCATGTCCAGTTCAATCTCAATGTCCTGGCCGGAAAATCCCTGCCAAAGTCCGCTCCGCAAATTGTTGGGGTCTGCGGTGCGCCCATCCAGTAAGGCGTTTTCTCCTCCACCATCGTAGGCAGGATGGTAAGTGCTGGGTTCGGAGTTCAGTTTGTGCAGGTTACCGATACCTTTATGGTAAATCAGACTTATTTGTTGAACCGGGAAATCGGTTGTCCCATTTATGGAGCGGGCCCGGATAGTTACATCTTCACTGATAAAAATAGGAACCTGATAGATGGGTGAAGCTGTGGTTACCTTGTCTTCATTAATGGTATAATGGATGGGATATTCGTTAAAAACAGAACGAATCACCACTTCTCTTCCCCGGGAATCCACCTGATTTGAAGGTTCGAAAAGAACATAGCCATCCAACGAATTTAAACTTTGAATGAGCTTATCAAACTGCTTTTCGTTGACATCCAGCCAATGACTGCGGTTTTCATGGTTCCACAAAGTGACATATTGCCTTTTTAATGTGGTGAGTTCTTCAATCAGCACTGATTTTTGTTGTTTGAGCAATTTTTCGGAGGCCGGTGAACCATTGTTTAGGTAATCGTTCAGCGCAATTCGGAAAAGGTTTTTATGCAGGGTAAACCGTGCCCGGTTTATCGCGAAAAGCAAATAATCAAGTGGGGCTTTATTGGTTTTTACTAATGGAATCAACATATTCAAACGAACTGTTAATGAGTCAAGCAATAGTAAAGCGGTATTGTTTTTCCCTATTTCCCCTGCCTGAATGTAATCTGCATGTATGGGGAAGATGGGTTCAAAAAAGCGGCTGTTTTTTAAAGCATCGCGTATGCCGGATTGGTGCAGGGAAGCGAACTGCTCAACAATGGCCGTCACGCTTTCATCAGGGCCCTTCAATCCATAAAACTGAACATCAAAAGCCTGGTTAAATCGTGCATACCGCTTTGCCCGTTCACTGTCTGATGAAGTTTTCTCCAGATCAGGCGGGGCATTCCAACTGTTTTCAGCCCCCCAGGCGAAACCATGCCAGGTGTCGTTAAAAAAGTTCAGTCCGTCATCATCCCAACTGGTGTTTAGCACACCGGTAGCGTTCAGTTTATAGCCATCACGGATTAGATTGTAAATGTTGATTTCTGCGCTTTTTACATCCGGGTAAACATTTGACCAGCAATTGACGCCGGGCGCCACCCAAAAATCTAGACCTTCATCCACGATGGGACGAATGGCGTAATCGAAGCTTTCTGCGGGATGGTAGGCCCAGACAATTACCGTGATGTCTGAAGGCAGTGCGGGAACGATGTCGGGGTAAGCTGCCGCAATATCGCCCCACATGAGTATCTTTTTGTCGTATTTTTTGAGCAGACCATTTAATTTGTTGATATGCAGGGCATAAACGCCGGCCAGACCGAGAGAATCAACCATCGCTTTTGAGGTCTCCTCACCCAGGCCGAAGGTTTCGTCGCAGTTAATGTTAAAGAATTCCCCGCTATATGCCGGAACCACCTCTTTATAAACATCTGATAAAAATGCATACGATTCATCCAGGGCCGGGCTGATGATGTGACCGCTTTCCAACAAGTGTCTGTATGCGGGTTTGTTGAGACTTTTTTCCATATGTCCGAACGACTGGTAATTGCCAATCAGGGTAACCTGATAATCTTCGGCAAACCGGCTCAGTTCGCTGATTTGTTCTTTGGTAATGCCCTCTTCGGGCGCAATATCGGGATGGCTGTTTAGTTTAAAAACATGCTCAGTATAAAGGGTAAAGTAGTTGAGCTTAAATGAAGCCATGGTTTTAATTTCCTGCTTCAGCATTTTCATGGTTGGGATGGGTCCCCGGCTGATGTCTTCTTGCCAGGCACGTATCGTAAAGTCTGGTTTATCATAAATCGACATGCATGGAATACTTCGCTCAGGATGATAACTTTGTAACAATTGTCTGAGTGTTTGAATCCCGTAAAAAATACCGGCATCTGTAAGGGCAAAAAGCTGGATGTTTTTAGTCGAAATATTCAATACATAACCTTCAGCTTCGGTATTAAAAGTATCATCCAGATGGTTGGTTTTCAGTCTGAGTTCCAATTCAGCCGCTGAGCCAACCTTTTCAATAATGAATCCCGGTTTCCGGGCCGTTTTTTTATCCGCAATAAGCGCAGTAATACCTGCATCCTCAAGGATTTGAATTACAAGCTCCCGGTTGAAATTACTGGTATTCAGCACCGCAGCCGGCATGTTGGGTTTGAGGATGAAGGCGCCATCAGCCGGTTGCAGCTTTTTGGGGAAAGGAGTAAGCGGCTGCCCAAAAATTGTAAATGGAACAAGCAAACCCAGACAAAGTATGCGAACAATTTTTTTCATGATTTAAGTATATTGTTGATAAAGAGAGTAATAGCCCTTACTTCTTCCTTTTCTTATTGTAATTTTTATCGCCCCGGGTTTTGGGCTTTTTATATTTGGCAGCCAGGGTGCGTTTATAGGAGCCGCCCTGATTGGTTTTTTGATTTTTCTCTTTCTTCTCGTGGAAAGCGGCACCAGAGGTTTCATCAGCAGGCTTTTTCCGCAGAACTTTTATTTCCGGCATCCTGGGACGCTCCTCAGAAACCAGTTCCGTGGATACTTCCACCTCTTTGGGGAATCGCTTTTTCGGAATCTTATAGTCCATCAAAGTCTCGATGGCCAGTTTAGCGGCCTCTTCCTTTTTGGCGTAAAACAGTATGGATTTGCCTTGCTGTTCTGCCCGTCCGGTGCGGCCAATGCGGTGCAGGTAGTTTTCAGGGTACTCAGGAGTGTCGAAATTGATGACATGGGTAATTTTCTCCAGGTCAAGGCCCCGCGCCATGATGTCGGTAGAAATGATTATCCGGAATTTACCTTCATCAAACTGCCTTACGGATTTAATCCTGAAGTTTTGGGATTTGTTGGAATGGATGATGCCAACGCCATTGCCAAAGGCCGGTTGCAGCAGTTCAAACAGCCGATCGGCCCTGCTTTTGCCCGCGACAAAAACCACCACCTTGGCAAATGTTGCCTTGTCTTCAAGTAGATGGATTAAAAGGTTGACTTTGGTGTTGAAATTCGGCACAGGATAACATTGTTGAGCGATGTTATCGAGGGGGACACCGCTTACCGCGATGGAGATGCGAACCGGGGAGATGAAAAATTCGTTGATAAGTGCGTCCACCTCTTGCGTCATGGTGGCTGAAAACATAATGTTTTGGCGGCGTTCGGGCAACAACCCAAAGATGTCAGTGAGCTGTCGTAGAAAGCCTTCATCCAACAATACATCTACCTCATCAATCACCAGCTTGTTTACCGATTTGAGTTTCAGTGCCCCGCTTACCGCCAAATCGTATAGGCGGCCCGGGGTGGCAACCAAAATGTCAGACCCCTGCATTACCAACTGCTTTTGGGTATTGATGCTGGTGCCGCCATACACACCCATGGCCCGCACGTTGATGCAGGTGGTTACACTTTCAATCATTTTAACCACTTGAAGTACCAGTTCGCGGGTGGGAACCAGAATGAGCACCCGCGGATTAATTTGATTAGAGAATTTTAAGTCCTGGATAATGGGCAACAGATAGGCCAGGGTTTTCCCGGTGCCGGTCTGGGCAATCCCCACCACATCCCTTCCCGAAAGGATAACCGGAAATGCCGCCGATTGAACAGGGGTGGGGCTGGTAAAGCCCAATTCTTTTACCGCAGAAGCAAGTTGGGACGATAGTTTCAGATTGTCAAAGGAATCCATGAGAATGTTTCTGCAAAAGTAAGGTTTTTTGAGGATTTTGGATTTTTTAGTATCGCGCCAAGCGATGCACTGAGCCCTGGTTAGTGAAACTGATTGGTGAGCCGGTTTCAGAGCGCAGTAGAACCAATCGGAGTGACCCAGCTGAATCAAGGGCTGGGCGTTCCATTTTTTTTACCCCCTCTAACTCCCCCTATGAATAAGGGGAGAACTTAACGGGTTAGAAATGAGATGAATGCTGCTTTTTATTGAAGCAGTATCAGCTCCCTCCCTATTCATAGGGAGGGCTGGGGAGGGTAAGCTACTGCGGTTTTCAACTCAACAACTCAACAACTCAACAAATCAACCATTATCTACCCCCTCTAACTCCCCCTATGAATAAGGGGAGGACCTAGCCGGTTGGAAATGAGATGAATGCTGCTTTTTATTGAAGCAGTATCAGCTCCCTCCCTATTCATAGGGAGGGCTGGGGAGGGTAAGCTACTGCGGTTTTCAACTCAACAACTCAACAAATCAACAACTCAACAACTCAACAACTCAACAAATCAACCATTATCTACCCCCTCTAACTCCCCCTATGAATAAGGGGAGGACCTAGCCGGTTAGAAATGAGATGAATTCTGCTTTTTATTGAAGCAGTATCAGCTCCCTCCCTATTCATAGGGAGGGCTGGGGAGGGTAAGCTACTGCGGTTTTCAACTCAACAACTCAACAAATCAACAACTCAACAACTCAACAACTCAACAAATCAACCATTATCTACCCCCTCTAACTCCCCCTATGGATAAGGGGAGAACCTAACGGGTTAGAAATGAGATGAATGCTGCTTTTTATTGAAGTAGAATCAGCTCCCTCCCTATTCATAGGCTCCCTCCCTATTCATAGGGAGGGCTGGGGAGGGTAAGCTACTGCGGTTTTCAACTCAACAACTCAACAAATCAACAAATCAACAAATCACCAAATAGCAGAATCAGCCCTTTCCCTATTCAAAAGGAGGGTTGGGAAGGGTATGTGTACTGGATTATTTGATTTGGCGTATTGAAAAGTAAATTGCTAATTTTGCCGCTAACCTAAGCGGGACGTTATGGCATTAAATCACTTCCTGAACGACAGTATTACTACGGAAGATACTTACCTTCACACTTTGCCTGAAATTCTGAGTCACAGGGCAAAAGAGACACCGGATGAGGTTGCTTACACCTTCCTTCCGGAGGGAGAAGCTGCTGAAATTTCTATTACATATGCATCTCTTGACCGGGCTGCAATAGCCCTTGCCGCACAGTTGAGGTTAATTGCTGACCGGGGCGAACGCGCCCTGATGTTTTTTCCACCCGGCCTGGAATTCATCAAAGCGCTTTTCGGTTGCTTTTATGCCGGGATCATTGCAGTTCCGGCCTATCCACCGCGTAAAAACCGCTCTCTTGAGCGCATAAAAGTGTTGGTGGAAGATGCTGGTTGCACCCTGGTGCTCTCCACCGCTGCCATCACGCATTCGGCCAGGATCTCCTTTGCGGGAATGGATGCGCTTAAACAATTGCCATGGATAAATGTGGATGAAGTACATGAAACTGAGACTGGGGCCAACCTCGAATTACCCGCGCCTCAGGATGTTGCGTTGCTTCAATATACTTCCGGCTCTACGGGTGCACCCAAAGGCGTAATGGTTACCCATCAAAATTTTATGCGTAATGCCGAATCCTGGAAGAACTGTTTCCGGCTAACCCGCCAAAGTATTGCCGTAACCTGGTTGCCCTGTTTCCATGACCTGGGGCTGAACGACGGCATATTGGTGCCCATGTATGTGGGTTACAGGCTGATTGTAATGCCTCCGGTTGCTTTCCTTCAACAACCTGTCCGCTGGTTGAAAGCCATTACTATTTATAGTGCTACCCATACAGGCGGGCCCAATTTTGCGTTTGATCATTGTGTGGATGGCATTACGGCTGCGGATAGAGCAGGACTCGATCTGAGCAGTCTGCACTCCTTTTACTGCGGTTCGGAACCGGTGCGCAAGGCTACTTTTGATCGTTTTACTGAGACCTTCCAGCCTTACGGCTTCAGGAGCCATATGCTGCAAACAGCCTATGGTATGGCTGAATCTACCCTTGTAATCACCACGCCCGATCGCGGACGAGGCCCCCTTTCGCTGTGTCTTTCTGCATCGGCCCTGGAGCAAAACCAGGTGGTAGCGGCCCATCCCGAAGATGCTGATGCCCGCTACCTGGTAGGTATTGGTCATCCATGGATTGACACTGAAGTGCAGATCGTGCATCCCGAAACTACGCTACCATGTGAAGATGATGAAGTAGGGGAAATATGGGTACACGGTAGCATTGTAACCAGGGGCTACTGGAAAAAACCGGAACTTAATGCCGAAATGTTTGAGGCACAAATAAAAAACCAACCCGGGAAAAACTGGCTGCGCACCGGCGATCTGGGGTTTATCCATCAGGGGGAAGTGTATATTACCGGGCGGCTCAAAGACCTGATTATTATTCATGGCAAAAATTTCTATCCCCAGGACATTGAATTTGTGGTCACAGAAAGCCATCCTGATCTGAAAGCCAATGCATGTGCAGCCTTTTCTATTGAAGTGGACGAGGAAGAAAAGCTGGTAATAACAGCCGAAGTGAAGCGCACAGTCCTGCGCCGCATTAATGTTGATTCTATATGCGAAGCCATCAGGCGGCAGGTAAACGAAGAATTTGAACTTAGTGTTCACGCCATACAATTGCTGCGCACGGCCAGCCTTCCCAAAACTTCGAGCGGCAAAATACAACGTAAAGCAAGTAAAAAAGGCTATCTTGAAAAAAACCTTGCTGTGGTGGGTGAATGGACCATGCCCACACCGGATTTAGCCCTTGATCAACCCGGAATGGCTGACCCCGCTTCAATAGAAACCTGGCTGGTGAACTGGTTGCACCGTAACCTGGGTATTCCGGCCGCTGATGTTGATTTGTCGAAACCCATTACCGTATATGGCCTCAATTCACTCAAGGCCATTCAGTTGCAGCAGGATGTGCTCGATAGCTACGACATTAACATCCCGCCTCATATGATGTACAACCAGCAAAGCCTGAAAGAACTTTGTAAGCATGCAATGGAGATGTTGAATGTGTAAGGATTGCGGATTGCGGATTGCGGATTTTGGTTTGCAGGTTTACCTTCGGTGAACTCCGCTTCGCTCCGGTTCGGGGCTGAGCCTCTGACCAACCACAGGATTATAACAACACCTCAACACCTCAACAAATCAACACCTCAACAAATCAACAGAGGATTTTGGACAGGATTTACAAGATTTACAGG
>Ga0265295_1007736_pt1 | contig 12228 bp, 10 predicted proteins | sample Munlansysbiofilm_FD_192503 | JGI IMG/M metagenome (GOLD analysis project Ga0265295, IMG submission 192503) | Leachate microbial communities from a municipal landfill in Southern Ontario, Canada - Methane capture system biofilm | ecosystem: Engineered > Solid waste > Landfill > Unclassified ... | reverse complement strand
CAGTATCTATTGATGATCGACTTGAACCATTGCCATTTAACCTTGATAGTTTTAATGATGACGATCCTTTTGTCAGAAAAATAAAAAATGAAGGTTTTTTGATCTCTCTTGATTAGTTTGTAATTAGCCCTCCGGTCTGGTCGGAGGTCGTTAACAAAGGATAAATTTATGAATGTTCTGGTGACGGGAGCCGCAGGATTTATCGGTTTCTTTTTAAGTAAAAAACTCTTGGAAGACGGCAATACAGTCGTTGGTATCGATAATCTCAACGATTACTATGATGCTGCCTTGAAAAGGGGGCGGCTTGAAATTCTAAGGGGTTTTGATGGCTTTTCCTTTGAACGTCTGGACATCTCAGACAGAGAAGGGGTTGAAAATCTGTTTTCGCATAACAGCTTTGACATGGTTGTCAACCTAGCGGCCCAGGCAGGAGTTCGTTACAGCATTGACAATCCCCACGCCTATGTGGATTCAAATCTTGTGGGCTTTGCCAACATCCTTGAGGGGTGCCGTCATGGAGGTGTTGGTCATTTTGTTTACGCCTCGTCAAGCTCGGTCTACGGCCAGAACAAAAAAATGCCCTTTTCGGTTACAGATGCCGTGGATCATCCGGTCTCTCTGTATGCCGCCACAAAAAAATCCAACGAGCTGATGGCCCATGCCTATGCACATCTTTATGCGCTACCAGTGACCGGGCTGCGTTTTTTTACGGTTTACGGTCCCTGGGGGCGTCCGGATATGGCCTATTTTAAGTTTACCCGGGCCATCCTTGCTGGAGAACCCATAGATGTGTACAACCACGGCAACATGCGCCGGGATTTCACCTACATCGATGACATTGTCAAGGGGGTTGTCAAGGTTATGGGAAAGCCTCCTGTTCCTGACTCTGCTCCTGTTCCAGGGGAGAGCCTGGCTGACCGGGGAACTTCAGCCCCTTACAGGCTCTATAACATTGGAAACAACCAGCCGGTGGAACTAAGTCATTTTATCGAGGTTCTGGAGGACAAGCTTGGGAAAAAGGCAGTTAAAAACATGCTCCCCATGCAGCCGGGGGATGTGCCGGAAACCTTTGCCGATATTGATACCCTTGTACGTGATACCGGTTTTGCTCCTTCAACATCCATTGACGAGGGCCTGGGTCACTTTGTTCGATGGTATACAGGATTTTATAAACAATAGATAAACATGATGCCATTTGTTTCCCAGATTTTAGGAGATGAGTAAAAATGACAGTTTCAAACGATCAAAAAGAAATCATAAAAAGACAAATCAAAGAGAAACTTCAATGGGAAAAGGATACAAAAATCAACAGTAAGGGGGAGTGATCTCTGAAACCTTTCTACACCGGCGGTCTTTGTAGTGATTCTACCAGCCAGATATCAATTTATAATCGTTTTACCAACGGAATAACAGTTTTACGAGGAGACCGCATGGATATAAACGTTTTAGAATCTCGCCCGGCAGGCTATGCGTATCTGCTTGATATGATGGGGCTGACAGGCATGCCTCATTGGCATACCTCGTTTGTGTCCTCATCAGGAACTCACAGATCGAAGGTTCAGGATGGAACAATAGAAGACATCTACCCTATAAGGTACTGGCCCGGGGAAAAGGTCGGTGACCATCTTGAATTTGCACTGAAATATGACGGGGTCAACTTGGGCTTGCTGACTCGCATCTTCGAAAAAGCTTCTCAGGATGAGCTCACCGAGTATATCAAATCCAAACCTACCGGAAAGTATACTCGGAGAATCTGGTTCTTCTATGAGTTCCTGACCGGAAAACACCTGCCTGTCGACGATCTGACTTCCGGGAACTATGTCGATGCATTGGAAGCCAAAGATTATTACACCGTTCAGAACGGAGAGAAATCTTCACGTCACCGCATTGCAAACAACCTCCTTGGTCCCAAATCTTTTTGTCCTGTCATAAGACGAACCGAAAAGCTTGCGAAACTGGATTCATCCGACTTGCGTAAAAGGTGTGAGGATATCGTCACCGCATATCCTCCGGAATTGCTTCGCCGGGCACTGAGCTACCTCTACAACAAGGAAACGAAGTCATCTTTTGAAATTGAGCACATAAAGCCCAACGCTTCCCGAACTGAAAAATTTATCACATCACTGGAGCTTGCCGAAAAGGAAGACTTCTGTGAAAAGGAAAGGCTGATAGAGCTTCAGAACCGTATTGTTGATCCCCGTTTCAAAGACAGTGACTATCGGGTGAGTCAGAATTATGTCGGCCAGACGGTTGCCTACCAGAAGGAGATCATACATTTCATTTGTCCAAAACCTGATGATCTGCAAAGCCTCATGGAGGGATTGATCGACTCCCATAAGCGGATGAAAGCGAGAAATGTATCCCCGGTCATTCATGCAGCGACCATCGCCTATGGCTTTGTGTTCCTGCATCCGTTTGAGGATGGGAACGGACGAATCCATCGGTTTCTGATACACAACATCCTGTCGTTGCAGGAACTGGTGCCACGCGGGCTGATGTTCCCGGTTTCAGCTGTCATGCTCAAAAATCCGGCGGACTATGATGCATCACTGGAACCGTTTTCCCGACCTTTGTTGCAACTCATCGATTATCGGTTGGATGAAATGGGACAAATGACCGTCGAGAACGATACCGCATGCTGGTATCAATATATAGATATGACAGCTCAGTCAGAAGCCTTGTACGAGTTTGTAACCAAAACGATCGAAGAAGAGCTTGTGGAAGAGCTCAGCTTTCTAGCCAACTATGACAATACAAAGAAGGCTATACAGGCCATCATTGATATGCCTGACCGCCTGATCGACTTGTTCATCCAGTTGTGCCTGCAAAATAACGGCAGCCTTTCTGCGAGGAAAAGATCCGCTCACTTTGACTTTCTGACCGATGAAGAACTGTCGGCCATGGAACAGGCCGTGAAAGACGGCTATAACTTAGGAGGTTAAATCATGGCCAAGACTGCAATGACGCATACACGGATAACTCCGGAAATTAAAACAGACGCTGAGCGTATCATCAAAGGATTAGGACTGTCGATATCAGCAGCACATGAACTTTTCTATAGACAGATTATAACCCATAAAGGCCTGCCGTTTGATTTGCGCATTTTAAATGAGGATACCATACAAGCCATGGATGAAGCTAAAGATGGGGTTGGGAAAAAATATGACAGTGTAACTGATATGTTTGATGATATTACCAACTAATGTTACCGATTCGACCGACAAACAGGTTTAGAAAAGATCTAAAGAGGGCTGTAGCCCAGGGGCGGAATATAAAAAAATTGGAAAAAGTTTTTGAGATACTATCTATCCCCGAACCTTTGTCTGTAGAATACCAAGATCATAAATTCAATTGATCTTTCTGAAGAAAATTGTGATTTTTTAAATTCAATCTATTTACCTTCAAAGTATCCGATAGGGAGTGCCCTCCCAGATTTTGAACCAGATGAACAAATTTGTTACAAAGCAATTAAAATAGCCGAGTCGGTTGTTGAAACAGTTTTAAAAATTATAAGGGTTTTTTGAATGAATATTACAATTATTGGGACCGGGTATGTCGGGCTTGTTACTGGAGCATGTTTCTCTGAAATGGGAAGCCGGGTGATTTGCGTTGATGTGGATGAAAAAAAAATTGAGAACCTCAAAAAAGGGGTTCTGCCCATCTATGAACCTGGGCTCGAGGCCATGGTGGTCCAGAATTACGAGGAAGGGCTTTTGGATTTTTCCACCTCCCTTGTTCAGGCCATGGAGAACTCCAACATCTATTTTATAGCCGTTGGTACCCCTCCCGGCGAGGATGGGGCTGCCGATTTGAGTTATGTGATCAGTGTTGCCTCTGAAATAGGAAAAAATCTGGACAAATACGCCGTGGTCGTCGATAAATCAACGGTTCCCGTGGGAACGGCCGACAGGGTGAGATCTACCATTCAAAAGGAGCTTGACCTGAGAGGGGTCGACATCGAGTTTGATGTGGTGAGCAACCCTGAATTCTTAAAGGAGGGAGCCGCCATAAATGATTTCATGAAACCCGACAGGATCATTATAGGGGCAGATAACGCAAGGGCCCGTAAGGTAATGGAGAGGATTTATGCACCTTTCTCAATGAACCGGGACAAGACGATCTTCATGGGTGTCAGGGATGCTGAGATGACCAAATATGCAGCTAACTCCATGCTTGCCACCAAGATATCGTTTATGAACGAGGTTGCCAACATCTGCGAGCGGCTGGGCGTGGATGTGGAAAATGTAAGAAGGGGTATCGGTTCAGACTCAAGAATCGGCTACTCCTTTATCTATCCAGGCTGCGGTTATGGGGGATCTTGCTTCCCAAAGGATGTCAAGGCACTGATCCGGACAAGCTCGGAAAACGGGTTTGTGCCGGAACTCCTGACAGCCGTTGAACTGCGTAATGAGCTTCAGAAAAAACGTTTGTCTGAGAAAATAAAAGAGAGGTTTGGGGAGGATCTATCCGATCGATCTTTTGCCGTGTGGGGCCTTTCCTTTAAACCTGGAACCGACGACATGAGGGAGGCTTCCTCGATTGTGCTGATCAACAGCCTTGTAAGCGCAGGCGCTGTGGTGCGGGCCTATGATCCCGTAGCCATGGTAGAGGCGGGGAAAATGTTCTTGGAAAAATGGTTTGAACAGGGTCGGATCATCTTCGTTGATCAACCCTATGACGCCCTTGAAGGGGTTGATGCCATGGTACTTGTGACGGAATGGAAATCTTTTCGTCAACCCGACTTCAAGGGGATGAAAGAACGCATGTCAGGCCGGGTCATCTTTGACGGCCGAAACCAGTATGACCCGGAACAGGTAAGGGATTTCGGGTTTGAATATTTCGGTATCGGCCGGTAATCTGATTATTCACCAAGCCGGCCCAGGGAGGCTGACAGATGCAGATAACCCATTCAGGAGGTGGGACTGCCAGGCGCCTATGACAGAATAATCTTTGGATTGCTTGAAGAGTATGGTTGTTTTGTAATAGACAATAGGCAACCAAGGTGATATTTATGTGGAAAGTTTTTCTTCTATAATTGGAGTATCAAAGATCAAACCACATAAAACATTAAGAAAAACTACTTTTCTTAAAATGGGGTACCGTTTTTGCTTGTATCTCTAGAGTGTAGTCTCCTAATGTTCATGGATTTGTTTGTTTTAAGGGGTTATAAATGATAAAGAGATATCTGGAACGACAAAAAAAGAAATTCGTCAGATCTCTTCCTGACAAAATCAGGTGTAAACTCATTTGGCGATATTTCCCACCGTTTAAAGCAGAAATTGATAATATTGTTTTCAGGTGTGCCGAGAGCGTTGACGACTATATCAAGGCCTTTCGTCTGGTTCATGATGTGTATGTCCAGGAGGGTTATATTGATCCTGCCCCCTCAGCCCTTCGAATCACACCCTATCACAACAACCCTAGCTCCAGAGTGTTTTTGGGTATGTACCAGGAGTGCGGTTGTGAAATTCCTATCTATACAATCAGTATGTTCCCGGACTCTGATGACCATTTAGGCCTTCCCATGGATATGGCCTTTAAAAGAGAACTTGATGTTTTAAGGGACAAGGGGAGGTCTCTGGTGGAAATCGGGGCCCTGGCATCGGCTCCGGCGTTCAGGAATGGTGATATGAATATCCCCATGCTGGGCAACCGGATTATCCAGCGGTATGCCTTTGAATATCTTCATTGTGATGATATTGTCATCACCGTTCACCCAAAACACAGGTGGGTTTACCGGGATATCCTTTTGTTTGAGGAACTTGGCTATGTGGATCAATATGACTATGTGAGGAGCAATCCGGCTGTGGCAATGAGGCTGGATCTTAGAACTGCTGAAGAAAAATATCAGAGGGCTTATGGTGCCATGCCCAGGGAGAAAAACCTTTACACTTTCTTCTTTGGACAAGACTCCTCATCCATCTGTTTTCCCAAGAGCAGCAGAATCAACAATAAAAATCTTGTAAATTCTATTTATCAGTATGCCTTTTCCTGTGGACTCATCGGGGGCAGATTTAAGAATTAGCCGACATCCATACCATACCTCAGGCATGGCCTTTTTATATGAAACTCGCTTCGAAGCGCCATAGGTAGCGGAGTTTCAATATTCGTTGTGGCCGGATGCCATCTCTCGCTCCGGCCGTGCCGGTTATATGAAACAGCTTTTAGCTAATGGCTAAGGTATTGAAACTGCTTAATCTGATTTAAATGGGAAAAAATCCGGGTAGTATTCCGGCTCAAGCCCTGTCAGCAGTGCCTTGAGCATCTCGGGATTGTTTTTGACAAGATTCCTTTCCACCTCTTCAGCGATGCCGAGGTAGGGGGTTCGTTTCCCATGGTACTCAACGGGTTCTCCGATGGGGTGAAAAAGAAACCCATATTTTTTAAGTGTGAAAAAAAGTTTGTTGTCTGTGATCATGTACCAGTGTGTCAAACCTCGCCTTTTGCTTTCCTGGTACATGACCTGGCATAACCCCAACACAATAATGGGGTTTTTTCTTCCGCTCATTTCTTTTGGGATGGAACCATCGTTTGGAAGAACCCCTCCTTCCTTTTTTTTGAGATACCCCTCCACGCCATACATCCCGTCCTCTTTCCTGCGCCTTAAATCCTTGCTTACCGTCAGTCGGGAGATTTCGGCTATTTTATGTTTTTCAGGCTTGGGACCGATGAATGTGATTTCAGTTGCATGCTCAATGGGGAATCCCTTGTCTGAATCAAGCACCAGACGGATGGTTCCCACAACAGAATCATTCTCGTTCAAACAGGCAAAGTGGATTGAATTATTTTCATAGGCATCTGTTTCAAGACCGCCCGGATGGTCTTCCTTTCGTTCAAACCCGAACTCCTCGGCATATACCTCAAACCTCATTCTAAAAGTATCTTTTTTTACATCATCATCGTCCACAACTCCAAATCTGAATTTTCCGTAGGTGAGTGAGTTTTTAATCATGATGGAAAGATCCTTGTTTTTGCTTTTTGAATTGACTGAAGTTGGTAAATTGGCTACTGATACTACTGTTTTACATTTAGGAATGTTCCCATGTTTTTGTCAAGTTCTTTTACCGTTAATAGGAAATAAGGTTTGCCAATGTTTAAGTTGATCACCCATCATAGGTTGTTTTTTCTTTGCCTGTCTCTCCTTGCTGCTGCACCTTTTTTTATCAACCTGCCAAAGGTGAAAACAGTTGATAATGTGGATTATTTTACCCTGGAGAATGATCCAGACATTGCATTTTACGATGAGTTTAAAGATCTCTTTGGCAATGATGAGTTTTTCATTATTGCCCTTAAGAAAGATAATGTTTTTACATATGACTCCCTTGCCCTTTTAAAAAAATTAACAGATGAACTCGAGCAGGTGGAAGAGATTCGTGAGGTCAAAAGTCTTGCCAATGTAAACGATACAATCGGAGAAAATGATTATTTTATTGTTCAAAAATTTCTTGAAGAAATACCGGATCAGGAGAGTGATCTTGCAAAGCTAAAGACAAGGGCTTTGTCCAATCCCCTATATAATAAAAACTTTATCTCCTCTGATGGAAAGACAACCGCCATTGTTGTCTCGGTTTATGAAAGGCCGGATGACCCGGGATATAGAAAAAGGCTGATCCAAAAATGTGAAGAAATCCTTGAAACATATGAAGAGCTCACCGGTAAAACCTATATGGCCGGCTGGACAACAACCAATTTACATTTAAGCCAGTATATGAAAAGGGATGTGGCAACCTTCATTCCCATTACCTATGCTTTTATTACCCTGGCGGTCTTTTTCTTTTTTCGTAATATCTGGCTTACCATTATAGCAGTTCTCAACATCTCCATCTGTATGGGATCCACCATGGGGTTGTTTCCGCTTTTTGACATAACGTTGAATAATGTCACCACCATTGTCCCCCCGGTGATCATGGCCCTGGCCCTTTGTGATACGGTCCATATCTTTTCCCATCTAAACAAAGACCTGCTGGTAAGGTTTAAAACAAAAGAAAAAGCCCTGTGCCATGTTTTAAAGAAAGTTATTTTGCCGTGTTTTTTGACAACCCTTACAACGGGGATTGGTTTTTCTTCATTATATTTGAGTGATATTCCGGCAATAAAAGATTTTGCCTTTGTGGCTACCTGCGGCATGATGTTTGAGTTTTTCTTTTCCTTTCTGTTTTTGCCCCCAATCCTTTTACTCTTTAATGAAAATAAAATATTTCGAGGCAGCCAGAAAGACAATGATACTCACCCTGTTCTTGTGGGAATTTCAAAGTTTGTTCTGAATAATTTTAAGCTGATTTGCACCATTGGGTTGTTGATTATTATTGCTTCTTTCTGGTTTTCATCAAAGATTCAGGTTGAAACCAACCTTCTAGGCTTTTTTAAGAAACAAAGCGTTGTGAGAGTCTCCACAGATTTTGTTGAAAAAAATCTGGCAGGCACGAGTACCCTGGATATTTCCTTTAGTTCAACCCAGGAAGAGGCGTTTAAAGATCCTGAAAAATTAAAGATGGTTGAAAAACTCCAACTCTATATCGACAGCATTGACGGGGTGGACAAAACCTTGTCCTTTGTTGATTTTATAAAGGATATGAATCAATCCTTTCACAATGAAAAAAATGAATACTCAACCATCCCGGATTCAAAAGCGCTGGTTGCTCAATATCTTTTGCTGTATGAATCAGATGATATTGATGATTTTGTAAATGAATCATTTGACCGGGCAAGAATTTCCATCCGATTGTCAGCTCATTCAACCATAATGCAGAAAAGAATAATTGATAAAATTTCTGAATTTATCAAAACAACAGAACATGACGGCCTGGATATTCAGATCACAGGAAGGGCTTTCCAGGATGTAAAGACCATTGATGCCCTTGTAAAAGGACAGATTTACAGCCTTTCAACAGCTACCGGGATTATCATGCTCATCATGTTTTTTGTTTTACGGTCCTTTTCAATGGGATGCATCAGCATGATTCCAAACCTGTTTCCCATATTGCTTAATTTCGGGATAATGGGATTGTTTAAAATCCCTTTGAACACGGCCACCGCCCTGATTGCAGCCGTTGCAATTGGAATTGCCGTTGATGATACCATCCATTTTCTTTCAGAGTTTAAACTCAATCTTTTAAAGGGGATCGGGGTTAAAGAATCTGTAACCAACTCTATTTTATCTAAAGGCAAGGCTATATTGCTCTCTTCTATTATTCTATGCATAGGGTTTGGCGTGATGGTTTTCAGTCAATTTATACCCACCATTAATTTTGGAGCGCTCAGTTCAATTATTATGGTAACTGCCGTGCTGGGAGATATCCTGATTCTCCCTTCTGTGGCGCTTCTGGTATCCGGTGTTGGGGTTAAATTTTATAGGCACAAGGAGATGTCAAATGGAATCTGAATCCATAGTTAACATACTTAAAAAATTCGGGATTACAAGTAAAGAAGAATATTTTTCCCAGGCCTTTGCCCGAAACATCGGGCTGTTAACCAGGGCAGAACAAAAGAAACTTTCCAACGCAAAGATTGCCATTCCCGGCATGGGGGGTGTAGGAGGGGTGCACCTCATCACAATGGTGAGATCAGGGGTCTGCAATTTTCACATTGCAGATTTTGATGTGTATGAGCCTGTCAATGTCAACCGGCAATTTGGTGCCAGGGTGCCGGATTTTGGGAGATCCAAGCTTGAAGTTATGAAAGAACAGGCCCTTTCCATTAATCCGTATCTTGAACTGTCTGTTTTTGAAGACGGCATCAATGAGTCCAATATTGATGACTTCCTTGAGGGGGTGGATGTTGTATTGGACGGGCTTGATTTCTTTCAATTTGATGTCAGAAGAGAGCTTTTCAATCGAGCCAGAGAAAAGGGGGTTTATGTTATTACAGCAGGTCCCCTGGGGTTTAGTTCAGCAATGCTTGTGTTTGCGCCTGACAGGGGAATGGGATTTGATGAGTATTTTCATATTACCAAAGAGATGAAACCTGAAGAACAATACCTTGCCTTTGCCATGGGGCTGGCCCCGAGGCCGACCCACATACGCTATATGGATTTAAAAAAAGTGGATCTTGGTTCCAAGGTGGGACCCTCTTTGAACATTGCCTGTCAAATTTGTTCAGGAATGGCCGCAACAGAAACGGTAAAGATAATTTTAAACAGGGGAAAAGTAAAACCCGTTCCCCACTATGTTCAGTATGATCCTTTTGTTCAGAAATTGCGTAGTGGTCGACTCTATATGGGCAATAAAAACCCTTGGCAGAAGATTAAACTCCAGGCTGTTAAATTCCTCCTGGAAAGAAATAAAAAAATAATTAAGCCTGAAATTCCAGAAAAGCCGGTCGTAGATTTAAACCCGGGCGCCGATGTTCCTGAAACGGTAATTGATTATTTAATAAAGGCAGGGATGCAGGCGCCTTCAGGTGATAACTGCCAGCCATGGAAGTTTGTTCACAAAAAGAATCAAATTGATCTTTATCTTGACAGGGAGAAAGATCTGTCGTTTTTTAATGTCAATCAAATAGCCTCTCTCATTGCGTGTGGAGCAGCTCTTGAGAACATAAGGATAGCAGCCTCATCATTTGGAATTAAAGCTGAGATCGAATATGCAGCAGAGGGTAATGATAAGGATTTGATAGGTGTTGTTAAACTGGGCGGTGACAAGGTTAAATGCGATGAGTTGTCTGATTTTATCTGGGAAAGAGATACAAATAGAAAGTTTTATAAAAAATCGACAGTTTCACCTGCAGCACTTCAAGAAATAGAGTCAAGTATAAAAAATATCCCAGGGGCAAAACTTCATTTTGTAACCAAAAGGGATGATTTAAAACAGCTTGGTAAAATTATTTACCAGGTTGACCGCATTCGGACGGAGTATAGACCGCTTCATGAGCATTTAATGCAAATGATACGGTTTACCGATCAAGAAGCCTTGGAAAAAAGAGATGGGTTTCCCTTGAAAAATCTTGAAGCCGGATTTGCAGGTGAGTTGTTTTTGAGGGCAACAAAACCATGGCCGGTGATGAATCTTGTCAATAAAAGTGGTATCGGGAGAATGGTTGCACTTCATTCCTATCAAGGGATTGTCAATTCATCAGGAGCGGCTCTCTTAACAATGGATGGAATGGAGAATCTTGATTTTATTAAAGGAGGTCAGGCCCTTGAAAAGATCTGGCTTACCATTTCATCCCTTGGGCTCTCCATGCAGCCAATGACAGGTATTACGCTGTTTTATATGCGGTATGCATTTGATGGCAAGGGTGATTTCCAGCAAAGACATCAGGCGGTTCTTGACAGGGTAAAATCACAGTATCAAACGCTTTTCCCGGGAATAAAAGAAAATGCATCAGGCCAGATTATGCTTTTCCGGTTTGGGGATTCTCCTGATATCAGCTATAAAACTTTGAGAGATGCTTCACCCCGATAATATGATGGATTAAACATAAAAAGCCGGCGAACAATTTTCTTTGTTCGCCGGCTTTTATGGTTTTTATCTAAAGCTATACGTTGGACTTAGGAGACAATTTTTTTCCTGCTGACTCCGGCAAGGCCAAGAAGACCAAACCCCAAAAGAAGCATTGTTGTGGGCTCAGGAACAACCTCTATGTAGTATTGTCCTGTATTTTGAACATGTACTACAGATACACCGTTACCTAATCCGTCTACCCCAGTGTTATCTGGATTTGGGTTAAAATTCGGATTCAACAGGGAATTTGTGTTTACCAATTGAAAATGTAATGGAGTGTTGACTGATGTGCCGCCTGTTCCGGTGATAAGATCATTATCTATCATCGAAACTATCTCCATGGTTAAAGCGATATTTGAGTCTGCAGCGGTGCCGCCATAAAAATCAAGACCACTGCCGCCTGATGGGTCCACAAGGGCAAATTCTGCCAGCTCTAAATAACGATTAGACATATCGTAACTCAGAGCACCATCATCCGTAAGGTAGAGTTTTATCGATCCGCTGCCAGGGGTGAATTTAATGCTTCCATCCATGTTTAAGTTGCCGGTTAAATTGTTAAATGCAGCATAGACGTACAAATCTGTAAAGTTGGGATCATTAAGATCAAAATTACTGGTAGCCGATGCGCCTTCTGCTTTGAATTGTGTGAGCTGGAGATATCCGCTATCTGTAAATGATTGACCAAGGGCTGAGCCTCCCACTACAGTCTGGGTAATGGTGCTCGCTCCATTTAAAATTATATGGTCAATATTTATGGAGTCGCTCAAACCAGTTAAAACATTGCCAC
>Ga0265295_1007732_pt1 | contig 12232 bp, 11 predicted proteins | sample Munlansysbiofilm_FD_192503 | JGI IMG/M metagenome (GOLD analysis project Ga0265295, IMG submission 192503) | Leachate microbial communities from a municipal landfill in Southern Ontario, Canada - Methane capture system biofilm | ecosystem: Engineered > Solid waste > Landfill > Unclassified ... | reverse complement strand
CGGCTCTACCGGCAGGCGGTTGTAGTAACTGACCGGTTTTAGCGTTCTTTCGTCGCGATACAAACCGATATGCCAAACCTCCGCTCCCGGCATCAGTTCCCAAATCCCCTCAACCATGCCCAAACCGGCTCGCAAAACCGGCACCAAGCCAATTCTTTCAGCCAAAGAAGTGCCTTTAGACATCATCAAAGGTGTTTGAACCCCTATTTCACTTACCGCTAAATCGAGGGTCGCTTCATAAGCTAAAAGCGCCGAAATTTCCCGAATCAATTCCCTGAATTTTTTCGGTTCGGTTTTTACATTACGCAAAAGCGTAATTTTTGTGCCCACCAATGGATGTGGGGATGGATATACATTGTTCATTTCGTTCCTTCCTCCGCCAGGATCTAAAGATTTGATACAAAGAATAAGCCCAAAGGATTAAAATCAGGCTCAAGAACAAATTAAACCTCGGGGAATTCGCTCCCAATCGGACAATTGCCGCTACACCAGCTAAAATAAAAGCCACCCTGTGGCTCTTACCTCTCTCAGAACTGTTCTTTTTAAAAAACTTTAACGGTTTCGCATCCATACCCCCCGGTAAAACCAGACTTCCGTCCAAAACAAAGCCAAAGGCAATTTTCATGATGCCAATGAAGCCGGTCAGATAAATCGCATAAGCAATAACAAATAATATCATTGCTACTTACCTAAACTCTTCCATCTTCATTTCTCTGCGATTCCAATTATTAGCACGGATCAGGGGGATGAGTGCCAGTCCAATCAAAATCAATAAGGAGAATCCCGGGCAAGCCAGGCTCGTGAAATCCCAGGCACCTGTCAGGCTAAGAATAACCATTCCAAGCAAGAAAAACAAGGGAATCAGCATCAAGCCCAAGGTCCACTTCTTGGCCTTTTCCATTGATGCCAGTCGCCGGCCATAAACCTTGCCACTCTGTCCGTTAATCACCAGGGTTTGAAGGTTCCCCTTTTCGTCCTGATAGCTCGTGCTCACCAGCGGCATCAGCATTTGCGTCCAATTCAAATTGAGATAATCACCATTGTATTGCACATTTTGGTGATGTTGAGCGGATGCAGCCTGAATAATATCTTTTTCTGCCAAGCGAGTTAATCGGCTCTTGGCAACATCCAGCAATTCCTGTGGTTCAATTTCGGGCAATTGCAGGCTATTGCTTGCCAGCACATCGCTTTGATATGCCACAGACTCACTCATTTCGTAAGTCCCAATTTGCTCAAAACGTTTTTGCTGATTGCGTAAAGCCGCCACAGTAAGGTTATCATAATGCCTGTCCAAATAGCCCAAGCGTGGTTCAAAGTTGGTTTGCGTCCGCAGACGATCCGTAGTCCTCCAACCCTGATTGCCAAAACTCTCTTTGGCAGTTTTTACCTGATAATCAAAACCGAGCGTCGCCGTCCATTCCCCCTTCAAATCGCCATCCACCAACCAGAGCGGCCAATAGACAACTCTGGCGCGGCTCATCAACTTTTCAACGTTTAAATCCGCTTCCGGATAAGGCGTTTTTGCCAAAAAGTCGCTTAAAATTTTCTGCAAATCGGCACTTTTTAGCCGAAGTGGGATAATCGCTTCAGGCGCTTCCTTTCGGACGTAACCGGCATGACTGGTCAATTCTGCTCTGTGACACAGAGGGCAAAGCTGGGTTTCAGTCTGATTCGGGAGCAAAAAAAGCCGTTTGCATTGCGGACAGCTCGCAACAGCAGAACCGGACATCCAGATTACTTCTGCAGTCAATTTTTCTTCCGGAATAGCGCTTGCTGGCATTTCGCTCATAGCTTCTCCCACTTTGATGCTTTATTGTAGGTTGAGACCGCCATAACAATCCCGACAATCAACAAGATTAGCCCAAGTCCACAACACAGCGTTCCGCTTCCGCCTGCTGCCATCGCCGGCAGGCCGATTAAAATCATCAGCAAACCCGGCAAAATCATCAAAACAATCGCCAGCCAAACTTTCGTCCAGTCAATTGGTTTTTGTCCAAAGATTTTCCCGGTTTGACCGTTTGCCATGATTTGATATTGCTTTTCTTTAAAATTGTAGAGCGTAATGTAAACCGGCAAGAACAAGTAGCGCCATTTTTCAGAATCGTAATTCATATCGATACTCAAATTGCGCACTTCGCTATTGCTCGCGTCGTTAATTGCTAATTCTCGCGCCTCTTCCCGCATTTGCCTTTTTGCCTCTGCCCAGGCGGCATTTAAATCGACATCATAAGCATTTGCGTTTATCCCCACCAAATAATCGGGGTCGAAAGCCACCAACTTGGTCATATCAAAAGGTTCAAGCTCACATAAAAGGTTCGGGTTCAGACGTTTGCTGTTCACACCGCTGACCAAAAAGTTTTCATATTGCTTTCGAATGTGCCCATCTTCCCAGCGCCATACCTTGACCTGCCGTGTTTTCCAGCTTTTGCTCGAAGAGTCATAATAGCGCTCGCTTACCATATGGGCAACTTCGGCTTTCCAATCAAAAGTAATTCCGCTTGTAAAAGCCCAATAGGGCAAATAGAAGGGGATAAACTTATCCAAACGCACAGAATCAACCAATGCCGAGGGATGCATCCAGCCATCCTTCATCCAGGCTTGCGTAAATTGCGGCAGCTGATCCGGCTTGATTGCGAAAGGAAGTAAAGCTTGCGGCTGGAACAAATTGCTCTCGCTTAAGGTCACATTGACATTATTCGAACCGCAATAGGGGCAGCTGCTGGCAACAGTCCCCTGCGGATAAGACAGCTCGGCGCCGCACTGATGGCAATGCAACAAATTACGCATCTTCCCCCAACCTTTATCGGCCATATTCATCGTTTCGATTGTGAATTCGTTTTTGCCAGCGGTTGGAGCAATCACCTTCGCTCGAATGGCAGCCAAATAGCCACAATGCTGACAAGCCAAACCCGAAGTCAGCAAATCGTAAGCCAGCTTCCCACCACATTGCGGGCAGGTATAACTTTTCGCCTGGCTTTCTTCTTTTTTGATTGGTTTGGGAGCAAAAACACTAATCCCTGGCAGAGCGGATTTAATTTCTTGAAAATCGTCTTTGTTTAGCATTGAGCGTCACCTAAACAATTATAAACGCAGACTGTAAAAACAGGTAGAAGGAAACAGGTAATAGGTAATAGGTAATAGGTAATAGGTAATAAACTTTCCCAGGATGAATATAGAAATTCATGTCTATACAGGATTTTCAATCTAATCGGTTGACTTTTGACATTTTTTCTGACCCCTAACCTCCTAATGCTGTTTCCCGTTTCCTTTTTCCTGTTTCCTATTTTTCCCGCTCCCCGCTACCCGCTCCCTGATGTTACAATAATGCTATGCAATACATAATCGATGGGCATAATTTAATACCCCGCATTGCCGGTTTGTCGCTAAGCGACCCCGAAGATGAAAACAAGCTGATCGACTTGCTCACTCCATTTTTGCGTGCCAAAAAGAGCCGGGCAATGGTCTTTTTTGATCATGCCGCAACCGGCCAAGCCGGACAGCGCAATTTTGGTTTGGTGAAAGCCTTTTTTGTCCCCCAAGGACAAATTGCCGATAACGCCATCGCCGATTACCTTCATCAACTCCGCGGTTCAGCAAGCAACTATACTGTCGTCAGCTCTGACCGTATGGTCCAGGCAGCCGCCCGCGCTCGGCACGCAACATCCTTGCAATCTCAGGAATTTGCCGCTCAATTAGAGCGGTTCTACGAGGAAACTCCGCCACCAGAAAGCTCCGATCCAAGGCTTTCTGCACTCGAAATTGCCCAATGGGAAGAGCTTTTCAACCAATATGGTGGCAATCCACCCGACGGCATGAGCCCCTGAAGCTCAAAAGCGCTACTTTTCCAAAATTAATATTTAATTAACACGATTTAGTACTTTTTTCTGAGGAAAAGTATTGTCAGATTTTACAGCTGAGACTATAATAAACATTATACAATTTTTTTGACCCACCTTGTTTTTAATGCATTCAGGGCTGAAACATTTTTATCGCTCCCCTTTATTTTACGGGAGAAAATATTATTATGAACAGGAATCATACACACCACAACCTCTTCAAGAGTCTTCTCATGCTTATGCTAAGCGTATGCTTTGCATTAACCGCTTGCGAAGCTATCCCTCCCCTCGAGACCGAATCAAGCCCTGAGCCAACACAGCCAACGCTTGCCGATCCAACTGACTTGCCTACAGCAACGCCCGAGCCAACTCCCGAACCGCTAACCGCTTTTTATAGCGACAACATTCCCACTGAGTTCATCGCAGAGCTAAGCCTGTCTTCAGACGTACTTCTTGTTGATACTCCCGAACAAGCCGATTTGCTCGTCGACCTTTCCGCAAAAGACGCCGAAGCCGTCAGCTATCAGGTCTACGCTCTGGCAGCGCCCTTCTTTACCATTCAGGACGACATTGCTCTTGCAGAGCTTCGCACAACATTGCGCAGTAAAAACGAAGACGAAAACGCGCCATTCAGCGGCTTAACCAGCGAGATAGACGGTCAGCTTTTGCGCCCTTTGATCGACCCCAACAATCCCGACCGCCTGACAATCCAAAGCGGAGCTCTCGACCGAAGCGACCTATTCGGAACGGTTTGGTCAATCCTCCCCTTCGAAGAACTCAGCCATGAGTTAAAGGTCATCTCAATCGACGGCATCAGTCCTCTCGATGAAGATTTCGATCCGGCCAATTACGCCCTTGCTTTGCCGATCGCAATTCACCTGAACGCCGAAAAAAAGATTGAACCGGAAATCTTAACCGCGCTCTTGCCCCAAAGCAACTATCATCGCGACCAAATGACCAGCCTGATTATGACCGGCGTTACCGCCATGGCGCGTAAAACCGCCTTTGCCATGTCTGAGCTCGGTCACATGCGTTCCGGCACTAATATTCGCGATTTTATGCGCGCTGCAGATATCACCCACATCAGCAACGAGGTTTCCTTCTTCGAAGACTGTCCTTATCCCGACCCAGACTATGACGGTTTCCTCTTCTGCAGCGACCCGGCATACATGGAGCTTTTAGTCGACCTCGGGACAGATGTTGTCGAACTGACAGGCAACCATAACAATGATGTGCGGGCACTCTACAAAGTTGACACGGTGCCCTATTCGCTCGATCTTTACGAAAAGAACCATATGCAATATTATGCCGGCGGCACTAATCTTGAAAACTCCAAACAGCCGGTCAAAATTGAGCATAATGGCAACAAAATCGCCTTCATCGGTTGTAATTCCTATGGACCCGAAATGGCCTGGGCAACCGAAGACAGCAGCGGTTCTGCCCCATGCGAAAACTGGGAATGGATTAAAGAAAGCATCGGAGAGTTGAAAGAAGAAGGCTACCTGCCAATCGTAACCCTCCAGTTTCAAGAAGACGACCTCTATACCGCGACAAGTTTGGCAATTCGCGACTTTCGTCCCTTGGCAGATGCCGGAGCCGTAATCGTCAATGGCAGTCAATCGCACGTTGGCAAAGCGCTTGAATTCCGCGACGACGCAATTATTCATTATGGCCTGGGAAACTTATTTTTCGACCAGGTCGGCTATTATATTACTTACGACAGTTTTATTCAAAAGCATTTCTTCTATCAGGGCAGACATATTAGCACACAGCTCAATACCATCACTGTCGAAGAAACCGCTTTACCCCGTTTTATGACCTCAGAAGAACGCAGCAAATTTTTGACGAATATTTTTTTAGCGTCTGAGGAACTATGGAGGCAACAATGAGTCAAATAGACAGTTACCCAACCGAACCTGAATTTACCATCAAAGCTGTGCAACATCGCACTGGCATAAAACCCGTAACCCTGCGTGCCTGGGAGCGCCGCTATAACCTTTTGGAACCCGTGCGACTCTCCAATGGCTATCGACTTTATTCCGAACGTGATATTCAATTATTATTATGGGTTCAACGCAGAGTAGATTCCGGCATTACCATCAGTCAGGTTGTTCAGCAATTTAACCAGATCCGCGAAAAAGGTGTTTGGCCTGAAAGTATTCAAACTTACAGCCCTGCCAAACCACGCAAACAAGCCCCCCGTCCGGCACGCCATTACGCTGAAATGATGTTTGGCGCACTGGTTGCTCATAATCAGGAGCGGTTTTATCTGATTTTTGATGAATGTCAGGTTTATTTTGACTTGCTAACCATCTTCCAGGAAGTCATTCAACCATGCATGAAATTACTTGAAGAAGCCTGGTTTGTGGGAGATATCCCGATCGCAACCCGACACATGGCAACCCAGGTACTCAAGGGCCGCTTGGCTGGTATTATGCAGGGTTTGCCCAACATCAAAGAAGGCGTCCTCATTTTAGTTGGCTGTGGGCCCGAAGAAATGTTTGAGATGGATGCCATCATGCTTTCCGTCCTCTTACGTCAAAACAATTATTTTGTAGAATATCTCGGTGCCGATTTGCCGACCGAGGATTTAATTGACTATTCCAAAATCGCCCGTCCAAAGTTGATTTGTCTCTCCATCAGCTCCGAACCAACCGCCTTCTTGCTGAATGGCTTCTCGCAACAACTGATGGCTATTCGTGGCAAACCAAGATTAGCCTATTTTGGAAGTTACTTTGACGAAAACGAAGCCGCCCGAACCGACCTAAACGGAATTTATCTCGGTGATTCGCTCAAAACCAACCTCGAACGTATCCGCCGCTTCTTGACCATGGGCGTCGTCTAAACCCAGCCTTAATAATTGAATGGGGATATTCGTGAACTTTTTGCAACAATAAATGTAGGGAGGGGTTTCTATAGCACCCGATGCGAAGCGAGCGGTGTAACCCCTCTTCCATCCCCAATACCATTTCAAAGGCAGCCGTGGCATAACGGTTGCTTTTTCCTTTATTAATCAATTCAAAAAGAGTTGGCTTTTTAGTCTGCCTCTGACCTGATGGTTTTCTAATCTCCTGAGTTTCTCAATTCAGTGTCTTGAAAACATTTCTTTTCCTCGTTGAAAGCAGATTGTTTCAGCAAAATGAGAAAATCAGGTCGTAAGCCAATTTGCGCGTTTCAAGCCGGCAAAAAATTTATCGTAGGCCGGCTTGTGCTTTTCAAGCCGGCAAGATCCTGGCAAATTATTAAGCCGGATTCAAAAACAGAATCCGGCCTACAGTTAAATCAGGAATTATCCAAACCTAAATTTTCTTTTCAATCTCATCCAATGCTAAGGCGATGAAATCTTCAACGCTCATGGCGCCGGGGTTATCTCCCCTGAGTTTCTCAATTTAGTGTCCTGAAAACATTTCTTTTCCTCGTTGAAAATCAGGTTTTAATCAATCCAAATAATCCCGCAGGTATATTGCAGGTCCTTCAAATGTCGTAATGCGGCTTTTTGCAGGCTTGTATCCTGTGGAAAATCGCTTTTCTTACGCCAGCGCTTGCCAAAGATCCTTTCCACTGCCTGATTATTGTCCTTCGCCCAGCCAATTATCTCAAAAATTGAGCCAAACTGCACAATTCGGCTCTCCGCCGGTAAAATCGATTTCAGAAATGGATCCAAAAGCCAACTAAAACAAACAAAAGCTTCAATTTGCATTTCTGGAAAATGTTTTCTAAAAAATGCGCCCGCCTTGTTGAAAGCATTCGCCACCTTCTCCGGCGATAAATCAGCGCCCTTTTGAATATGCACATTCACAACCGGACTGCCTTCAGGCAAACGCTCTTTGATTCCATCAACATAAACAAACCAGCTTTCGCCTTTGTCATCCTCGTCCAAATAAAGCATTTGAAAGGGCTGAAATTGCAAGACCCCCAGTTTGAAAATTTGCCCGTTCACCAAATGGCGCAGCCAAATGCAATCGTCCTTGCTCAAACCCACTTTTCCGGTTTTTTCATAATAGATTCGCGTCCTAAGAGCAATATCGCTTGCACTATCGACAAAGACCTTCCGTTCAATCCCGGCTGCCTGATATTTTTGCCAGATTTCTTCCAGCTTCCAAATCAAGACCGCCAGGCGTGAGAGAGGTTTCAATTTGCAAATTGGGAAATCAGGGATATCTCCCTGATAAGCTTCATTCGCCAAAGCATCCAGTCGCTCAGCGTTTCGCCCCACAAAAGCGCGGACTTCTGCTTTTGCAATTTCATCCAGCTCTAAGACGGCAAGCTTCGCCTCAAAATCTTTCACTAATCCGGACTTTCCCCTTGGGTTTTGTTCTTGATTTTTAGCACTGCTTTTAGCCGATTAATGATCGATTGGAATTCTGGGACCTTGAGCAGCCAAACCATCAGCGCATAAACCAAAACGCCAAGCCCAAGCCCGCCAATCAAGACCAAATATTTATTCCTCGCTCCAAAGAAGTATATCCAAAGCAAAAGCACTCCGCCCATCACAGCCGAAGCGAGCAAACTCTTAATGCCTGTTTGCAAAATTTCCCTTATGTTCAAGCCATTCACGCGTTTGCTCAACAGGAAAATGAGTGCCAGACATTCAAGCGCAGTTGCGAGGCTGTTCGCCAGTGCCAAACCACCCAAAGGCATCCAGCCTAATTCCCGAAACATAGCAGAGAAAGCAAAAGAAAGCACAATATTACCGCTCATGGCAATCACGCCGACAATGACCGGCGTTTTCGTATCGTGCATGGCATAAAAAGCGCGGCTCAAAACCTCCACAAGACTATGCGCAGTTAAACCAACCGCATACCAAAGCAAAGCCCAGGCGACCATCTGGGTCGATGTCGCGTCAAAACTGCCGCGTTCATACAAAACCCGAATAATCGGAACGCGCAAAATGATCATACCAACCGTTGCCGGCAAAGCCAACATCAGCATCATGCGCATAATCCCGGCAAAAGTTTGCTTAAACTCGTCAAATTTTCCCAGCTCAACCTGTGCCGAAAGCGTCGGCAAAGATGCCGTCCCCGCCGATTGCGCAATAGCCGCCTGGGGCATCAGCATAATCGTAAACGCCCAGGCAAGCGCACTTGCCGCACCTCCGCCCAGCGAAAGTCCAATAATCGTATTGGCAACAAAATTAAGCTGCACAACTCCGGCACCGATAATCCGCGGCAGCATTAATTTCATAACCTGCCTGACTGCAGCGTCTTTAAAACCCGCAGCCCGTTCGTAAAAGCGATTGGGTAATCGGAATAAACTCGGCACTTGCAAGAGCAAGTGTCCCAAGGCTCCCATCACAGCTCCGATTGCCAGCCTTTGCACTCCCAGCGATTCCGGTAATATGAGGGTGCCCAGAATTTGACCGAGAGAGTACATCGATGGTGCCAGTGCAGGCCAAAGAAATACCTGATGCGCGTTCAACATGCCCATCACCAAACCACTTACTCCAAAAATAATCACAGTCGGCAGCATTATGCGCAGTAGTTTTACCGTCAAACTCAGCATTTCCGGATTAGCATTATCGACCAGAGCAAAGAGCAGTTTGTCAACGATCAATGGTGCAAAAATCCACATCAAGATGCTAACAAGCACCAAAATCAGCAACAAAGCGTTAAAGACGCCCGAGGCTAACTTCCAGGCGCCTTTTGTGTCTTTTCGGGTCAGGTAACCGGTAAAAAGCGGAATAAATGCAGAGCCAAGCGCACCCCCGGCGGTCAAATTGAACAACAATTCCGTTACACGATTGGCGGCATTATAAGCGTCCAGCTCCAAACTGGTTCCGAAAGCCCCCGAGATGACCACACCACGCACAATTCCAACCAATGTGCTCAGAATGTAGGCAATCATAACAACACCAGCAGCCCGGGCAATTTGCTGTCCGGCTGTGCTGACTTCCGGCTCTTCGCTAAGTGCCTCTTGCCTTTCTAATTCGTTCATTCTTGGTCCTTCAAAACTCGTTTAGCTTCATCCCAAAGCGCGTCCAGCACTTCAAAAGCAACATCGTCAACATGTTTACCTTGTTTGGCGACTTGCTCCTCGATATATCCAAAGCGCTTGCGGAAGCGCGAATTCGTTTCTCGCAAAGCCATTTCTGGGTCAACATCCAGCCAGCGCAACAGGTTCACCACGGCAAACAAAACGTCCCCACCTTCAGATTGTCTCCGTTCGGGAGTTTCTGCCTCTTCCAGTTCTTTCAATTCTTCCTGAATTTTGGCAATCACCGGCTCAATCGTTTTCCAATCGAAGCCAACCCTTTGCGCACGTTGTTGGATTTGGTCTGCCTGGGTCAATGCAGGCAAAGTAATCGGAATGCCATCCAGCATGCTTTTGCGCTCTTCGCCCTTGTTTTTGCGCTCTTCTGCCTTAATTTGTTCCCAATTGTGCAAAACGTCATCCGTGGAATTGACAATCACTTCTTTGAAAACATGCGGATGGCGGCGAATGATTTTTTCGCTTATACCGGAAACAATATCGGTCATATTGAATTCCTGCTCTTCGGTTCCGATTTGAGCGTGCAAAACAATTTGCAAAAGCAAATCGCCCAATTCTTCCACCAAATGATCGGTTCTGTTTTCGTCAATGGCTTCAATCGCCTCATAGCTTTCCTGCAGCAGATATTGGCGCAAACTCAGATGGGTCTGCTCGCGATCCCATGGGCAACCATCCGGGGCACGAAGTCTGGCGATAATTTGTTGAAAATCCTCAAAAGCCCGTCCGTTTTCACGCGCCGGGATATATAAACAGGTCATTAAACCGCTGTGCAGGCTTTGGTCAATCCTATAAAGCGGCATTTCTTCAACCATCTCATCCGCTAAGCCGGCATTGTGGACCAGTTTGACCGGATATTCATCAGGGTAGTTATTCATTAGGCTTAGTTTGAGTTCGGTCGCTTCCATACCGGATTTTAGATTTGAAATGATCGCCGGGCTGGATGCCGGGAAAAATGGAATTTCCATCGAAGTGAGATAAAGTGCATCAGTCAGAATCAGTTTTGGCTGTGGATCGATCCCTAAAGCGCGGCAAACTGGTTCAAAAAAGCTCATTCCGTCGATAATCCGGACCGGGATAGCGGCAGCTTTAGCTAATTCGATAATTTGGCGAACGCTTTCTTCAGCGATAGTCGGACTGCCCGGTACGACATAAGTGATCAAGCCATCCTGTTTTGCAAGCTCAACAATCTTTTCAGCGATCGACGGTTTATCGTCAGTTGAATTATCCTGCTCTAAAGGAAGGCGGTCAAAAGCGTGGACGAGGATCTCATCCTGTAATTCAGAAATCACCGGGTGATAATAAGTTCTCGCCCAAATTTCTTTACAATTATGCAGCCAATCCCAAGCTTCACGGGTCAATTGTGCAGTCGTCGTAGGACCCAAGCCAACAATTACGATACCATTTTCAGTCACTTCATCGCCTCAAATTTCATTTTTACACGCTTCGCTATCTCTGCGACAGCCCTATGATTGTAAACCATTTCTATGTTTTCACCGAATGATAAACCGTGCGGACGGGTCCCAACACGAGTACACCATAATCGCTCTATTAACCAGTCCCGCCCTTATCAGACGCATAAACAAAAAAAATGGGAACCCGAATTGGATTCCCATTTGAGATGACCTTCGAAATCTAACGTTTTGTGTAGGTCGGGGCTTTGCGGGCTCGTTTGAGACCTGGCTTCTTGCGTTCCTTGACGCGCGGGTCGCGAGTCAAAAGACCTTCAAGACGCATAGCCGGGCGCCAGCTTTCGTCCATGCCAACTAATGCACGTGCCAAACCAAGTTTGACAGCATCGCGTTGGCCGGTTGTTCCGCCACCCTGAACTTTGACGGTAACGTCAAAAGAGTTGACAGGGCGACCGGTGGCTTCCAATGCACTCATAATTTCCGGTGCATCGCCAAGACGGGGGAAGTATTCAACCAGTTCTTTATCGTTGACGGTAAAAACGCCGCTGCCTTCATAAACACGAACACGGGCGGTGCTTTCTTTTCTACGACCAATTGCTTCTACATATTTAGCCATGATTCCTCTTTATTACTCCAGATCCAATGCTTGGGGATTCTGACCCTGATGGGGGTGTTCAGAACCGGCATAGACCTTCAAATTACTCAGGTAGCGGTCAGTGAGACGGTTTTTCGGCAGCATACCCTGAACGGCAAATCGAAGAATGCGGTCAGGATGGTTTTTGAGCTGACGAGCATATTCAACCTCGTGCAAGCCACCGGGATAACCGGAGTGACGATAATATTTTTTCTCTTTAACAGTGGTTGGGTTTGCATAGATTTTCTCTGCGTTAATAACAACCACGTGATCACCAAAAACAACACCGGGGGTGAAGTCTGGGCGATGTTTACCGACCAAGATAGCAGCAATTTTGGTCGCAAGGCGGCCAAGGGTCTTACCGG
>Ga0265295_1007730_pt1 | contig 12233 bp, 9 predicted proteins | sample Munlansysbiofilm_FD_192503 | JGI IMG/M metagenome (GOLD analysis project Ga0265295, IMG submission 192503) | Leachate microbial communities from a municipal landfill in Southern Ontario, Canada - Methane capture system biofilm | ecosystem: Engineered > Solid waste > Landfill > Unclassified ... | reverse complement strand
CCCCTTCGCTACGGTCATCGCCTGTTCCGATTCGAGAGTCCCGGTTGAAATCCTTTTCGATCAAGGGATTGGAGACTTGTTTGTGATCAAGGTCGCCGGCAACGTGGCCGACACGGACGAAATCGGGTCCGCCGAATATGGCGTGGACCACCTCGGCACGCCGGTGCTCATGGTCCTCGGACACTCCTACTGCGGCGCCGTCACGGCCGTGACCACGGGAGCCGAGGTCCATGGCAGCATTCCCGCCCTGGTCGACAACATCGTGCCGGCGGTGGAAAAGGCTCGCCATGATCACCCGGATGCCGAAACGGCCGAACTTATCGTCCAGGCCATCGAGACCAATGTCTGGCAGGCCATCGAAGACCTGCTCGGCAACAGCCATGCTATCGCCGACCGGGCCAAGGACGGCCGGGTGATCGTGGTTGGAGCCGTGTACGACATCCTTACCGGCAAGGTGAACATTCTGGGCGCTCATCCCAACCAGACCGAACTCCTGGGCGGAGTGACGCCTCCGGTCCACGCCGAAGCCGCCATGCACGCAGAACCGGCACCGGATGCCCACGCCCCGGCCGAGGCGGCTCCGGCCGAACAGGCCGACGCCGCCCATGCGGAACCGACCGTGGAAAAGGCCGCGGCCGAAGGGCATGCCGAAGCGGCGGAAGCCCCTTCCTCCGGAGGGTTCGGCTTTTTCTCCTTCATCGTGTTCGTTCTTCTGCTCATCGGAGCGGTCTTCGTGCTCGACAAGAAGATACTCAATCCCGACCAGGACTAAGACGCAAACCCGGCCCGGCCGGGTTTTTCTTTTTCAGGGGGCGGCACGGGGCAGTCCGAAACATTTTGCATGCCGGTCTTGTTCAAGCATCGCACATCAGGTAGGATAGGGAGGAATACTATTCTTCCATGCCTGTGGAGTCTCCATGATCCGGATTTTGCCCCTTCTCTTCCTGATCCTCTTTCTAAGCACCGGCCGTGGCCTGGCTCAGGAACAAATGACCTGCGGGGTCGCGACGGGCTTTCCGCCATATCAATTTGCCCTTGATGGAGAGCCCGCCGGGTTCGACGTCGATGTGGCAAAGGCCGTCTGCGCCAGGCTTGATGCGTCGGCCCGTTTCGAACAGGGAGATTGGGACAATGTCGTGAGCATGCTGCTCTTCGGCCGGATAGACATGGTCGTGGGCATGGAGGTCAACGCATTCCGCCACGAATATTTTGAATTCTCAGCGCCCTACACCAAACGCCATGACGTGGTCTTTGTCTCCGCAAGCAGCACCGTCACCGGCGTTGAAGATCTTTTCGGCCTGGTCATAACCGGAGACAGGCACTCCTTTGTGGAACTTCTGTGGAAAAAGGAGGGCATCCATCACAAAATCCGCATCATGCAGACCAAGACCAAAGAAGAGTCCATGGACCTGCTGGCGCGCGGAGAAACCACGGCGGCCATCATGCCGCTGGAAGTCGGCAAATATCTGGCCAGGCAACGCGGCCTCAAAATCCGGGTGCTCATGAATCCGGACCCGGGCTCCGAGGTGGCCATCGCACTGCGCAAAGGGCAACCTGAGCTGCTCAAGCGGATAAACGAGGCGCTCCGGGAAATGCAGTCCAAGGGAGAATTCGACGCCCTGTCCCGCAAATGGTTCTCGGACACCGCGACGCAAAGCCAGGAATAAGAAACCGCCTTTTAGCCGTTGGTGGCGTTCAGGACCGTGATCTGGTCGTTCAATGTCCAGAAATCATAGATATAGCCGATCAGAAAAAATCCTCCGGTCAGCATGTAGAGGATTCCCGTGATCCACTTGCCCATATACATGCGGTGCACGCCGAGAACGCCCAGAAAGGTGAGCAGAATCCAGGCCAGGGAATAATCGATGCGCCCGGCCCGAAAACGCAGCGCAGCCGTGCGTTCCATGGAAGGGATGAGAAAAAGGTCGACAATCCAGCCGATGAGAAGAAGGCCCAGGGTGAAAAAATAGATCGTCCCGGAAATGGGCCGACCATAATAAAAGCGGTGCGCACCCGTAAATCCGAAAACCCAGAGCAGATAGCCCATGAAAGTGCTGTGTGTGTCAACCGTGTTCTCTTTGCGCATAACGTCCCCTGTTTTATTGAATATCCTGCCAATTGCCCCGGGTTTCATAAATTGAAACCCGGGCCCGGACACTGCCGCTTCATTTCTGGCTTGTTGACCTTTTCTAATCAAAAAGCAATGATATCGGCAACTCCCATCCACAAGGAATCTCATTCCCATGATACATAACGAGCGACTGACAAACACATTTCTCGACCTGATCCGCCTCGACAGCCCCTCCGGCCAGGAAAAGCCCGTGGCCGACCATCTGTGCGCCCTGCTCTCCGCCCGGGGCTATGATGTCCACGTCGATAACGCCGGCTCTTTTTTCGGCGGCAACTCGGGCAACGTCATCGTCCGCGTTCCCGCCACCGGCCCGGGCGACGCCATGGCTTTTTCCGCGCACATGGACTGCGTCGATCCCTGCATAGGCGTTCAGCCCGTCCTGACCGGCGGCGTCATCCGCTCCGCCACGAACACGGTCCTCGGCGGCGACGACAAGGCCGGCATCAGCGCCATTCTGGAAGCCCTTTTCCACCTTGAGGAAGACGCCATCCCCCATCCCGAACTTTTCCTGCTTTTCACGGTTTGCGAAGAGGCCGGGATGTTCGGAGCCAAGCACCTGGATTTTTCGCGGATCAAAGCCAGGGAAGTCGTCGTCCTTGATTCAAGCGGAGAGGTCGGCACCATTATTATCCGCGCTCCATCCAAGGCCGGCATGACCATTACCTTTCACGGCCGCGCGGCCCATGCCGGCATCGAACCGGAAAAAGGGATCAGCGCCATCCAGATGGCGGCCAACGCGGTCAGCCGCATGAAGCTTCTGCGCATCGACGAGGAGACGGTCGCCAATCTTGGACGCATCGAGGGCGGAGGACAAACCAACATCGTTGCGGACTGCGTGACCCTGACCGGAGAGGCCAGATCGCACAGCAACGCCAGACTCATGGCCCAGATCGAGCACATGCGCCTGTGTTGCGTCGAAGCGGCCCAGGAATTGGGCGGAAATTTTGATTTCAGCCACGAAATCTCCTACCCGGCCATGGACGTTCCCGCCGACAGCAAACTCCTGCACCGCGCCCTGCACGCCTGCAACGACCTGAATCTGACCGCGGCGGTCAAGGGCACGGGCGGCGGCAGCGACGCCAACATCTTCTCCGGCCAGGGCCTGTCCTGCATCAACCTGGGCATCGGCATGAGCCGGGTGCACACCACGGATGAATTCATCCGCGTCGCCGACATGGTAAAAGCAGTGCAACTCACGGCGGCCCTGATGCAGCGGTAGGAGCCCGGGAGGGTCCGAGATGTGCGGCTCGCGGCCCACTGTCGTGTATGGCCCTCGGCCCCGCCGGAACTCCTTCACCGGCCTCGTAGAGTTGAATCGCTGCGTGCAGGACGGACAATCAGTACAGTGCGGCAGGCAGCGTTCAACAAACGATGCCTGGCTCAGTCAGACAGCCGACGAGGCCGAGGGACATACACGACAGCAGGCCTTGAGGAGCTGGCGGACGACATCATTCTTACGGCCGCATGTAGGAAGATGATGAATTAATGCCTGAGGACGATTGCAGCGATCTTCCGTTCATAACGCAAACGGGCGACCCTTGGGCCGCCCGTTTTGTTTTTGCGAGATCTGGCGCTTCAGCCTAACCGAGTTTTTTGGCCAGCAGCTGATTGACCAGCCCCGGATTGGCCTTGCCTTTGGATTTCTTCATGACCTGGCCGACGAAGAAGCCGGTCAGTTTCTTGTCTCCGCCCTTGTAACGCTCCACTTCGGACGGATTCTCGGCCAGGACCTCGTCGACCAGGCCCTCGATGGCCGACGTGTCCGAAATCTGCACCAGGCCCTTGGCCTTGACGTAGGCCTCGGGATCGCCACCGATCTCGAACAGCTCCTTGAACACGTTTTTGGCGATGGTGCCGCTGACAAGCCCGTCATCGACCAGCTTGACCAGCCGGGCCAGATCCTGGGCGCGGAGCTTGCACTCGGCAAGCATGGCGCCGCGATCGTTCAGCTCGCGCATGACCTCGCCCATGACCCAGTTCGAAATCTTCTTGGGCTCGTTGTAGGTCGCAAGCGCGGTCTCGAAATAGTCGGCCACCTCTTTCTCCGCGGTCAGCACCAGCGCGTCGTATCCGGGCAGCCCGAGCCCCTCCTGAAAACGGCGACAGCGGGCCTTGGGCAGCTCCGGCAACTCCTCCCGCCACTTCACCATCCGCTCTTCCTCGATAATCAGGGGCAAGAGATCCGGGTCCGGGAAGTAGCGATAGTCATGAGCCTCCTCCTTGCCGCGCATGGAGCGGGTCACGCCCTTGGCCGTGTCGAAGAGGCGGGTCTCCTGCACGACCTGCTCCCCGTCCTCGACCAGATCGATCTGGCGCTCCACCTCGTACTCGATGGCACGCTGGATGTTGCGGAAGGAGTTCATGTTCTTGAGTTCCGCGCGGGTGCCGAACTCCTCCTGCCCGCGCGGGCGGATGGAGACGTTGGCGTCGCAGCGAAAGCTCCCTTCTTCCAGGTTGCCGTCGCAAATGCCGAGGTAGACCAGGATGGCGCGCAGGCTCTTCAGGTAGGCCACGGCCTCCTCGGCCGAGCGCATGTCCGGCTCGCTGACGATCTCGATCAGCGGCACCCCGGCCCGGTTCAGGTCCACGTAGGAGGCGTTGTCCGTGGCGGAGTGAATGTTCTTGCCCGCGTCGTTCTCCATATGGATGCGGGTGATGCCGATGCGCTTCTCACCCTTTTCCGTATGAATGACGATGTGACCGTGCTCGGCCACGGGCAGCTCGAACTGCGATATCTGGTAGCCCATGGGCAGGTCGGGATAAAAATAGTTCTTGCGCGCGAAAAGGGAACGGCGGTTGACGGTGCAATCCACGGCCATGGCCATCTTGACCGCGTATTCCACGGCCCGGGCGTTCAAAACCGGCAGCATGCCCGGCATGCCCGTGCAGACCGGACAGGTGTTCTCGTTGGGACCGGCCCCGAACCGGGTCGAGCAGGAACAGAATATCTTGCTTTTGGTCTTAAGCTGGGCATGGACTTCAAGGCCGATGACCACTTCGTAATCGCGCATACTGGCTCCTTCCCGCGTCAGCCGACAGGCTTTGCGGCATACAATTCCGGATTGAGGGCCGGATCGTTATACATTTTGCACTGAAAATAGACCCTCGGGCTTTTGACGCCCATGGCGTACTCATCGACAAGCTCCTGAATGGAGCGGGACAAGTCGCCGTGCTGGGCTTCGAGCAGGCTCAACTTTTCCCGGCAACGGGCCAGATGCGCCGAATCCACATCGGAGCGCGCGGTCTGTTCGCGCATGTGAAAAAGCTTGAGGCTCAGGATGGAGAGCCGGTCCAGGGCCGCACCCAGTGTCTCGGTGTTGAAGCGTCGAGACCCCTCAGGGATGCGCTGCTGGACCGGAAAAGCCTCGATGGCGCGCACCAGCCAGGCATCGACCTGCTCCATGAGATCGTTGCGCTGCTGGTTAAGGCCGTCGATCTCGCGCTTGCAGGCGGTGATGACGCTGTCGTTCACATCCTTGCGCCGGGCCCTGTCCTCGACGTGCCAGAGCAGAAAATTCTTCAGATGCTGGCGCAGGACAAGCTCCACCAGCCCGTCGCCGGGCCGCTCCGGGAGGTCCGCCGGGGCATCCTCTTCATGCCACAGGGCGACGCTGTTGAGCTGCGCGGTCCAGGCCTGACGCAAAAGGTCCTTGAGGGTCTGCGGGTCGATGGGCTGCATGATCATTCCTCTTTTTTGAGCAGAAAATAAACGCGGCTTGACGCTTGCAGGTGCCCGGCCAAAAATTCGGCCCCTTGACCCGCGCCGCAGAAAAGATCCAGGCGGCTGCCTTTGATGGCCCCGCCCCGGTCCTGGGCCAGTCCCAGGAACGCCGTGCGCGCATCGATGCCGCCGGTATCCGGCAACACGGTATCCACGGCCAGAATGCTGCCAAGCGGCAGAAAGGCAGAATCAGTAGCCATGCTGACCATCGGCGTCAATGTCCGCCCCATGGCCCCAAGCGGTCCGTCCTGCGCCAGCCGGAAAAAGACGTAACTTGGGTTGGTGTTCAAAAGTTCCTGCGCCTCATGCGGGTGCTCGCGCAGATGGGCCCGGATGCGCTGCATGGACATCTCGTCCGCAGGGACCAGCCCGCGCTCGATCATGACCTTGCCCAGGGAAACGTACTCATGTCCGTTCTTGCCTGCGTAAAGGACATGACGCACCGACCCGTCAGGCAGACGCAGACGGCCCGAGCCCTGGATCTGCAGGAAGAAGACGTCAACCGGGTCCCGGGTCCAGGCGAGGGGCTTTTCCGTCAAGGCCAAAGCGCCCTGGACGTCTATTTCCTCACGCGAATAATAGGGCGCGATCCCCTTTTCATTCTGGCGATAGGTCAGCCGCTGTCCCTTCCAGCGCGGGTGAAACCGGCCCAGATCGACGCTGCGCAAATCGGCCGGGAGGCCGTAGAGGGGCACCGGAAAACGCGGATCAGGCTCAAGGCTGCCCTCCATCTCGGGCTCGTAATAGCCGGTCATGAGCGGGTCGGGACGAACTTCAATCCACCGGAACTCCCGGGCCAGAAGGTCCGGGTCTTCCGCCAGCGCGGGGAGAAGCGTTCGCAGGTGCTCCAGAGAGGAGGCAATCTGCCCCCAGGTACACTCCGGACCGTCCGCGCCAAAGGGCTTTTCCGCCGCAGGGCGGGTGCGCACGTAGGCCAGGGAGTGCTCGATGGCGCGAGTCAGCGCGGCCGGGTCCCTCGTCGCCGAGGCCGCCACCCGGGCCGCAAGTGCCCGGTCCGGCCCCTGCTCCACAAGCCGGGGCTGCCTGGACGTGACGGCACAGGCGCACAGCAGCGTCAGGCACAGGGCGGCGGCGAACAACCTCACAGACCGCGTCCCTTGTCCGTAATGCGTGCATCGAAATACTTGCCCACCCCGTACTCCATCCGTCTGAAAAAACGCTTGGGTTCGGGACCGATGATCTGCATTTCTGGATGCTTGTCCTGCATGTCGAGGGCGATGTGCATCTCCTTGGTGCACCCCGTGGAGAACGTCGAATCCTTGCCGTGCCATTCCGCGGGGACGGCCTCGCCCATCAGTTCAAAGCTGGTCTCGATGTCGGAAACGGTCTGAAAGCGCCAGACGTCGATGAACCCGCTGCGCTGGACCCGCTCCCACATGTACATGAGGTCGTCCCCGTCCATCCCTTCCACGAAGTGCTCGGCCGGGTTGATGATCAGCAGGTTGGCGTGGCGGGACCGCAAATGGGAGACAAAGGTGTTCACGACGCCAAGGGCGACCTTGGTCTGCCCCGGAATGCTGCCGATGATGGCGCTGTAGAACATGACCTGGCGGGCCATTCCGCGGGCGCTGCGCATCTGCGCGATGATCGAGTCGGCCTGGGCCATGATCTGCGACTCGGTGATCTTGGTCACGCGCGGCGATTTTTCCTTGAAGCGAATCTGGTCCAGCCCGTCGCGGTCGCGGTACAGGCAAAGGATGTCACGGGTGAAGAGGTGCGAATTCTTGATCAGGCGCCGATGGTGGGGAAAATCCTTGGCAATGATCAGATCCGCCTCTTTCCAGGAGCGGGCGAAGGTCACGCTGGTGCGCCACAGGTTGAGCCGTTCCCGAGTGCCGTCGGAGATGACCAGGAGTGGGCTCTCGCGCTGGGCGCGCAGGAGCTCGTTCTTGCTCATGCGGCTGTTATCCACAAAAAGAGCCTCGCCCAGAGCGTCCTGCAGGGCGCTGTCGTGCTCCACATCCCAGATCACCGGGCTGTCCAGACAATACCCTTCCTTCAAAGCCAGGATGACCTTGTGCCCCAGACGGACCAGCACGCGAATGAGACGCAGGTCAAAGATGATGCCCCCGCTGCTGCCCGGGAGATACAGGATCTTGAGCTTTTTCTGCTTGCTGTCCGGTCCCATGATCCTGGTCATGGTTTCGTTGAATTCAGGCCAGGGGGCGCAAACCTCCTCGAAAAAGGACGCGTCGTCCCGGACCGTGGCCGGATTTTCCCAAATCTGCGGACGCAATGACAGACGGCACAGCCGGGCCATCTCAAGCAATTCCAGTTCCCAGCGCAGATGCATTATGGAAGAGCACCCCAGATTGGAATCGGGGCAGGCGTTGAGGCTTCGGCTCATGTCCGGGCCGTTCATGAAATCGAGAGCACGCTTGTTGGCCTCGCGTTTTTCCTTGCGCTGCGGATCATGAACCCCGCTCATGGCCATGAATATGGTCATGAGCTGCTTCAAGAACCGCGAGGGGATAAGAAATGGCGCATGGAGCACCTGTCGGACCTTGTGCCGGGACAGGGCGAAAATCTTGCGCCGCGTGTAGCGGTCCTTGATGTTGATGCGCGCCAGATGCACCAAAAGACGCCATTTCTCGCGGTACTCTCGCCGCAGGGCCGGGGAAAGGCGCGTGTGCAACAGATTCTCGAACATCTCGTCCGAACAGGGCACAAAGACCTGATCGTCGTCCACGTCGACCATGAAGCGCAACTGTTCCTGCTGGGCGTTCTCCGCCGGGTTGACCGTAGGCTCGATATTGTTCTCGGTCATGAAATGCAGCAGCCAGGCATCGAGATACGGATCCAGTCCGTAACGCAATTCACGGACCGAAGTAAAATCCGGCAATTTGGACATCAACACTCCCGTCTGTAGAAAGGACAATGAATTTCATGATCGCGGAACACGGTCCTTGCGAGCGTGCAGGATCACCCGGTAAATTGGCCTGTAAACCCTTCTCGGTCAAGCACCGGCTTGGCACGGCGCACGAGGCAAACGCGATCCGGCACTTTTGACCGCAGCCTTTGGACCTATAAAAACAAAAAAGGCGTACGGGCATCACGCTCGTACGCCTGGCGAGGCTTCGACTGACGGAAATCAGTTTCCGCCGCTGATCAGAAAGCCCTTGGTGGCGGGGCCGGTGGAGGCGGAAGTTCCCGCGATCTTGGAGAGATAGGTATCTCCCAGGGTCTCGATGTGCGTGCCCACATTCTCGAAATAGTTCATGTGAGCCTGCTCCTCCTCGATAATGGTCTCGAAGAGCTTGGCGCTGATGGGGTCGCCGTTGTCACGACAGGTCAGCAGAAACTGGCTGTAGGTATCGATGGTGTCGTCTTCGAGGACCGCGTCGTAGGGATAGATGGTCCGCACGTCCTGGGCCTTTTTCAGGTCGCCTTCGTAGGAAGTGGTCGGCTCGCCGCCCAGTTCCTTGATGCGTTCGGCGAACATCTCGGCGTGACGCATCTCGTCGATGGCGATGAGCTTCATCTTGGCGGCCAGCTCGCCGTAATCCATGCTGTCCAGGCCGTAATGCTGGTTCATGTACTGGGTGATGGCAAAAAGCTCCATGGCCCGGGCCTGGTTCAGCGCATCGATAACACGACCCCTGCGTTCTTCCTTGGATAGTTTTTCAGTCATGGTTTTCTCCTGAAATATTTGAGGTTCATTGATTCAACAAAAGATGCAAACTGTGTCTACCAAATACCCAGGGCTCGGGGCAAGTCATTTCAAAACCGATTTCAAGGGTTTCACCCCTTGAAGCCCCGCCGCTTCGGGCGTAAGCAGCTTCCCTTTACATCTTTCGACAATCAGGAACCTGCATGCTCGTTTACGCCAAACTCGTCGGCTCGGTCTTCTTCTGGGGCGCGACCTGGATCTCCGGACGCATCCTGGCCCAGGACATGGGCCCCTTCTCCGCCGCGCTGCTTCGCTTTGTCACGGCCTCGGCCTTTCTGCTGTTCTGGGCATGGCGCGCCAACGGCTCCTTTCCGGCCCTGCCGAAAAAAGACATTCTGCCCGTGGCGTTTTTGGGTCTGACCGGCATATTCCTTTACAACGCCTTCTTCTTCACGGGCCTCAAAACCGTCCCCGCCGGACGCGCGGCGCTGATCATCGCCTCCGTGCCCGTCATCATCAGCATCATCTCGGCCCTGATGCTCGGCGAGCGGCTGACTCGGGGCAAGATCGCGGGAACCCTGCTCTCCCTGACCGGCGCGTCCATCGTCCTGTCCGGAGGAAACCCGCTGAAACTCTTCCAAGGCGGCCTGTCCCACGGGGATCTCATGATCCTGGGCTGCGTGGCGGCCTGGACCGCCTACTCCGTGGCCGGAAGCCGGGTCATGAAGCGGGTGAACCCGCTCATGGCCGTGACCTGGTCCTGCATCCTGGGCACCCTCATGCTCATCGTCCCGGCCCTGACCCACGGCCTGGTGAACGACATCGCCCGCGCAAGCCTCGTGGACTGGGGCAACATCCTCTTTCTGGGCGTCGTGGCCACAGGCGTGGCCTTCACCTGGTACTACGCGGGCATCCGAGCCATCGGCGCGGCCCGCGCCGGCATCTTCATCAACCTCGTGCCGGTCTTCGCCATCGCCATGGGCTACGTCATCCTGGACGAACCCGTAACCTCGTCGCTGATGAGCGGTGGAGCCATGGTCATCTCCGGCGTGTACCTGGCCAATCGGCCGAGCGCGTCGTAGGGGAGAAGGAGGAAAATGCCTCCGGCGGGCAGGGGGCGCGCCCCCTGCACCCGCGTTTGGGGGGTGGTTTTGTTTCGGGGATTCGACTCGATCAGGCTGTACCGCGCATGGACAGCCCTATGCGCCTGCGCTTCGCGTCCACTTCGAGCACCGTGACCTGCACCTGTTGTCCGGCCCGGACCACCTCGCCGGGATCGCTGACATAGCGGTCGGCCAGGTTGCTGATGTGCACCAGTCCGTCCTGGTGCACGCCCACATCCACGAAAGCTCCGAAGCGCGTCACGTTGGTCACGATGCCCGGCACGGTCATGCCCGGATGCAGGTCCGCCATGTCGTGCACGTCGGCGAAGCGAAAGACTTGAAAAGGGGGGCGCGGATCGCGGCCGGGCTTTTCCAGCTCGGCCATGATGTCGCGCAAGGTCGGCAAGCCCACCTCGGCGTCCACATACCTGCCAAGCTCGATGCCCTTGCGCACGCTCACGTCCTGCAGCAAATCCGCCACCCCGCAGCCCGCGTCCTTGGCCATGCGCCCCACCAGCGCGTAGCGCTCGGGATGGATGGCGCTGCCGTCGAGTGGGTTCTTTCCATCCCGGATGCGTAAAAATCCCGCGCACTGTTCAAAGGCCTTGGGTCCCAGGCGCTTGACCTTAAGCAGGCCCTTGCGATCCACAAAGGGCCCGTTTTCCCGGCGATGCTCGACCATGTTGGCCGCCAGAACCGGGCCAAGGCCCGAAACATGGGCCAGAAGCTCGGGGCTGGCCGTGTTCACATCCACGCCGACCTGATTGACGCAGGATACGACCACGTCATCGAGGCTTTTTTTCAGGGCCGTCTGATCCACGTCATGCTGGTACTGGCCAACGCCGATGGATTTGGGATCGATCTTGACCAATTCGGCCAGCGGGTCCATGAGCCTGCGGCCGATGGACACCGCGCCCCGATAAGTCAGGTCCAGGTCCGGAAACTCCCGCCTGGCGATCTCCGAGGCCGAATAGACCGAAGCCCCGGACTCGTTGACCAGAATCACATCCACATCCGCCGGCAGGCCAAGGCCCCTGACGAACGCCTCTGTCTCGCGGCCGCCCGTGCCGTTGCCGACGGCAACCGCCTGCACGGAGTGGGTCTTGACCAGCGCGGTGATGACCCGCCCCGCTTCCTCGGCCTGCCCTTTGCCGCCCACTGGAAAAATAGTTTGCCAATGCAGCAGGTTGCCTTGCTCATCCAGGCAGGCGAGCTTTGCGCCGGTGCGCAGACCGGGATCGAGAGCCAGAATCCGCCGTGGCCCCAGCGGCGGAGCCAGAAGTAACTCGCGCAGATTGGCGGCGAACACGCCGATGGCCTCGGCATCGGCCTTGACCTTCAGCTCGCCCCACAGTTCCGTCTCCAGGGACGGGGCCAGCAAGCGGGCGTATCCGTCGGCCACGGCTTCCTGCACGATCGCCCCGCATGGCCCTGGGGGAAGGGGAAAAAGTCGGCCCAAACCTGCCAGGGCCTCGTCCTGGTCGGGACGCAGGGACAGGGACAGGATCTTTTCCCGCTCCCCGCGCAGCATGGCCAGGATGCGGTGTCCCGCCGCCGCGCGGGAGGCCTCGCGCCAGTCGAAATAATCGCGGTACTTTTCCCCTGCCTCGTCCTTGCCCTTGCGCACGGACGAGGCGATGACGCCCC
>Ga0265295_1007729_pt1 | contig 12233 bp, 5 predicted proteins | sample Munlansysbiofilm_FD_192503 | JGI IMG/M metagenome (GOLD analysis project Ga0265295, IMG submission 192503) | Leachate microbial communities from a municipal landfill in Southern Ontario, Canada - Methane capture system biofilm | ecosystem: Engineered > Solid waste > Landfill > Unclassified ... | reverse complement strand
AGGCCAAAGAGAAGACGGGTGCCTTGCAGCTGTCCTGCTTTTACGTAGGTTCGGCCCTGTGCGGGATTGACATCAATCTCATCCAGGAAATGAACAGGCAGATGGAGATGACCAAGGTGCCCCAGGCTCCGTCCTACGTGCTTGGCATCATGAATCTGCGCGGACGCATCGTGACCATCATCGACCTGGGCCTCAAGCTGGGCCTGGCGCCGTCGAAAACCACGGAAACCAGCCGCATCATCATCGTCAATTCCCGTGACGAGAACATCGGGTTGCTGGTGGACCGCATCACCGATGTGGTCACTTCCAAGTGGGAAGACGTGGAGCCGACTCCCTCCAACATCAAAGGTTTGAAAGGCAAGTACTTTCAGGGCGTGCTCAAATCTTCCAAGGACCTCATTGCCGTGCTCGATGTCGGTGAAGTGCTGGGCGACGATTAATCATATTCCAAGGAGTCTGGATGAATCTGCGTGTTCTGGTTGTGGACGATACCATCATGTATCGTAAGGTGGTCGGCGACATTCTCGCCGAGATGCCGGGAATCGAAGTGGTCGGAACCGCCAACAACGGTAAGATCGCATTGACCCGCGTCGCGTCCCTCAAACCGGACCTCATTACCCTTGACGTGGAAATGCCGGTCATGAACGGGCTTGAAACCCTGGAAGAGATCCAGAAGAGCTACCCCGAAGTTGGCGTGATCATGCTTTCCACCCTGACCAAGCGTGGCAGCGACATAACCATGCGCGCCCTGGAGCTTGGCGCTTTTGATTTTATCGCCAAGCCCGACGCCGAGGTCATGCAGGAAAACGTGCAGATGCTTCGCAGCGCCATCGGACCGAGGGTCAAGGCCTTTGCCAAGCGGCTTGAACTCAGGCTCCTGCTCAAGCAGCAAAAACGCCCCGTCGGCGCTGCTGCCCCGGCTCCGGCCGCCCCTTCCGTGCTGTCCACCCCGAGGCGGACCGGCAAGTCCAAAGCGGTGGCCATCGGCATTTCCACCGGCGGGCCCAACGCCCTGACCAAGATGCTGCCCCAGCTGCCCAAGCTCGGCGTGCCCATTTTCGTGGTCCAGCACATGCCTCCGGTCTTTACCAAGTCCCTGGCCGAGAGCCTCGACGCCAAGTGTCAGTACGAGGTTCGGGAAGCCGAGAACAACGAGCCTGTCCGTCCTGATGTCATCTATATCGCCCCGGGCGGAAAACACATGCGTGTGGCTTCGGGCACAGGCGGGACCAAGATCATCCAGATCACCGACGATCCGCCCGAGAACAATTGCAAACCGGCGGTGGACTTCATGTTTCGTTCCGTGGCCCGCGAATACGGCGCTCTGTCCACCGGCGTGATCATGACCGGGATGGGTGGCGACGGAACCCTGGGCCTGAAGGTGCTCAAGAGTTTCGGGGCCGTGACCATCGGTCAGGACGAGGAATCCTGCGTGGTCTACGGCATGCCCAAAATGGCTGTCGAAGCAGGTGTCGTGGATGTGGTCGCACCTCTGCAGATGATCGCTTCAGAGATCGTCCGCACGGTGCGTTAACAGGTCGCTGAAAAACGGCAATCTGCTGCGTCAGCGAAAAAATCCAGACCGCTTATCTGCGCATGACTGCGCGCCCTGAATTTTTTCGCTTCCTCGCATCTCACCATTTTTGAACGGCCTGTGAATTTTGCATTTTTCAACATTCAGTTAGCTGTGCCAATCGTAACAGTGGCGGCAAAATGACGACCATCACCGCGGACGAATTCAGCGTCCTGTCCAAATATATCTACTCCATCTGCGGCGTGGCCCTGGACACGACCAAGACCTATCTGGTCGAGACTAGGCTCAAATCTATGCTGCAGCAGTACGGCTGCGTCTCCTACATGGACCTGCATTCCAAGGCCAAGGCCGATCGCAGCGGGAACATGGAAAAGGAGATCATAAACGCCATCACTACCAACGAGACCCTTTTCTTTCGCGACGCCTCGCCCTTTGAAGTGTTCAAGCACAAGATCCTGCCGGACCTCATCGACGCCCGATCCAAATCGAGCGGCGGCCGCAGTATCCCGCTGCGCATCTGGAGCGCCGCCTGTTCCACCGGTCAGGAGGTCTACAGCATCGCCATCGCCCTGCGCGAAGCCCTGGGCAATCTGGGCAATTTCCAGATTTCGATCCTGGGCACCGATATTTCCGACGAGGCCGTGACCAAGGCCAGCTACGGGAAATACAACAAGTTCGAGATAGAGCGGGGGCTGCCCCTGCAAACCCTGAACAAGTATTTCACCCTCATGGGCGACGGCTGGAAGATCAAGGACGAGATCCGGGCCATGGCCGTCTTCAAGAAGTTCAACCTGATGAAGCCGTTCGCGGGTCTGGGCAAATTCGACATAGTCTTCTGCCGTAACGTGGCCATCTATTTCACTCCGGCCGACAAAAAGACGGTTTTCGAGAAGATCGCCTCCGTGCTTGAGCCGGACGGTTCCCTGGTCATTGGCTCCACCGAATCACTGACCGGGGTGACGGGCATGTTCGAGCCCAAACGCTACATGCGTTCCATTTTTTATCAGCCCGTGGCCGGAGCGACGCCGCTCACCCCGGCGGCTTTTTCCTACGCCTCCGCGCCGGGTCTTGCCGCAGGCGCTGCGGCGCCTCCACCTGCCCGCGCCTCCCTTTCGGTTTCGCGTCCAGCACCGGTGGCCGCTCCAGCGGTTCCGCCCCGTCCGGTCGCGCCTCGTCCCGCCGCGCCGAGTCCGGCAGCGCCGAGTCCTGCGTCGCGCCCCGTGCCGCCGCCCGCGCCGCCGCAGGCTCCGCCTGCTGCGCGTCCGGTCGAACCCGAGCTGGACAAGGCTGCCGCCGAACCGCTCCTGTCTCGGGAAGAGGCGGCGCGCCCAGCCTCTTTCCGTCCTGCGCCGCCGCGGGTCCAGCCAACCCAGGTGTACCGTGCGGGCGACAAATCCGATCTCAAGCGTCTGCTCATGCTCAAAAAACAGAAGAGCCAATCCTGATCGATTCTCCCCGGAAAAAAGCCCATGCCCATTCTCTGGACACCTGACATCCCCGGCGTCACGGACGCCTTTTGCGCCGCGCACGAGGACGCCCTTGCTATTCTCGCCCCAGGCGAGCCAGGAGCATCCTTGCCGTTGGATCGCGTTCACCTCTGCGGGCCGTGCTCTTCGGCGCTGGACGTGGCCATGCATCTGGCCGGAAAAGGGCTCCTTGATCCCTGGGATTCGGTCCTGGTCACCAGACAGTGGGCGGGGAGAGGGCAGATGCGTCGGAACTGGATTTCATGCCCGGGAAATCTCTTCGCGGCCTTGAGGCTGCCCGCCCCACCAACTCCATGGCAAAACATGCTTTCCGTCCTGGTTGGATGGGCCATGTGTCTTGGCTTGGCCGAAATCGGCGTGCCCGTGCAGCTCAAGTGGCCGAACGATATTCTGATGCATGGCCGCAAGGTCGGCGGAATTCTCATCGAAGAAAGGGGAGGCGTGCTCCTGGCCGGGATAGGACTCAATATCGCGTCCAGCCCCGAGGACGCTTGCCTGCGTAGCGAGCGTGCCTGCCCGGCCGCGAATTTTGGCGCGTGCCTGACCGGGATTTCCATTTTTAGCCTGTGGTTACAGCTTGTGAATTTTAGTCGCCTTCGTTACACTATTGAACTTTCTGATTCGACCCCTCTGGAGTTTTCTCAGTTAATTGAGACTGTTTTAGCCTATCTCGGGGCCAAGGTGCACGTTTCGGACAATCGATCATCGGTTTGCGGAACATTTGCCGGAATCGCCCCGGATGGGGGCATCGTTCTCATTACGGACGGCGAAAGGCGGACTCTGCATTCGGGGTCGCTGCGTCCCGAGGACTGCACGGAAGATCAAATATAAAGCCTACGGAGAAATACATGTCTTCTCAGATTCCTCGCAGTTTTGAAGAAGTGGCCCGGGAGATTCGGGGCAAAAAGATTCTTGTCGCCAACCGCGGCATTCCCGCCAGAAGAATCGTCCGTTCCATCAAGGAAGTTTTCCAGGGCGTGCCCATGATCACGGCCACGGATGTGGACAAGACCGCGCCGTTCACTTCCGGAGCCCAGGAACTCCTTCATCTGGGAGAAAATTCGCGCTCGTATCTGGACATAGACAAGATCATTTCCATGGCCAAGGTCAGAGGGGTCGTGGCCATTCACCCCGGCTGGGGATTCGCTTCTGAAGACGACTCCTTTCCTGCCAAGTGCGCCGACGCGGGCATCATTTTTATTGGGCCGACTTCCGAAGCCATGCGCCTTTTGGGCAACAAGGTGCAGGTCCGGGCCCTGGCCCAGAAGCTGGGCATCCCCGTGGTGCCGGGCTCCGATGGCGCCGTGTCCGTGGAAGAAGCCATGGCCGTGGCCGCCGAGATTGGGCTTCCGGTCATGCTCAAGGCCGAAGGCGGTGGCGGCGGGCGGGGCATCTATGAAGTTTTCAGCGAGGATCAGCTGGCCGACGCCTTCATCAAGGCCTCGACCCTGGCCCAGGCCTCTTTCGGCAACCCGCGCCTGTACGTCGAGCGTCTGCTGACCTCCATCCGTCATATCGAAATCCAGGTCATCGCCGACAAGTACGGCAACGTCTTTGCTTTCGACGAGCGCGATTGCACCGTGCAGCGCAACCACCAGAAGCTGGTGGAGATCACCCCGTCACCCTGGCCCGGCATGACCGAGGAACTGCGCGAGCAGCTCAAGGAGTATTCGCGCCAGCTGGTTCGCGCCGTGGGCTACTATTCCCTGTGCACGGTGGAATTTCTGGTCGATTCAAAGGGCCGGGCCTATCTCATCGAAGTCAATACCCGTCTGCAGGTCGAGCACGGCATCACCGAATGCCGCTACGGCATCGATCTGGTCGAGGAGCAGATAGCGGTGGCCTTCGGAGCTAAGCTCCGTCTGAACGACCAGAACTGTACGCCCAGAAGCCACGCCATTCAGGTTCGTGTCAATTGCGAAGACCCGCAGAACAATTTCTCTCCCAATGCGGGGCGCATCACGCGCTATCTGTCTCCGGGCGGTCCCGGGGTGCGCGTGGATTCGTGCGTGTGCAGCGGATACGAATTTCCGTCCCAGTACGATTCGGCCGCATCCCTGCTCATCGCCTACGGACCGCAGTGGAACAAGGTGCTCGGAATTCTGGAAAGGGCCCTGGGCGAGTACATCATCGGCGGGATCAAGACCACCATTCAGTTCCACCGTCAGATCATCGCCCATCCCCGTTTTCGCGCCGGGGACTACGACACCTCGTTCGTGTCCAGCGCGCCGGAACTGATGATCTACATGGACAAGGAATCTGAGGCCGTGCGTCTTTCGCGGCTGGTGGCCGAGATTTCCGCCTACGGCTACAACCCTCATGTCAAGCTCGGCGAGTACCGCACCCGCGACGGCAAGCGCATGGACGCCTTCAAGCCGTCTTTGCCCGGCATCGAGCCGGAGTATTACGAATATCCCTATCCGCGCGGCGACAGGGACGCCATCCTCTCCTACATCCGCGATTCCGGTCACGTCCATTTTTCCGACACCACCACCCGTGACATCACCCAGTCCAACTCCGGCAATCGCTTCCGCCTGGCCGAGGACCGCATCATCGGGCCGTATCTGGACAACTGCGGATTCTTTTCCCTGGAGAACGGCGGCGGGGCGCATTTCCACGTCGCCATGCTGGCCAACATGACCTATCCGTTCAGCGAAGCCCGGGAATGGAACGAGTTCGCGCCCAAGACCTTGAAGCAGATTCTCATTCGCTCCACCAACGTGCTCGGCTACAAGCCGCAGCCCAGGAACATCATGCGCCGCACCGGCGAGATGATCTGCGAGCACTACGACGTCATCCGTTGTTTCGACTTTTTGAATCATGTCGAGAACATGCGTCCCTTTGCCGAGGTGGCCCTAAGCTCCAGAAAGAACATCTGGGAACCGGCCATTTCCCTGTCCTACGCCAAGGGTTTCGACGTGCCGCATTATCTGGGAGTGGTGCAGGAGATCATCGATATGACCGCCCAGGTGGCAGGGTGTTCCAAGAAAAAGGCCGAACTCCTGATTATTCTTGGCCTCAAGGACATGGCCGGGGTCTGCCCGCCCGTGTTCATGACCGAACTGGTCTCGGCCATCCGCAAGACCTATCCTGAACTGGTCATTCATTCGCACCGCCATTACACCGACGGCCTCTTCGTGCCGGCCATGGCCGCTGCCGCCAAGGCCGGGGCGCATATCGTGGACACGGCCATCGGCTCTTCCGTGCGCTGGTACGGTCAGGGCGAGGTTCTTTCAACGGCGGCTTACATCGAGGAACTCGGACTCAAGACCAACCTCAACAAGGACATGATCCGCACCACGGGCTTCGTGCTCAAGCAGATCATGCCCTATTACGACCGCTACACCGCCCCGTACTTCCAGGGCATCGACTACGACGTCATCGAGCACGGCATGCCCGGCGGCGCGACGTCATCGTCCCAGGAAGGGGCCATGAAGCAGGGCTACATCCACCTCTTGCCATTCATGCTCAAGTTTCTGGCCGGAATCCGCAAGATCGTGCGCTACCATGACGTCACGCCGGGTTCCCAGATCACCTGGAACACGGCATTTCTGGCCGTGACCGGGGCCTACAAGCGCGGCGGACGCCGTGGCGTGCGCAAACTCCTGACTGTGCTCGATCAGGTAGTGACCCTGCCCGAAGAGATGTTGACCGACGAGATCCGCGCGGACCGGCTCAATATTTACCAGGACGCCAACGATGCGTTCCGGGATTTGCTCCTGGGCAAGTTTGGACGTTTGCCGCTGGGCTTTCCGCCGGACTGGGTCTATGAGTCTGCTTTCGGGCCGGAGTATCGCGAGGCCATTTCACGTCGCACCGAATCCTCTCCGCTGACGACGCTTCTGGACGTGGATGTGCCGAGGGAGCAGCAGAGCCTGGCCGAGCACATCGGAAGGCCGCCCGCCCCGGAAGAGCTGGTCATGTACCTCAACCACCCCGGCGACGCCCTGAACACCATCAAGTTCGTGGGCAAATATGGGGACTGCAACCGCCTGCCCCTGCATGTCTGGTTCGAGGGGCTCAAAGCCGGGGACGAGGTCATGTTCAAGGACAGTCAGGGCAAGCACCATGTCCTGTCCATGCAGCATATCTCCCGTCCGGACGACCACGGCATGAGCCTTGTGTCCTATTCCCTTGATTCGGAATCCTTTTCCGCCCAGGTCAAAGTGGCCGAAGCCGCAGGAAAGGACGACTCGGGCGTGGAGATGGCCGATGCCCGCAACCCGTATCATGTGGGCTCCCCGTCCAACGGCGACCTGTGGGTCGTGCACGTCAAGCCCGGTGACATGGTTAAGAAGGGCGAGGAACTTTTCAATATTTCCATCATGAAGCAGGAAAAATCCATTCTTGCGCCCGTGGATGGCATGGTCGAGCGCGTGCTCAAGTTCGCCGACTATCAGGAAGACAAGAAAATGGTGCCGGTCAAGGAAGGGGAACTTCTGGTCGAGCTTGTGCCCGCCCCCAGGAAATGCCCGACCTGCGCCGCTCCCGTGACCAGAGATGATTTCAAGTTTTGTCCGTCTTGCGGGCAGAAAGTTTAGGGCAGGCCGCCCCAAAATGGCAATCTGCTGCGTCAGCGAAAAAATTCAGACCGCTTATCAGCGCATGACCGCGCGGCCTGAATTTTTTCGCTTCTTTGCATCTCACCATTTTTGAACGGCCTGCGAATATTGTTTTTTTGAGCAGTTAGTCAGGGCAGGACATGGCCTTATTCTTTCATGTCAAGAACTTTTGCAGATTTTTTTTTCGTGTCATGAAGGCTCCGTGTTGTTGACGTACTGACTCGTCGGCATGTACCCCTAGCCCTGTTTTTTTTGCGGGGCGATCACATTTGTTTTCGATTTGCGCACGAAGAGGAGGAGAAGATGGCTGAGAGCGACAAGAAGAGTCCCAAAAAGAAAGCTGAAGTATCTGCGGAGGCCGCGACGACTGCGGACGGGATCGAGCAGATTCAGAAGCAGCTCGTCCTGACCGGCAAGGACATCGTGACCATAGGCGAGGATGCCGAGCTTCTGGTCGGCGGCAAGAACTACAACACCGCCATCATCAGCACCATCGAAGGCATCCGGGCTCCGCAATTCAGGGCCATCTCCTCCATCGCCTTCCATAAGCTCCTTGATGAAACCAGAGTCAACGCCGCCCTGGTCCGCACTGCTGTGGACAAGGCCTACGACGCCATGGACTGGACCGACGCCGAAATCAACAAGGATTCGGAATTTCTGCAGAAGTTCGTCCGAAAGATCGCTCTCGACGTGAAGGAGGCCGCCAAGAAGAACGAAGGCACCCTCATTCGCCTGCGCACTTTCATCAACAACGTGGTCGAAGGCTTCGCCGTATCGCCGGAGGGCATCGACCAGCTGCGCAAACGCTCCGTGCTGGTACAGGCCGCGATTCTTTCCGTGGACCTGCCCAAGGACGTGGCGGACGCCGTGCGCGGAGCCTATCTTGAAATCTGCAAGGAAGCGGGTCTTGAGAACGAGCCCGTGGCCGTGCGCTCCTCCGCCGCGGGCGAGGATAGCCGCAAGAAGGCTTTCGCCGGATTGCAGGACACCTACCTCAATATCGTCGGCGAAAATTACGTGGTCCAGGCCTATCACTGGGACTGCGCCTCGGCCTACAACCTGCGCTCCATGACCTACCGGCGCGAGGCCATCCTCGATGCCGTGGCCAAGGCCGAGCAGACCGGTGACGACTCCATCGCCACCAAGGCCAAGCAGGAATGGGCTATCGAGAACACCTCATTGTCCGTGTGTATCATGCGCATGATCAATCCGGTCATTTCCGGCACGGCCTTTTCCGCCGACACCTCTACGGGCTGCCGGGGCACGTCGCGCAACGACCTCGTCTCCATCGACGCCAGCTACGGGCTGGGCGAGGCCGTGGTCAGCGGCCTAGTCACTCCCGACAAGTTCTATGTCTTCCAGCGTGAGGACGGTCAGGAGATCGTCATCCGTTACATGGGCTGCAAGGACAAGCGCATCGTCTACAAGGAATCCGGACGCGGCACCAAGGTTGAGGCCGTGGCCGAGGATATGGCCTTCCGCTGGTCCCTGTCCCTGGCCCAGGCCGAATCCGTGGCTCAGGGCGTGCGTTGCATCAGCAAGGGCTACGGCGGCATGATCATGGACTCGGAGTTCTGCATCGACCAGTGGGATCGCCTCTGGTTCGTGCAGGCCCGGCCCGAGACTCGCTGGAACGAGGATCTGGAGCATCATCCCCACACCATTTTCATGCGCCGCAAGGAAGTGGACCCCGCCGCCGCCAAGGAAGCCGAAGTGCTTCTCGAAGGCAACGGCGCATCCCGTGGCGCTGGACAGGGCCTGGTGCGCTATCTGCGTTCGGCCCTGGAACTGAACAAGATCAGCAAGGGCAACATCCTGGCCGCCGAGCGTACCGATCCGGACATGGTGCCGGGCATGCGCATCGCCTCGGGTATCATGGCCGATGCGGGCGGCGACACCAGCCATGCGGCCATCACCTCCCGCGAACTGGGCATTCCCGCCGTCATCGGCATCAAACGCCTGGAGAAGCTGCGCACCCTGGACAACCACGAAGTGACCGTGGACGGCTCGCGCGGCAAGGTCTACCGGGGCCTTCTGCCGCTCATCGATGTGGGCGGCGAGGTCGATGTCAGCAAGCTTCCGGAAACCAAGACCAAGGTCGGACTCATCCTGGCCGACGTGGGACAGTCACTGTTCCTGTCGCGCTTGCGCGAAGTGCCTGATTTCGAGGTTGGTCTGCTGCGCGCCGAGTTCATGCTCGGCAACATCGGGGTGCATCCCCTGGCCCTGGAAGCCTACGACCTGGGCACTCTGGAAACCGTGGTCGGCACCAAGGTTGAAATTCTGGAAAACGATCTGACCAAGATCGTCTTCGAACAGATGGCGGCGGGCATCATCACCCTGGACATCAAGCTGCGCAGCTACGTGGGCATCGTCACGGGGCTGGCGCGCAAGATGGAAGAGCTGACCGAGAGGGAAGGCGCCAAGGGGACCGACGAAGTCCTGGCCATCCACCGCCAGTTGCGCGAACTGGACAAGAAGCTCGACGAGCATCTGGAGTTCGCCACCCAGCGCTTCGAAGTGCTCAAAACCTCGCATAACCTGCGGGATCACGTCTCGGTCATCATGGGCTATTCCGATGAACTTGAGCTGCTTGGCAACGATCCCCAGTCCCAGCGCCGCCGCCTGGAACTGCAGGACGCCATCTCCCGCGATGTGGCCCGCATCGAACGCGATCCGGTCATTGTCTCCACTCTGGAAAAGATCTCCGCCATGCGCGAGGACGTGGCCAACAAGGTCGGCCTGAAGCAGGAAATGGACACTGTCCGCACCCTGCCCGAGAAGATCCGCGAAATCCTCAAGTCGCGCGGCTACCGCAGCGGCAAGGAGCTTTACATCCAGTCCCTGGCCCAGGGCCTGGCCCTCTTCTCCATGGCTTTTCACGGCAAGACCATCGTCTACCGCACCACTGACTACAAGACCAACGAATACCGCAACCTTTTGGGCGGCATCCTCTTCGAAGGCCACGAGGACAATCCCATGCTTGGATATCGCGGCGTTTCCCGCAACATCCACGACTGGGAACTCGAAGCCTTCAAGCTGGCGCGCGGCGCTTTTGGCGGAGCGAACCTGCATCTGATGCTGCCTTTCGTGCGCACCCTGGAAGAAGCCAGGTCCATGAAGAGGTATTTGGGGCAGGTGCACAACATCCACTCCGGCGATTCTGGCCTCAAGATCATCCTCATGTCCGAGATTCCCAGCAACGCCGTGCTGGCCAAGGAATTCATCAAGGAATTCGACGGATTTTCCATCGGCTCCAACGACATGACCCAACTCGTCCTGGGCACGGACCGCGACAACGCGCGTCTGCGCCACATCTACGACGAAGAGGATCCGGCAGTGGTGTGGGCCATCCTGACCACTATCTTTACCGGCCAGAAGTTTGGCAAGAAGGTCGGGTTCTGCGGCCAGGGCGTGTCCAATTCCAAGATCATCCGCGGCCTGGTCTGCATCGCGGGCATCGTCTCGGCCTCCGTCGTGCCGGACACCTACCAGCAGACCAAGTTCGACGTGGCCGAAGTCGAGGCCGAAAACATCCCCCTTTCGGGTCTGGGTGCGTGGCTCAAGGAGCAGCATCTGGAACGGTTGCATATGCTGCTGGCCGAAAACCGCTACGAGCACATTCTCAAGAAGAACACCTCCGGGGCCGACCTCATGGATTGGTACGAAGGGGAGCTGGCCCGCCTGCACGAACAGCTGCAGTCCAACCTTGGCAGCGTGAAGGAAGATTTTTACCGCCAGGAGCTGGCTTCCTTCCGCAGCATTTTCCACAAGCCTGTCATTTATTCCAACTGGGACTGGGGAACCACGGTGCTTGACGCACTGCACCAGGCCGGGTTCGCCAATTTCGACGAGCAGGCCAAAGCCCTGGCAGAACAACGTAAAAACATCTGGTAATGAGGAGGGCGGCGCAAGCCGCCCTTTTTTGTTCATGCACTGGCAATCCATTCCCGTCACCGTGACCCGCAGCCCTCGCGCCCGCAAGGTCTGGCTCAAGATGCGCTCCTGCCATGGGATCGAGGTCGTGCTGCCGTACCGCGTCTCGACCCGCGAGGTGCCGTCCATCCTGGAGCGCCATCGGGCCTGGCTCTTTGCGCGCCTGGATGAGCTTAAGAGGCGGGGGGAAGCGCCGGGGCAGAATCCGCTTCCGGACGAAGTTCGCCTGGACTTTCTGGACCGCCGTTTCCCCGTGCGCTACGAGGAAGGCCCCCGCGCCGAATTGCACGCGGCAGATGAGAGCCTCCTCGTGGTACTGCCTGTCGGCAAGGTCGGGGATGGAGCCGCTTTGCTGCAGATGTGGCTGGTGGACCTGGGCAAGACATACCTGATTCCGTTGTGCCTGGAGCTGGCCGCCCGTCATGAGGTGTCCATCGGTTCGGTGCAGGTGCGCAATCAGGGCGGGCGCTGGGGCAGTTGCTCGGCACGTTTCACGATCAGCCTGAACGCAAAGCTGCTTTTTTTGTCGCCGCCCCTGGTGGAAAATGTCGTCCTGCATGAACTCTGTCATGTGCAGCACCGCAACCATGGCCCGGACTTCAAGGCCGCTCTGCGCAGGCTCGATCCTTTGACCGACGTCCATGAAGGGCAGATGCGCAAAGTCTGGGAGAATCTTCCGGCCTGGACCAAGTGGCGGCGCGGGGACGCGGCGGA
>Ga0265295_1007728_pt1 | contig 12234 bp, 9 predicted proteins | sample Munlansysbiofilm_FD_192503 | JGI IMG/M metagenome (GOLD analysis project Ga0265295, IMG submission 192503) | Leachate microbial communities from a municipal landfill in Southern Ontario, Canada - Methane capture system biofilm | ecosystem: Engineered > Solid waste > Landfill > Unclassified ... | reverse complement strand
AAGTATGTTGATCCGGAATTAAAAGGCAAGGAAAAATATTTTATGGGGAAAATCGGCACCCAGGCCGACAAAACGGTGCAAGCCATCACCATTTTTGACAGTCTGGTGCGCTTTATGCCGGCCAAGCCAGAACGCACCAGGATGATTCAGCAGTACCTGAGTAATTCTTCTTTGAGCAAACGCCCCCATTTCAGGAATTTGAGCGCAGATGTAGTCGGTTGGCAAAATCGGGGTTTTGAAACAGACCCAGCCTTCACCAAGCAAAAAGCTTACGAAAACCTGAAATATGATGAAATCCAACAGTTTTACGCCAGCAATATTGCCGATAAGCCTATGGTTATCTGCATTGTAGGGGATAAAAAACGCATAGCCACCAAGGAATTAGAGCAGTTTGGCAAAGTGGTTTTTGTAAAGGAAAAGGAGTTGTTCGGGAAGTAATAAAAAACAACCTAACAAGTCTTCTTCCGACTTGTTAGGTTTGTCGGAATCTCTTACTTCCAATTCTACGGTTCAGGAAGACCTAACAGGTTTTGAAGAAAACCTGTTAGGTCAGAACCTCACTTCACATCTTCCAACACCAGCCTTACATCCTCTACGCTGATGTCCTTTTGATTTCCAACGGTCGTCATGCGGCGAAACTGGAAGCGCTCAATGATGCGGTCAATGGTCTCCTCCCCTACTTTATGGTCGGAAAGGCGGATGCCCATACCCAGAGACTTGAAGAATTGTTCAGTTTTTTCAATGGCTTTCTCAATACGGTCTTCCTTACTGCCTTCCCTAATATTCCACACCCGTTCGGCATATTGCAGCAGCTTTTCGCAACGTTTATCTTTAAGCAGGCGCATTACACCAGGCAGCACAATAGCCAAAGTTACTGCATGATCAATGCCATGGTAAGCGGTGAGTTCGTGGCCAATCATGTGGGTTGCCCAGTCGCTTTTCACACCCAGTGAAAGTTCGCCGTTTAAGGCCATGGTGGCTGCCCACATCAGGTTGGCGCGGTTATCGTAATCAGGTTCGGGATTGTTGATGGCTTTTGGGCCTTCTTCAATCAGCGTAAGCAATATGCCCTCAGCAAACCGGTCCTGAACGGGCGAATTAACAGGATAAGTCAGATATTGCTCAATTACGTGAATGTAGGCATCCACAATGCCATTGGCCACCTGCCGCATGGGAAGGCTGAACGTAATTTCCGGATCAAGCACCGAAAACTGAGGAAACAGCAAGGACGAACCGAAGGAGAGCTTCTCTTGAGTTTCAGCACGGGTGATCACACCTCCGCTGTTCATCTCGCTTCCAGTAGCCGCAAGGGTAATTACCGATGCCAGGGGCATGGCTTTGCGGATGGGGCGCATACGTGAGATCATCTCCCAGGGTGTGTCACCTTCATAATGCACCGCGGCAGCGATAAATTTGGTACCGTCAAGCACTGAGCCGCCACCCACAGCCAGCAAAAAATCAACTTTCTCTGCTTTCACCATTTCCACCGCTTTCATCAGGGTTTCGTATTGAGGATTGGCTTCAATACCGCCAAACTCAACCACATCTTTTCCTTTTAGGGCGGCTTTTACCTGATCATAAACACCGTTTTTCATAATGCTTCCGCCACCGTAAGTGATCATAATGCGGGCATTTTCAGGGATATACTTACCAATTTCGGCGATTTTTCCCTTTCCAAATAATATCCTTACCGGATTGTAATAATTAAAGTTGTTCATAAAATAATGTTCTTCTTTTAATGGTTCGATGGGAAATTTCCCAATATTATTTAATTAATTAAGTTTTTGTTCTCTCATTGGATTAGTGCACTATTCTGCAATTTTAACAAGATATTTTCCCGTGTTTTTTCCTTCAAAGAGGCCGAGAAATGTTTCGGGCAAATTCTCGAAACCTTCCACTATGGTTTCTTCATACTTCAGTTTACCCTCAGAAACCCACTGATTTAACTGTTGTGATGCTTCGGTAACATGATCAGCGTAATCACTTACGATAAACCCCTGCATCAGCACACTTCGTTTGAGAAGCAGTGGTTGCAGACGCGGTCCGGTGGGCATGTCGGTTGCATTATAAAGCGATATCTGACCACAAATTACCACTCTTGCGTATTTATTGAGATGGGAGATGACTGCATCCGAAATTTCACCACCCACATTGTCATAATAAATATCCACGCCATTGGGGCATGTTTCTTCTATGGCTTTTTTGATATCTTTTGTTGTGCGGTAATTGATGACATCATCCACGCCAAGTTCGTTCTTTAAATAGGCAAGTTTTTCATCAGAACCGGCAATACCAACTACACGACAGCCTTTAATTTTGGCAATCTGACAAACTACGGTACCCACTGCACCTGCTGCACCTGAAACCACTACAGTTTCTACAGGCTTCGGATTACCGATTTTCAGCAATCCGAAATAAGCCGTAAGGCCGGGCATTCCGAGAATCCCAAGATGATAGCTTAGGGGAGCCTTCCCTTCCTCAATCTTAGTAACGGCTGAAGCAGGCACGGTTTGTATCTCCTGCCAGTCAATCCTGCCAAGCACTACATCGCCGGCTTTGAAATTATCCGCACGGCTTTCCAGTACACGGGCAACAATGCCACCCTGTATGGGTTTGCCTACCTCGAAAGGCGGAGCATACGATTTGGCATCACTCATGCGGCCGCGCATGTATGGGTCAACAGAAATGTATAAGGCTTTTATCCGCAATTCCCCATCTTTTGGGTCAGGAGCTGTAGCTTCGGTTATTTCAAAATTGTTTGCATCGGGCATGCCGTTTGGGCGGGATTTTAACAGGATTTTACGGTTCATTTTTTTAGAAGTTTTAATTTTTCAGCGTAGATTTTCACACATTTAATGCGGTCTTTACTTGTTAAACAGACTTAAGTATCAGTTGTTTCCCGTTTAATCTTTTTTTGGAACATATTGTCGGATAATGAGTCGCAGTGATTGATCGTAGGTAACATAATTCCACATCCAGTTGATAAAAATGAAGAGTTTATTCTTTACACCAATAATGGAAACCAGGTGGATAAACATCCAGACGACCCAGGCAAAAAATCCCTGAAACTTCAGGAAAGGTAAGTCAACTACTGCTTTATTGCGGCCGATAGTTGCCATGGAACCTTTGTCATTGTATTTAAATGGTTTCCAACCTTTGTGATCTTTCCTTTTTAAGTTGGCTGCCAGGTTTTTTGCTTGCTGAAGCGCCACCTGAGCCACCTGCGGATGCCCTCTGGGCAGGTCTGGTTGTTCCATTAAGGCTACATCACCAATGGCATAAACATCCTCTAACCCTTTCAACCGGTTGAAAGGGTCAACCAGCAAACGGCGTCCTCTTCCTACCTGTTCCGCATCAAATCCATGGGGAGGAGCACCTGTAACGCCAGCAGCCCACACCACCGTTGCTGAATCAAGCGTTTCGCCATTTTTTAATTGCACCACATTGTTCGAATAACCAATTACCTGTGAGTTAGTCATCACATTAACGCCCATTTCCTGAAGAAAGTCAGTTGCTTTTTCTGATGATATCTCTGACATTCCGTTTAGTAATTTTGGGGATGCTTCCACCAGAAATATCTTTTTGCGTCTGAAATCCAGATCCGGATAATCTTTAGGAAGCACATATTTACGCATGTCCGCCAATGCACCTGACAATTCCACCCCTGTCGGTCCACCCCCTACAATTACAATATTCATCAGTGCATTTTGCTCTTCTTCCGAATCGGATATCAGGGCCATTTCATAGTTTTTGAGGATGGTATTTCGAATTCCCAGCGCCTCTCCTACCGTTTTCATCCCAAAAGAATAATCTTTAAGCTGGTCCATACCAAAAAAATTGGTGGCAGCACCTGATGCAATTACCAATAAATCATAATTAAGGTCTCCGGCGGTAGTATGTATTGTTTTTGTGTCAGTTGAAATTTTGGTTACATCGGTGAGCCGGATAAAAACCTGATGGCTTTTCTGAAACATCCGCCTTAGCGGAAATGCAATAGAACTGGGCTCCAAACCGGCAACTGCAACCTGATAAAACAGGGGTTGAAACTGATGAAAATTATTGCGGTCAATCAATACAATCTGAAAATCGGAACCTTTTAATTTTTTAACAAGTTTTAATCCTGCAAAGCCGGCACCCACAACTACAAGGCGCCGTTTTGAAGAATCGGGAATATTTAATGCCATAATAAATGCGAATTTTAACCTATAACAATCCGGGGTGGAAAATGTCTGTAAAGAAGGGGAAACATTCTTTCAAACGACAGCCAATCGAATCACCATCCCGGGATTTGACAAAACAGACATCCCGCCTCCAAAATAGAAGCGGGATGTTATTATGAGTTGAAATATTAAATACCAGCGTTTTAATCGCCAAAGCACATGCCGATGCCGCGGGCTGTTTTCATCAGCGCAGTATCCGGATCAACCAGGTTGGGCTGTATAAGGGCTTCTTCTAAGGTAACCGAGGTAATTATGGGATGACGATAGGAAACCATGCGTCCAAATTCACCCCTGAGTACCAGTTCAAAGGCCTTCACACCATATTGGGTGGCCAATACCCTGTCGTAAGCAATGGGCACTCCCCCCCTTTGTAAATGCCCCAGCACTGTGGTTCGGATACTGTGTTCACAACCCGCGTTCTTCAGTTCCTCTTCAAGTCGAAACCCAATTCCACCCAGCTTAACGTGGGCATAGCCTACTTCCTGGCTCTTTTGAGATGCCTGAGACCCATGAATATTTCTTGATCCTTCGGCAATGACAATATTTACAAAACCACGACCTTTTACAAAGCGCCTTTCAATACCTTGCATTACTTTGTCAATATCATAAGGAATCTCAGGGATCAAACAAATTTCTGCACCTCCGGCTACGGCAGCATTCAATGCAATCCATCCGGCATCACGGCCCATAACTTCCAGTATTTGCACCCGGTTATGACTGGCAGCCGTAGTCACGAGCTTATCCACAGCTTCGGTTGAAATCTGAACGGCAGTTTGAAAACCAAAAGTAGCATCAGTAGCTGATAAATCGTTATCAATGGTTTTGGGAACGCCAATAATATTAAGCCCTTTTTCAAAAAGTCGCTGTGAAATGCGCTGACTGCCATCTCCTCCAATGTTAATTACTGCATCTATTCCAAGGTATCCGATTTTGCGTATCATTTCATCCGAACGATCTACTGAGATATAAGTACCGTCATTTTGCTTAACAGGCCAGTCAAATGGGCCCCCTTTATTTGTAGTTTGTATGATGGTACCTCCCTGATAATGAATCCCGGAGACAGCCTTTTCGTCAAGAACCACTATTTCTGTTGGTTCACGTAAAATACCATTAAAAGCCTCAATGCTACCAATAACCTCCCAATCGCGCTCAAGAGCAGCACGTTTAACAATTGCCCTGATCACTGCATTTAGTCCGGGGCAGTCACCACCCCCGGTAAGAACCATAACTCGCTTCATAAAGTATTTATTGATTAAGTTTAAATCGTTGTCGTATCTAAAAAACACTGCAAAAATACAAAATATATGGAAATCATTATTTGCAAGCGTTTCCTGGCTCCTTTTTATTTTTGATGTGTAAAGATATTTATGTAATTTGGATGAATCGTTTTTATAAACATAGATTGCTGATATAAAATCACTTTGAGGGCAATCCCTGTGTTTTAAATTTTACTACATCCCACCTGAGGCGGGGCGAATTAGAATTACTCAGTCTTCCAGCTCCCGAATCTGTCCCAGGATGGTTCAAATCCGTTGACTATTCTGCAAAAGAAACTTTAAAAAAGTAATCAGAAGCGGTCAGGTGAAGTTTAAAATCGGAACTCCCCTGCTGAGATTATTATTATTTAGTGGAAGAATAGAGATATATACACCTGAAGTATATTGATTTTTGCTAATTTCGCCGTTTATTATGTTCCAATATGGAGATGAAGAAGCGCATAGCCCTTGTTGCCCACGATAACCGCAAGCCCGATCTGGCTGAATGGGTGGAATACAATGCCTTCAGCCTTCAGGAGAATCAGATCATCTGCACAGGTACCACCGGGAAGTTTGTGGAGCTGCAGTTGAAAAGCATTTTGCCTGCCGAACAGTTTGATGAACTAAAAATCATCAAATTGAAATCAGGCCCTCTGGGTGGCGATCAGCAATTGGGGGCTATGATTGTAAATGGCGAAATTGACCTTATGATTTTCTTTTGGGATCCCATGGAACCTCAGCCGCACGATGTGGATGTGAAAGCGCTGCTAAGAATTACCGTGCTTTACAATATTCCCACAGCCTGTAACCGATCAACGGCTGACTTTTTGATTTCATCACACCTCTTTAAAGAAGAATATCACCAGCAGGTAAAGGATTTCAGCAATTATATTAACCGGGAAGTAAAACTATAATGAAACAGAATTTAGCCGTTATTTTTGACATGGATGGGGTGCTGGTTGATAATGCACATTATCATTTTCTGGCGTGGCAGAAATTTTGCAAGCGTCATGGGAAAAATTTTGATTTGGTTGCATTTCGCGAAAAGCTATTTGGCTGTTCCAATACCGAACATCTGAAGATGATCTTTAAAAAACCACTTCCGGCGGCGACCATTGCAGAGCTTGCCGCCGAAAAAGAACTGATATACAGGTACTTATATCACGATAATGTTACACCTACCCCAGGCTTAATCCCATTGCTTTTGGACCTGAAAGCCCATAACATCCCCCTGGCCATTGCTACTTCGGGAGAAAAAGAAAATGTAGATTTTGTTATTCACGAAGCAGGCCTGGATGGCTTTTTCATGGCCATTGCCGATGCTTCACAAGTAAAAAAAGGAAAGCCCGATCCGGAAGTATTTTTAAAAGCGGCTGCTTTGCTTAAGATCAAACCGGAAAGGTGCCTTGTAATAGAAGACACCAATAAAGGCATTGATGCCGCACTGAAAGCCAAAATGACGGTTATCGGTATTGCTACTACCCATCATAAGGCTGAGCTCACCGAAGCACATCAGGTCATCGGAGATTTTACGGAAATATCCGCAGATTCAATCATTCAACTCCTAAAAAACCAATTATCTTAATCAAACAACTTCAATATGTCATCACCAAAGAAAATCATTACACTGGCGGGATTTCTCCTTGCCTTTTTGTGGGCAGGCGCCCAAAACCGGATTGAATTCACAGAATTCGATCTGGACAACGGCATGCACGTAATTCTGCATCAGGACAATTCCACGCCTATTGTGGCTGTTACCATTTCGTATCATGTGGGATCAAAAAATGAGGACCCTGAACGCACGGGATTTGCTCACTTTTTCGAACACCTGATGTTTGAAGGCAGCGAATACATTGGCCGCGGTCAATTTGATCAGATTGCCATGAATGCCGGCGCTCAATTGAATGCAAACACCAGTTTCGACCGTACCTTTTATTACCTGCTACTCCCTTCCAATCAACTGGAACTGGGACTGTGGATGGAATCGGAGCGTCTGGTACATTTACGTATTGACAGCTTAGGCGTTGAAACCCAACGTGCAGTTGTGAAAGAAGAGCGTAGCCAGTCCTACGACAACCGCCCTTATGGCTCCATTATGGAAAAAACTTTTGGCACTGCTTTCACCACCCATCCTTACCGCTGGATGCCTATAGGTTCTGCTGAATCAATCAATCAGGCTACGATAGATGAATTCAGAGAATTTCACTCCACCTATTATGTTCCCAACAATGCAACACTTTCTATCGCCGGTGACATAAACCTTGAACAAACCAAGGCCTTGGTTGAAAAGTACTTCTCCACCATTCCCCGTGGAACAAAGGAATTATACCGCCCTTCCATCGTTGAGCCTGTCCAGAGGGCTGAAGTGCGCGATACCGTTTACGATAACATACAGCTTCCGGCAGTAATTGAGGCCTTCCACATCCCAGCCATGGGTACCCCCGATTATTATGCGTTGAGTATGCTTACTACACTGCTTAGTGATGGTGAAAGTTCACGTATGACCAAAAGTATTGTGGACAAACAACAAAAAGCCCTCTTCGTAAGCGCCTTCCCCATGGCGCTTGAAGATCCAGGACTTTTTATGATCTTTGGTATTGCCAATGCCGGTATTGAACCTATTGACCTGGAACAGGCCATTAATGCAGAAATTGTTCGCACTCAAAATGAAGAGCTTACCGATTTGGAGTTTAAAAAGTTACAGAATAAAATGGAAACCGATTTTGTAACTGCTAATTCAACCATGGCAGGCATAGCTGAGAACCTTTCGGACTACTACATGTATTTTGGAGATGCCAACCTCATCAACACTGAGATTGACCGTTATATGAAAGTAACCAAAGCCGACATTAAACGGGTAGCCAAAGAATACCTGACCAAAGAAAACAGGGTGGTATTGCACTATTTACCCAAACAAAGCATGTAAACGAAAGGAGATGAATTATGAAAAATATTTTTAAAATAACCCTGCTGGTCTTATTATTTTCCATTTCAGGAACGATAAATGCCCAAACCACAAAACCAGCTAAAAAGGCAGCCGAAAAACTTGACCGAAGCGTAATGCCGGGCCCGGCTCCGGCTCCGGTCATCAATGTAGGCAAATATGAGCAGTTTTCACTGCCCAACGGGCTTCAGGTTTTTGTAGTTGAAAATCATAAAATCCCAAGGGTAACCTATTCTCTGGTACTTGACATCATCCCTATGCCTGAGGAACAACTCACCGGTGTGAGTGACCTTACCGGCCAGTTGATGCGCACTGGAACCACCAGCCTTACCAAAGATGAACTTGACGAAGAAGTGGACTTTATCGGTGCTTCCCTCGGAACCAGTGCTACAGGTGTTTACGGATCATCCCTCAAAAAGCACAATGAGAAACTGCTCCAGCTAATGTCTGATGTTTTGCTAAATCCGGCTTTCCGCGCAGAAGAGCTTGAAAAGATCAGAACCCAGACTCTATCGGGACTGAAGGCGCAACAAAATGAGCCTGAGGCCATCAGCAACCGCATAAGCAAACTGCTGATTTACGGTGCTGAACATCCCTATGGTGAAACCATGACCGAAGCCACGGTAAATAACATTACTGCCGGAGACTGTAAAGCATACTATGATAAATTTTTTAAGCCTAACATTGGATACCTGGCCATTGTCGGCGATATCACCCTGGAGGAAGCCCGGACCCTGATTACCAAATATTTCTCCGGATGGGAAAAAGGTGACATCGCTAAATATGCACCGCGCTTACCTATGGCACCGGAAGCCACACAGGTGGCCATTGTTGACCGTCCGGATGCAGTACAGACCACTTTAAAAGTTGCTTATCCGGTGCAGCTTCAGCCCGGAGATGCCGATGTCATCCAGGCCAGGGTAATGAATACCATTCTTGGTGGCGGTACGTTCAGGTTATTCAATAATCTGCGCGAAGACAAAGCCTATACGTATGGAGCCTACTCCTCATTGAACACAGATAAGCTGGTGGCCCGGTTTATGGCCACGACTGCCGTTCGTAATTCGGTAACCGACAGCTCGGTAGTTGAAATTTTCAACGAAATGAACCGTATCCGCGATGAGGAAGTTCCCATGGACGAATTACAACTGGTAAAAAACTACATGAGTGGAAACTTCGCACTCTCACTGGAAAACCCTTCAACAGTTGCCAGCTTTGCCATCAGCACCGCGCGTTACGATCTTCCGGCCGATTATTATGTGAATTATCTTAAAAATCTAGCCGCAGTCACCGCATCTGATGTGCAGTCAGCAGCTAAAAAGTATATACTGCCTGAAAACGCATACATTATTGCCGTTGGAAAGGCTTCTGAAATCGCGCCCCGCCTGAAGCAATTCAATAAAACCAAGGCAATCAGGTATTATGATTACGAGGGCAAAGAGTATGACCCGGACAAAAAGGTAAAACCGGCTCCGGAGGGGCTTACTGCTGCCGATGTTAACAAAGCATACATTGCTGCACTGGGGGGAGAAAAAGCCCTGTCAAAAGTTAAGGATGTTACCATATTGGCCACTACCAGCATGCAAGGCATGACCATCGGATTTGACACCTATCGCAAATCACCCGATAAATTTATGGTAAAAATCAGTTCAGGTGAAATGGTGTTCCAGCAAATGGGCTATGATGGCACTACCGCAAAGATCGTTTCACCCATGGGTGGCGAAAGTAAAACCCTCGATGGCAAAGAACTGGAAGACATGAAAATTGAAGCTGCAATGTTTCCGGAACTGAATTTTGAACAGTTGGGCGTGAATCAAAAACTGGAAGGTATTGAGGAAATTAAAGGTAACGAAACTTACCGCGTTCTGCTCACCTATCCTTCGGGTACCCAAAGCACCCGTTTTTATGATGTAAAAACAGGTTTACTCATTCGTGAAACCGGAGACCAGGGCATTGCCGAATTTAGCGATTACCGTGAAGAGAACGGTATTAAATTCCCCTATATCATCAGTCAGCAGGCAGGACCTCAAAATATGGACTTGAAGGTACTGGTAGTTAAGGTTAACACTAAACTAAAGGACGAACTATTTCAATTGAAATAAAGCGGTCTCAACATTTAACTTAAAAGGCTGTTCTTAAAAAGGACGGCCTTTTTTCATCTTTCTAAAACAGAAACCTGGAGTGACACATCCCGGTTTTATAATGTGAACGCATTATATTATCTTTGCCATTCAATCTGAAATTTCTATAAATTCTAAGTTTAAACGATTATGATGAAACTCAAAAACAGTCTATTGCTGATCTTTTTGGTATCTGTTGTGATAACCTTCAGTTCTTGCGGAAGCAATACTTCTGATAAAGGTCTGGCCAACGGGAAAGTGGAGCAGGTAAAGCATCCTGAATGGAGCAAAAACCTGAGCATTTACGAAGTAAACATCCGGCAGTTTACGCCCGAAGGTACGTTTAATGCCTTACAGCCTCATTTGCCACGATTAAAAGAACTCGGGGCTGATATTATCTGGCTTATGCCCATAAATCCTATCGGTGAGCTCAACCGTAAAGGCACCCTGGGTAGTTACTACTCCATTAGTGATTACCTTACCCTGAACCCGGAATTTGGCATTGAAGAGGATTTTAAAAATCTGATAAAAACCGCCCATGAAAATAACCTCTATGTAATTATTGACTGGGTAGCCAATCACTCTGCCTGGGACAATCCCATGGTGAAGGAACATCCCGACTGGTATCAGCAAGATTCCAGCGGCAAAATGGTTTCGCCCTTCGATTGGTCCGATGTGGTCGCTTTTGATTACAGCAATAGTGAAATGAACGATTACATGCTGAATGCAATGAAATTCTGGTTAACTGAATACGACATCGACGGCTTCCGCTGTGACGTTGCCGGCATGGTTCCGGATACCTTTTGGGTAAGGGTGCGTACCGAACTGGATAAGATAAAACCTGTATTCATGCTTGCTGAAGACGAAGCCCCCCGCCATCATGCTGCTTTCGATATGACTTATGGATGGGAGTTTCATCATGTGATGAACAACATTTACAAGGGAGAAAAAAACGCCAACGATATTGAAAAATATCTTCGTAAAAATGATTCACTTTATCCTTCGGATGCCTATCGCATGTATTTCATTACCAACCACGATGAAAACTCCTGGAATGGTACCGAATATGAACGTTTGGGCGAGGGTGTGAAGGCATTTTATGTACTTACTGCCACCGTGCCGGGTATGCCATTGATTTATACCGGTCAGGAAGCAGCCATGAATAAACGGCTGGAGTTCTTTGAAAAAGATGCCGTTGACTGGAATGATTATCCACAGGCCGACTTTTATCACCAGCTTTTTGAATTGAAAAAGAACAATCCTGCTCTATATAATGGCGATTTTGGCGGCAGTTGGAAACGGATTATCACTGATAAGGATAAAGAAGTATTTGCAATCTTACGCGAAAAGGGCAACAGCAAGGTGATCAGCGTAGTTAACCTGAGTGCAGAGCCACTCATCTTTAATCTGAAAGGCGATGCATTCGCCGGAGATTATACCCTGCTGTACTCTAATGAGAAAGTATCCCTCGTTGCAGATCAATCACTTACACTGCCCGCCTGGGGTTTCCAGGTCTATTTTAAATAACAAACATGATTCACCTGCCTGTAGATAACTCACAGGCAGGTGTTGCTTTAATGCGGCTGGCAATGAGAAATAATTTATTTTTTTTAATCATATTCACTTTGATTATACACAGCGTTTCCGCTCAAAGCAACCGGTTTCAATCGCTCGGAAATCTTGAGTCTTACCAA
>Ga0265295_1007727_pt1 | contig 12235 bp, 7 predicted proteins | sample Munlansysbiofilm_FD_192503 | JGI IMG/M metagenome (GOLD analysis project Ga0265295, IMG submission 192503) | Leachate microbial communities from a municipal landfill in Southern Ontario, Canada - Methane capture system biofilm | ecosystem: Engineered > Solid waste > Landfill > Unclassified ... | reverse complement strand
ATCGGCTTCTTCCCGAATGCAAAGGGCATCCATATCAGCTCGGAAGGCAATGGCATCATCGTCACATTGTCCTTTTATATAGAGAATCAGACCGGTCTCACACACTTTTTCCGGCTGATAGCCCAGGTCCACCAGATAATTGATAAGATAAGCCTGGGTTTTTGCTAAATCAAACCCCTCTTCCGGTATTTGATGGAGTTCACGCCGCAGTCGGATCGCTTCTTCATCGTAATTTTTTACTCGCTCACTATCTTGCATTTTATTCCTTCTTTTTCATTCTTTTTTTTAATCCCATCCAAACTCTAATCTATCATACCTGATAAGTTAGAAACAGACAATAATTAACGTCTTTCCAGGGTGTAGGTATCGCCATAGTTTTCTTCATCAAATAGAAACGCATCGTTTAAGCCACTGGTGACAACGATCTTATTTTCATTGGTAATAAAAATAGCTTCCACATCGGGCAGTGCTTCAACCTTTTTCAAACCTTCATCAAGCCCCAACAAAAACAGGGTCGTCGACAAACTGTCGGCATCCACTGATGCTTTCGCCACCACGGTTACCTGAATAAGCCCTGAATCCGCCGGATAGCCGGTAAACGGATCTAAAATATGATGATATTTTTTTCCGGCTGCGTCTACAAAATAGCGTTGATAATCCCCCGAAGTCACCACCGAGCCATCTTTTAGGGATAAGACCCCGAGGTATCCATTGCCCGGATTTCGGGGATCTTCGACCCCAACCCCAAAATCGGTATTGTCGGCTTTTCCGCCCATCACCAATACATTTCCACCAAGATTGATAAGCGCGTGCTCTACTCCTTCTTGTTTGAGAACCGCCATCACCTCATCGGCGATATACCCTTTGGCGATGGCTCCCAGGTTCACTGCCATCCCCGCATTGGTTAAATAAACCGACTGATCGGCGGGATTCAAAATAATTCTAGTATAATCCGTTTTTGCCTTCGCCGCATTGATCGCTTCCGGCGCTGGGGCTTCCTTTGTTTCCGGGGAGTGAATCCCCCAGAGATCTACTAGCGGACCGATCGTCACATCGAAATAACCACCGGAATTTTTTGAATATTCAATACTTTTTTCAATGATCCGGTAGGTGTCATCGGAAACCACAACTGGTTGAATGCCGGCATTTTCCTTTATCAAGCCCAGATCACTGCCCGTTTCAAAAGCTGTTAAAGTCGTGTTTAAGGCTTCAATCCGTTCAAAAGGTTGAGCCAATAAGCTTTCATCGGATTCGCCATATAAAGTGATGCTGACAAAAGTATCCAATAGGAAGTCACTTCGAGTTACCGATTTACCTTGTTCACAGCCGGTTAAATACTGCATTAAAAAAAAGGTTGCTATTGCCACGCTGGCAAATAGGATACCTCGTTTCAATGTTTTTTTTATGCTCATTTGATTCATTCGTTGCTCCAATATCTTAATAAATAATGATATTATACCAAAGTCTCTGAAAAAAAGCATAAAAAAATGCTAAAGTCTTTACCAGCGGCTATTTTTCAGATAAAATAAGAGCGTTCTTAATTAATATTAAAAGAGGTCTCCATGAAAAAAAACGAATTTGTTATTATCATCGGCTTACTTGCTGTCAGTTTAATTGGCATAGCCGCTTTTTATTTTTTCGCCGCAACCGATAAACCACTTTCGGTTCGGGTCTCTCGCCAGGGCGAAGTGGTTGCTGTTTTTCCGCTCTCTGAAGATCATACCGAAACCTTTACCGATACAAGCGGTTCAAATACCCTTGAAATTTCCGGGGGAACTGCCAAAATAATTGAGGCTGACTGTCCCGATCATATTTGTGTTAAGACCCATCCCATCTCCAACCCCGGCGAGACCATCGTGTGTCTGCCCCACAAACTGGTGGTGGAAGTCATCACTGGTGAATCCTGATGCATTCTAAGGCGTACCGATTGGTTATTCTGAGTCTTTATGTGGCGATGGCCTTAATTCTCAGTTATGTTGAAAGTTTGATCCCATTGCCGTTACCCATTCCCGGGGCAAAAATCGGCCTGCCTAATATTATTACCCTTGTTTCCTTGTTGACTTTGGGTTGGCCGTTGACTCTACTGGTCGTAATTGCCCGGATTCTTTTATCCGGCTTTCTGTTTGGTGGTGGCTTTTCGATTGTCTACAGTCTCGGCGGTGGCTTGTTGAGCCTGCTGGTGATGAGTCTACTGCTGTACTTTTTTAAAGATAGAGGATCAATTATCCTAATTAGTGTTTTTGGGGCCATCTCACATAATCTGGGTCAGGTCATTGTTGCTGCCATTGTTGTCCAAACTACCAGCCTGCTCCTCTATTTTCTGTTCCTGATGTTGCTGGCCATCCCCACTGGACTTTTTATCGGCATCACCGCCCGTGAACTGATGCGCCTACTTAGTAAAACCACCATCTTCTCAAAACTGAACCGACCTTAAAAAAAATAGCCGGTCAAACCTGACCGGCTATTTTTTTAAGCAATAAAGCAGTACCGACAATTGTTACATCATACGCTGCGGTAATTTGTAACCTTCGCTATTCTTTATTTTTTGGCAGTTGAATCATAAACTCTGTTCCTTTTCCAACCTGGCTGTTGACGGTTATTTTTCCACAATTATTCTGAACCGTGTGCTTGACAATGGCCAGACCTAAACCGGTGCCGCCTTTTTCCTTGGAACGACTCTTATCAACCCGATAAAACCGCTCGAAAATACGATTGACATCCTTTTCCGGAATCCCATAGCCATGATCTCGAACCCGGATGATGATGTTATGATCTTCTTCAGATAAGTCAACTTCCACCTGATTTCCAGGTTCTGAGTATTTAATGGCATTATCGATGAGATTGATCATCATCTGTCTGAATTCATCCGCGACAAACTCGAGTTTAATCGATTCTTTACTGGTTAATACAAGCGTTGTATTTTTTGCTTCGGCACTGAGTTTTAAAATATCAAAAATCTGCATTATTTCCGTATCCAACTGTATCGTTTCATATCTTTTATCAAAGCCCCCCTTGTTTTCCAACTGCGACAAGGCCAGGATATCGCTAACCAATCGGCTGAGGCGATCGCTCTCCTCGTAGATAATGGCATAAAATCGCTCCAGGGTCTTGGGCTCGGTAATGTGATTCTCCTGAATGGTTTCAATAAAACCTTTAATGGTGGTAATCGGCGTTTTTAATTCGTGGGAAACATTGGCAACAAAATCCCGACGCATTTTTTCCAGATTTTTCAGCAGTGTAATGTCCTCAAAAATAATAATATGGCCGTTAATATTATTATTCTCTTCAATCTGATTAATATAGATCCGTAAAACCTGATCGGAATGAATCCGCGATTCAAACGTGGTTTTTTCACAGGCGTCATTTTCAAGATAATTCATCAGTTCCAGGATGAAGCTTTCCCGATAGACTTCCAGAATATTTTTCCCAATCACCACTTCCTTCATCGGAATCCGCAAGACCATTCGAGCCGCTTCATTTAAATGAACGATGTGATTTTTTTTATCAATGGCAATGACGCCATGGTTCATGTTGGACAAAATAGCAGTGAGTTCGGCATTCTTCTGGTTCATTTCGGTAAACGAATTATTCAATTGGACGGACATCTGATTAAGGGATTCCACCAGTTCGCCGATTTGGTCTTCCCTGATCATGGTCAGTTGTTGGCCATATTTTCCTGAGGCAATTGCTCTGGCAAATGCAGATGCATCTTCTAAGGGTTTTAGCTCCCGATTGATAAAATAATTAATCAACAAGGTGGTGGCCAGAATTGTCGTTAATATCACAAAAATAATATTATTGATCATTTCAAACATGGCATCATCCATGGCATTCACCGGCATGGAAATCCGTAGCACTGCCCCAACTGACTGCGTCTCACCAAAATATGGGGTCGCCACATAAATCATTTCATCTTTAAAGGTATTCGAAAAACGAACCTCCGTTGTTTCAACACCTTTTAGGGCACCAATAATTTCAGGACGATTTTTATGATTCTCCAGATCACCAACCCCTTGCAAAGACTCATAAGTGACCTCTCCCTGGGGATTGATAATCGTCATTCGCACATTGGTGCTTTGGGAAAAATCATCAAGACTCTTTTTATTTCCAGTTTCCAAAAAGTCCGGCAGCATATAATTCATAATATAGTTACTACTCTTCTTTATATTGTTCTCGGTATCGGCATAGTAACTCTGCCGATAGCTGATGGTGGTAAATAATCCACAGATCGTAATACTAACAACAATAATAATTGTCAGCGAAATGGACAGCCGTTTCTTCATAGCACGCTCCTATTTCTCAATAAAACGATACCCAACCCCGCGAACGGTTTCGATATATTTTTTGCCATCCTCTGATTGTTCCTCAATTTTTTTTCTTAAATAACGAATATGGACATCCACTGTTCGGGTCTCTCCATAGTAGTCAAATCCCCAGATCTGATCGAGCAATTGATCCCGGGTCAGTACCTGTCCCCGATGCTTCGCTAAGAACACCAGTAATTCATATTCTTTTAAGGTAAGCGCCAGTTTTTCGCCATTTTGGTAGACTTCAAATGCCTTTGGCTCAATATGTAAGTCGCCAACAAAAATAGCTTCATCCTCTTTTGACAAAAGGATCTCGGTCCGCCTTAAAACGGCTTTAACCCGAGCACAGAGTTCTTTGACTCCAAAGGGCTTGGTGATATAATCATCGGCGCCGATTTCCAGTCCCAGAACCTTATCAAATTCTTCGCTTTTGGCGGTAAGCATTATAATCGGTATATAGGAGATGATACTATTGGCCCGGATTTCCCGGCAAATACTAATGCCATCTTTCCCCGGCAGCATCAGATCCAGAATAATCAGGTCCGGCAGGACATCTAGTATTTTTTCAATGGCCAATGCACCGTCCTGGACGCCATCCACTTCAAATCCATGGGTTACCAGATTAAATTTGATCAGTTCATATATATTCAACTCATCTTCAATTATCAGTATTTTTTTCATTATAACTCCTTGTGTTTTTAGTTTAACGAGATTATACCATATCCTGGAATTCTATTTTGTAAATTTTAGATTAAATTGTAAACTTTTACAAAATCCTGAAAACGTTATAGGAAAAATAATGATTGTATTCTTTGTTTGAACTCCATATAATTAAATTATCACATATAATCCTTTATCTCTAAATGAATTACTCCCCTTTTTCATTTAGGAAAACGAGCTGTTTCTTCTGAAGCGGTTCTTTTTTTTGCAAAAAATTAAGACCGGCTGTCAAGCCAGTCTCAGGGTGTCGATGAACTCCCGTACCGACCAATTGTTAATCTGTTGTTCGCCGCGCCATGCGAAATCCGCTTTGCTCCTTTCGCATTGGTCGCGGGCAGTCGCCAACTACAAGCAAGCTTGTGATTGGCTCGTTGCCTTCGCGCAGAATCGGACAGGCTCTGCCGTGTCCGCTCCGATGCGTACAACATGATGTAACAATTGTCGGTACTACGTTAGTTCTATTTCTACAATTTTTGTCAAACCAAACTAGCCAGTTTCTTAGTTTTTCCGATCCAGATTTCGTTTGGCGGTTTCCATCATCAGTTTGATGCGGTTTAGCTGATTGACTTCACTGGCTCCCGGGTCGTAGTCGATGGGGGCAATATTTGCGCGCGGATATTTTTGGCGGATCGGTTTGATCATCCCTTTTCCCATCACGTGGTTGGGCAGGCAGGCAAAGGGTTGAACACAAACAATATTCTCTACCCCATCTTCGATCAACTCCATCATTTCGGCGGTTAAGAACCAACCTTCCCCACCCTGATTACCAAGGGAAATCAGTTCCTGGGCTTTACCCGCCTTTTTCTCAATGGTGGATGGGGCATGGAAGTGGGTGCTGGCATCCAGGGCAAGCTTCATGTTTTTTCGGGAAAACTCCAAAAATTTAATCAGCAGTTTGGCACGTTTCATGGATTTTCGTTTACCTGAGAGTTCTTCGTATTTAAAGACCTGATTGTAAGCGCAATATAAAAAGAAATCCATCAGGTCCGGCATAACCACCTCGGCACCTTCTGCTTCTAAGACTACCTGGAGGTTGTTATTGGCCGTGGGATGGTATTTAACCAGGATTTCTCCAACGATGGCAACCTTAGGCCGTTTTTTATCCGTTCGGGGCAGGGCGTCAAATTCGTTGACAATCGCCCGGACATTTTCTTTGAAATCACGAAGTTTACCATTTTTTAAACTGGCTTTTATTTTTTTGCGCCAGCATTGATACAATTCTTCAGTGGATCCGGGGTGCAGTTCATAAGGCCTTGTACCGCTGACCACCCGTTGCAGCAGATCACCATAAACAATCCCCACCAGCAGCCGCGCTAACAGCGGTAGACTGAGCTTAAACCCGGGATTCTTTTCCAAACCAATGGCACTCAGTGAAATAACCGGAATTTGCGACATACCGGCCGATTCCAGCGCTTTTCTGATAAACGCCACATAGTTGGAGGCACGGCAGGGTCCGCCGGTCTGAGTCATTAATACGGAGACATTATCAAGATCGTATTTTCCTGATTTCAGTGCTGCCATAATCTGACCCGTCGTAATAATGGTGGGATAGCAAGCGTCATTATTGACATAGGTTAACCCTTCGTCAATGGCCGCATTATCAACGCTGGGCATGACCTCGATGTGATAACCATATTTTTCCATTGCCTCTTCCAGAAAGTCAAAATGGATCGGTGACATCTGAGGAGCCAGCAGCGTATGCTTCTTTTTCATCGCTTTAGTAAAAATCACCCGTTGGTTCATCGGGGTTGGGTCCACGACAATATTATTTTTCTCCCGCTCGATCATTGCTGCTTTAAGGGATCGCATCCGAATCCGGATGGCACCGAGATTGTTGACCTCGTCAATTTTAATCAGGGTATAAATATTGCCGTGACTTTCCAGGATTTCCTGCGTCTGCTCCGAGGTCACCGCATCCAATCCGCAGCCAAAGGAAGTCAACTGTACCAGCTCCAGAAAATCATGCTGATTAACCACCTCCGCCGCCTTATATAAACGGCTGTGATACTTCCATTGATCCAGGACTCGGAAGCGCTGCTCTTCTTTGGGATGATAGAGATGAGCAATGGCGTCTTCGGTAAGTACAGCCATGTCCAGGCCGGTAATGATATGATCCAGACCATGATTGACTTCGGGGTCAATGTGATAGGGCCGACCAGCCAGAACAATTCCCTTTTGCCCGGTTTCTTTTAGATATGCAATGGTTTCTTCCCCTTTTTTCTCCATATCCCGCCGGAAAGCGTCTTTTTGCGCAATGGCAGCTTTCATGGCCGCAGTAATTTCTTGACGAGTGATACCAAAGGCGCCAAAAATTTCGGCTAATCGTTCTTCCAACCGTAAATCATTATCAAAGGGCAAAAACGGATTTAAGAAAGTAATACCTTCTTTTTGCACATCATCCTGATTGTGTTTAATGGTTTCGGGATACGACATGACAATGGGACAATTGTACCAGTTATCAACATCATCAAATTCTTTTTCCTCATAGGGAATACAGGGATAAAAAATCAGACTAACACCCTGATCCAGCAGTGCCTGAATATGACCATGAGCCAATTTGGCCGGATAGCAGACCGACTCAGACGGAATGCTCTCCATCCCTTTTTCGTAAATTTTACGATTGGATTCCGGAGATAGTACCACCCGGTAACCCAGTTGGGTAAAAAAAGTATGCCAGAAGGGGTAATTTTCATAGAGATTTAAAACCCGGGGGATACCGATATTACCGCGCGGTGCTTCTGCTTCCGGCAACGCGGGATAATCAAAAATTCGCTGATACTTATATTGATAGAGATTCGGTAGATCAGCATTTTTTTTGACATTACCTTCACCAATCTCGCACCGGTTTCCGGTGATGTGTCGGCTGCCGTCGTTAAAGCGATTAATCGTCAGCAGACAATTGTTACTGCAACCGCCGCAGCGTTTGTGACCGACTTCCACCGCAAAATCGTCCAGTGCTGCTAAACCTAAAAGATTGCTGCGTTCGCCTGGGCGATAATTTTCCCGGGCAATCAGAGCTGCTCCAAAGGCCCCCATCAAACCCGCTATATCCGGGCGAATCACTTCTTTTTCGGTTATTTTTTCAAAGGTCCGCAGCACCGCCTGATTGTTAAAGGTTCCCCCCTGAACGATGATATGTTCCCCCAGTTCTTTGGGATTGTGAATTTTGATAACCTTCTGCAGAGCATTCTTGATGACTGAATAAGACAGGCCCGCCGAGATATCGCCCACTTCGGCGCCTTCTTTCTGGGACTGTTTAACCTTGGAATTCATAAAAACAGTACAGCGGGTCCCCAGATCGACTGGCTTTTCCGCCATCAACGCAGCTTCGACAAAGGCCTGCATATCAAGATCCAATGATTTAGCAAAGGTCTCCAGAAACGAACCGCAACCCGAGGAGCAGGCTTCATTGAGAATAATACTGTCGATGGTACCGTTTTTAATCTTCATGCACTTCATATCCTGGCCGCCGATGTCGAGGATAAAATCGACCTCGGGACAAAAATATTTTGCACCCTTATAGTGGGCAATGGTTTCAATTTCGCCGATGTCAATTTTTAATGCTTTTTTGATCAAACTTTCACCATAGCCGGTAACCGTCGAGTTACCAATCGTAACATCCGCCGGCAGCAATCCGTAGATTTCTTTGATAATTTTAATCGATTGAGCCAGTGGACTCCCCTCGTTGCCACCATAGTAACTGTACAGCAATGCACCATCACCATCGATCACAACGGCCTTGGTAGTGGTCGAACCGACATCGATCCCTAAAAAGCAGCACCCGTGATGGTCTTTTAGCGCTTTTTTGACGACCTGATTTTTATCATGGCGTTGCCGAAATTGCGTAAGTTCTTCCCGATTTTTAAACAGCGGTTCCAGCCGACCGACTTCATTTTCTGAAACTGCATCCAGGTTTTCAACGGCCGTAACCAGCTCTTTCAAATGCATTTTTTCTTCTTTTTCAGCCGAATAGGCGGCCCCGATGGCGACAAAGAGATTGGATTTTTCGGGAAAAATAATCTGTTCTTTTGTGAGTTTCAGGGTTTCGATAAAGCGCTGTCGCAATTCCGACAGGAAATATAGGGGGCCCCCTAGAAAAGCTACGTTCCCGCGGATCGGATGACCGCAGGCCAGTCCACTGATAGTCTGATTAACCACCGCCTGAAAAATTGAAGCCGCGATATCCGCTTTCTCTGCCCCTTCATTAATTAGCGGCTGGATATCCGTTTTGGAAAAAACACCGCATCGTGATGCAATCGGATAAATCATCGTGTGGGTTTTGGACAATTCGTTGAGTCCCTCGGCATCGGTTTTTAGAAGCGTTGCCATCTGATCCACAAAAGCACCGGTTCCCCCGGCACAGGTACCGTTCATCCGCTGTTCGATGGTTCCGGTAAAAAAGGTGATCTTGGCATCTTCGCCGCCTAACTCAATGGCAACCTCGGTCTTGGGAATAACCCGGTCTACCGCCAGCGTGCTGGCCACGACCTCCTGAACAAAGGGAATTCCCAACCACTGGGAAATCATCAGTCCGCCGGATCCGGTGACACAAACCCGTGTCTCCAAATCCCCCAACTTTTGATAGGTTTCTTTTAACAGGTTAACAATAGTAACCTTGATGTTTGATAAATGACGCCGATACTCTTCATAGATGATTTCGTTTTTGCCGTCAATAACCACCACTTTAATGGTCGTGGAGCCGATATCGATACCCATTTTGTAATTGTTCTTCATTTTATTTTATGACCTCTTCTCTAACATGTCGGTTGTGATCTTATCTTATTTTTTCATACGATTGATATAAGGGTTTTACCCGACGATATAATTGCTTGTATAGTCTATTATAAATTTCTGTATATTTTATTACATTTTTCGGGTTGGGTTCAAAAATCTGTGATTTTCGAATCATCGCCTTACTGGCAGCTTTGATATCCGGATAATGGTTTAAGCCCACAAAGGTGGCAATAGCAGCACCTAATCCGGTGGTTTCAAAGGTCTGCACCCGATAAACCGGGCGGTTTAAAACATCTGCCATGATCTGAGCCACACCATCACTGCGAGAGCCCCCGCCAGACAGACCAACGGCCTGAATTGGTACCTTTGTCTTTCTTTCAATCAGTTTTAGTCCTTCTAACAAGGCATATCCCAGGCCTTCGATAATGGCCCGGTAAAGATGGCGTTTATCATGTCCCTCGCTAAATCCCATAAAGGTTCCCCGCGCTTCCGGCCGAAAAGCTTCCCGCCCCCAGTAGGGCTGATGAATCAGGCCATCCGCTCCCGGTGGGGTCGCTTCCAGATAGCCTTCCAGGATCTCATGGATATCTTTGGGATCAGTCTGATCAAGAAATTCTTTCGTGTACCAGTCCACCATCCAAAATCCATGATAGATGGTAACTTCCGGATTATAGCAGTCATTCTCAACCGCCGCAAAAGCGGGATAAAAAGGATAGAGCTCCACGTATTTTTTAGTGGTAATCTCTACCGTAGCTTGAGTTCCGAGTGAAATGCTGGCAATATCCGGGATCAGTGCACCAACGCCCAGTGTCTCACAACCTTTATCCGTTCCCGAAGCTATAATTGGCAAACCCACCGGTAAGCCTGTGATTTCGGCCGCTTCAGCTGTCAGCTTTCCAATCACTTCACAGGAGTCGGTGAGTTCGTAACATTTTTCCGGTTCCATTTGAAGAATCTGACTTTTAACATCATACTTGCCGCACCACTGCTTCTTTTTCGTATCAAAAGGCAGATGTCCGGCGGTATTAGAACGGCTGTCGGCGATGTTTCCGGTTAAGCGGGTCAAAAAATAGGTCGAAAGAAAAACAACCTTGTGGGTTTTGGCCCAGATGTCCGGCTCCGAAACCTTAATCCAATTAACATGGGCAGTTCTACTGAATGATTTTGCATAACCACTAAAACCAATCGCTTTAAAAAGCAGGTCGTAGGGCCAGGGATAGGGCAGTGGTTCTGTCAATTCCCGGCGATCCAGCCAACTGATAAAATCGCGCAGGGGTTTTCCGCGTTCATCTACCACGGTAATGACATCACGCTGACAGGACACCGTCATGCCCCGAATCGTAAGGAACAAATCCGGCTGTTTAACCTTCAGCTCACAAACAACCTTAACCAGAGCCTCCCAGAACATTTCTGGTGAAGCTTCCTTCCATTGAAAATGCTTTGAATAATAACCCGTAAATAATTCTTCGCTTTTTGCCAGCTCATTGCCCTGCTCGTCAAAAAGAATTCCTCGGAGTCCTCTGGTGCCACAATCGATAGTTAAAACCGAGTTCTTTTTTATGATGCTCTTTATCGTGTTGTTCAAAATTCATTCTCCCGACATCAACTGTTTTCGTACTATTATACCAAATAGTTGTTAAGTGTAAAACAAAAAGCGTTGAATAAAAAGAATTAACTTTTTACTCAACGCCTGGCTCGATCGCAAAATTACCGTGCGACCACTTGTTAATCTGTTGTAAGCTGCAACCACGAGAAATCCGCTATGCTTCTTTCTCTTTGATTCGCTGACAGTCGCCAACTACAAGCAAGCTTGTAATTGGCTCGTTGCCTTCGCACAAGCTCGGACTGGCTTTGTCGTGTCCGCCTTGCTGCATTCAACATGATGTAACAATTGTCGGTACGGCTTCATGTGCTTATTCACAGTAACTATTTTTTTTATCGACAGATTTTTGTCTGGAATTGATTTTATAGTTTGATATCTTTGAAGTCCTTAACCTGTTTGGTAATGGCAATTTCGGTTGGGAGACGTTCGATGCTGGATGCTCCGAAGAAGCCGCAGACGCCTTTTGTCCGATCGAGGACATATTTGGCATCTTCCGGTTCCGCCACCGGGCCACCGTGGACAATGACCATCACATCGGGATTGATGGCTTTTCCGGCATCACAGATTTCCTGGGTCAGTTTGACACAATCATCAAGGGTTTTCGCTGACGAGGCGCCAATGCTCCCTTTGGTTGTCAGTCCCATATGGGCAACCAGGACATCGGCTCCGGCTTTGGCCATTTTTTCGGCCTCCTCCACGTTAAACACATAGGGTGTGGTTACCAGATCCAGCTCATGGGCTTTTTTTATCATCTCTACTTCCAGATCATAACCCATGTTGGTTTCTTCCAGGTTTTGTCTAAATACGCCATCGATTAAGCCGACTGTGGGGAAATTCTGAACCCCGGAGAACCCGGCTTCTTTGACCTGTT
>Ga0265295_1007726_pt1 | contig 12235 bp, 13 predicted proteins | sample Munlansysbiofilm_FD_192503 | JGI IMG/M metagenome (GOLD analysis project Ga0265295, IMG submission 192503) | Leachate microbial communities from a municipal landfill in Southern Ontario, Canada - Methane capture system biofilm | ecosystem: Engineered > Solid waste > Landfill > Unclassified ... | reverse complement strand
CTACCTCCTGATGGTTCATAAATCTATTTAGGCTTCCGCGGGAGGTCTTTTACTATTAAATCTCATTAATTGCTTGACTTATTATAGTAAGTCTCCTCTCTAACACATCTATTATAACGGATGTTCTCTTTTTTATAAAGCACTTCGGTGTTTTGGCTTATCTCGTGATAAAATAAAAGAGGAGGAAAACCTATGATCTACATTCTAACCGGTGTTGCAAAAGCAGGTAAATCATTTGTCAGTAAACAGCTCATCAAATCGCATCACCTTCAACTCATTCAAACAGATCATATCATGATGATGTTACATAAAGGTGAAAAGGTACCTAAGATTGATATTCACGCATCGGATGCGACAGTATCACTATTTTTAGAGCCTTATGTTAGGGGTTTGATCGAGACATTGATTGATCAAAAAGGTGATTTTTTAATTGAAGGTGTTCATTTTTTACCATCGTTTGTCAAACAGTTATTAACCCTTTATCATGGGCAGATCCGTGTTCTTTATTTACTTTATGAACATGCTAATCCCACTGATAAAGCGATGGAACTTATCAGCCATGTAGACCATATGGATAACCCTTGGTTCAGTGATCTCAACCAGGAAGATCTCGTATCTTTATGCTCCTATCTCATCTCCGAAAGCAAGCGGTTAGGTGATGATTTAAGAAAACTAAACATCCCCTATTTAGAAATCTTTGATATTAAAAAACAAATGCCTGATGTCATCAAGCATTTATTAAATGGTTAAAATGGAACTGGTGACGATATCGTCATTTCTTGATGCGTCTCCGGATGAATAAACGTCACTTTTTTGAAATGAAGTAAAAGCCGATCATGATGTCTACCTTGATAAAGATCATCTCCAATAATCGCGTGTCTCATATCTGATAAATGAACTCTAATTTGATGCTTTTTCCCAGATTCAATCATCACGTTAAGGCGTGATGTGTGATTGTTTTCTTCAATGACTTCAAGATGAGTAACAGCATCATCACCTTTTATATCTAATCGCATTTTAGATTGATGACGATCTTGTACGATAGACGAAGTGATCGTCATCTTTTTTTTATCTAGCTTTCCTGCTACAACACATTCATAAACTTTTTCAATGTTTTTGGATTCAAATAAATGAGACATATAACTTAATGCTAACGGATGTTTAGCAAACAGGATCATCCCACTAGTTTGTTCATCGAGTCTATGAATTGGAAATACAGGAAAAGGATACTCTTTTTTCTCAAAATAGTAAGCGACGCGACCTGTTAGATTATCTTTTTGATTACCATCATCATATACCAAAAGGTCATGTGGTTTTTCTACGACAATAAGATCATCATCTTCATAAATGATTTTTATCTCTGTATCATTGATAACACGGGGATGTTCACGTAGCATAGATGTAAAATCAATGGATAACTCATCATTTTCATGAAGCATGGTATCACCACTCGCCTTGACATGATTCAACAAGATGAAATCTTTAGCTAAGATATACCGTGTTTTTCGTGCAACTTGATAGTTTGATACATAGTCATTAACCGTTAAACCATCAGCCCATTCGGGTATTTTCTTGATTAAAATTGCACTCATTTTTGTTACTCCTTATCCATAGTATCAAGTAAAGCTACAGTTGAATAAATGTTCTTTACCTTTTTGATATCAACGCAATCAAATCCGAATGTATTAATCACAATATGTGTGTCAGCAACGATATTCATAGTGACTGACGATGAAGCAATACTAGTTCTGGTTGGATTAAATTTAATTGATGGCATGACTACCATTTGATATGAATCTATTAGTGTATCACACGCTGTAAGCATCACTAACGATAACAAGATCATTACATAATATAACTTTTTCACAACATCACTTTTTCATGTTTTCTCATTTCTATTATAGCTTGTAATGGTTGATATTATTGAAAATAGCTTACTTTTTACAGATGATGACAAGATGTTTCAAAAAAAGCACCGAAGTGCTTCTATTATGCATCTTTTAGCTGTTCATAAACATCTTTCATCATCTTAACGACATAAGGTAGATCTTTAATGTTGCTATCTTTACCAAATGAGATTCTGAGTGTTCCCATATCATCTTTGCTATGAATCGCTTTTAAAACGTGTGATTCTAAAACTTCATTGGACAAACATGCACTTCCAGTGGATACATAAATTCCTTTTTGATCAAGGGCAAATGCGAATGTCTGACTTTCAATATGTGGAAATGAAAGACTTAAGATACCTGGTAATTTTTTGTGTTCATCTTGTGGACCATTGAACTTAACTTCAGGAAAATCTTTCTTTATACGTTCAGTTAATGTTTGAGAAAGCTTAAGTAAATGTTTTTGACGTATTATACCTTCTTCTTGCTTAAGTTCTAATGCACGTTTCATACCGATAATACCATATACGTTTTCTGTTCCCGAGCGCAAGCCATATTCCTGATTGCCTCCATAAAGGATCGGATCGATTAAGGTATAATCTCTAACAATGAGTGCCCCCATCCCTTTAGGTCCATAAAACTTATGTGCAGATAGAGATAAGAAATCGATTGGGTAATTATCAAATGAAATAGGGAAATGAGCAACCATTTGAACAGCATCAACGTGAAGTTTAGCACCATACTTATGACATAGTTCACCCATTTTATTTATATCTTGAATTGTTCCAATTTCATTATTTGCCCAAATGATACTGACTAAAAGTGTTTGATCAGATAGCTTTTCTTCTAACTGACTGATATTGATAAACCCTTCATCATCCACATCAATCACATGGATGATATATCCTAACTTTTTGAGATGATCAAGTGCATGTAATGTTGCATGATGTTCAATCGATGATGTAATAATTTCCTTTTTTTCGGGATGCTTGCTCGCATAACCACGCAGTGCTAGATTTGTGCTTTCAGTACCTCCAGATGTGAATATTACCCCTCGATCTGAAACACCAAAAAGATTAGCGATATAAGATCTTGCTTCATTGATGGCACGTTTCACTTCAATACCCATATGGTGTATCGATGATGGATTACCATACGATGACAGCATAAAAGGCAACATCGCATCGACGACTCTTGGATCTAACGGTGTAGTTGCTGCATGATCTAAATAAACCGTCTTCATACCTCTACCTCTCGTATAATATGATACTACATACATCAAGATCAGGTAAATCTAACCAATCAATCTCACATGTCATAGATTTAAAACTGACTTCTTGATTCTTTTTTAGTTCACTCAAAAGCGGTGTAACCATTTGTTGAATGACATATGACTGATGGATAATACATGGATCTGGATCCCTGAAAACCTTCATAGATCTTTCTTTAATCTTATCCATTTTGATAGGTAGATCTAAAAGTTTACCCTCGTAGATTGGTACATGTTCACCATTATAGATAACAACACGATGTTTCATAAAAACCCCCTTAGATCATAAACATGAGATAGTAAATCAAAATGGCTAAAAAGACAAGTGCATTAAACAATTTAATCCAATGTAGTTTCTCTCGCATAAAATTGGAAATCGACATGATGGATTGAGTCTTAACTGCAATCAATGTAATGATGAAAAGTGGTAATACAAAAATTAGATTATAAACGAGCAGTAATATAATCCCTCGCCACAAGTGATCCGTAAAATGAATCAGATGTAAAATGGCTGTTAAATACGCTTGACCTGTACATAAGAATTCAGTAAATGAAATGATTAAACCGATGATGAAGGTTACAACATAAACTTTTTTACTATCTTCTTCCATGCTCTTCGTGAACTTTTCAATCAGTTTTCTGTTGAATCGTTGAATACCACTTGGCAATTGATTTTTAACAAGTTGGTATTTTTGCAAGATCGTTACAACAAAATCATAAAAGTTTAGAATGAATAAAATACCAGTTAATCCAATGATAATCCATGGAACCGTTCGAACTAAGAATGATAAGAATTGTAACCGATTTAAATAATTATAGAGGATGGTACCAAATAAGAAATAACTGATAAAAATGGCTGAAATAAATGTCATGCTCACCATCACAAGAACACGTTTTTTCTTAGTGAATCCTAACATTGAAATAAAAATTAATAGCATGGCTATTGCACACGGATTGACCCCGTCAACAAAGCCTAATAGGATAAAGTAAATAAGTGAAAAATCGCTTGGTGGCGCATTTAATATCTCTGGCATTGTTTCGGTATTAGCGAGGTTAAACACTGTGAAATCTTCGATGGCATTAACGATATCAGCACGCCCAGAAAAGTAAGATTGTCCGACAAAAATAATCGGAACTGAAGAACTAGTCTGAGGAACATCATACGTGAACTGATAATTTCTAAAAAGTCGTGTGTATGATGAATCATCTTCTAAAATGTATTTTTTAACCGACAACCCCTGATCTTCCATAATACTAAATATATCATCTGAATTAACAAGCGCTTGACATACCTGACAATAGCGCGAACCAAAATAAACCACATCATAGGCTTCTTCTGCTGCTTGACTTGCTAAAGGTGTTTGTTGATAGAGCACACTTAGAAATACTGATATAATGATGAATGCGATATAAATATATTTTTTCATGACGACTCCTGATGTTTTGATATCTCTATTATAAAACAAATCGTCCATATTTGTGAAATGCATTGACATATGTCTTTTTACTTCAATCATTTAGATATGCTTCTTGATATAAATTATGCATTTTTTTGATAAAATATAATTACTCTTAAAAAGTGAAAGTGGTGATATCAACATGACGAACAAAGATATGATTTCTAATCTCCAACTTAAGCATTACTTCAACCATGCCAATATCGTCTATCTATCAACGGTTATCGCCTGTATCTTCATAACGCCTATCTTCATCATCTTTATCGGAAATATCTGGTTGACATTACTTTGTTTTTCAACATTATTGGCTTCAATCATTGCATTAAAGCTTAATAAACTTAAACGTTTTGGACTTGCTTCATTAGTATTTATAGGTTTTATCACCTTGCAAACATTTGTTGAAACCATGTTATTTGGTATGTCTGCTGGATTTGTTTATTATTACTTTAACATGGCTGGTCTCATCATTTATACCAACTGGAAAAGTCATCAAAAAGTGATTGGTGTTACTGTTGAAATATCACTCTTTATCCTTGTAACAATTTATGCATTCTTTTATGAACCTACCGTGATCTTAAGTGATCCATTACGTCTTTTCTTTCTTATTCTTAATCTTTTATTCAATATTGTAGGTGTTAGTAATTCAGCGCTTTATTATGTAAGAATTGCAAATGAAGCACAACTTAAACTATCTAAGTTAGCACTTGCAGATCATCTCACCGGCCTTCCTAATAGAACAGCCATTGCACAGTATTTTGATCAACTTGATATTGATTCAGATTGGCATAATAGAAGTATTGCAGTTCTTATGATTGATATCGATCATTTCAAAGATATGAATGATACGTATGGTCATTTGGCTGGAGATAGCATCTTACAGCAACTTGGGTCACTTTTAAATAGTAATAAACGTGATATTGATTTTCTAGCAAGATACGGTGGTGAAGAGTTTATCATTCTCATCCCGATTGATGAGATGTATAAATTAAAAGAAATTGCGGAAGGTTATCGCTTTAAAGTCGCATCTATGCCATTTGATGTTGCAGGACAGCATGTCAGATTAACCGTCAGTATTGGAGCTTATTTTAAGCCTTATGATCACATCATGAGTCAACAAGAAGTTATTGAAAACGCGGATAAATTATTATATCTTGCAAAACAAAATGGTAGAAATCAAGTGTGTTTTAATGATAAAGGGTAGTCCGACTACCCTTTATTTTATTGATAATTTAAATTGTGTGACCAAGGTAATTCGAGTGGGAAAATTTCTTTGATATACGCATCATGTTCTGTTGGTAATTTTAGGTTATGCTCCCACGAAAAGATGAGATTATGTAGCATATTGTGTGTTAAATGATATGTTTTATTTTCAATGATGAGATCGATATGTTCATCCTTGATTTGAAATGATACGGGCACATCTTTTTTTAACATCATGTTGTTTAATTTATTCAAAAAAGAAACGTGATCAATGATTTTCAATGTCGCTTGTTGCGACATTTTTATAACCTCATGTGGTAGATAATCCTTTAGATCATCGTGTGCTGTGATTTTAATATCAATCATGTCTTTATGATGTTTTTTTAAAACATATGGAAATGCATTATACATATGTTTTCTAGAACCTGCCATCTCCTTAACTTCTAATATATCTTGATCACGATGGAGAATCAAGATGATGTATGCAACAGGTATGTTGTTATCATAGATGATATACGTTGGATACGTTTGATATGAATCTGGATAGGTTTGACCGTTAAATAGATCGACAAATTCTTCATATGTTCTTTGATAGAAAACCTGTTCTTGTTGATAGAGATCATAGAGGATCTTAGACTCACCTTGATAAGATCTTACTTCACATGAATCAGTTGTTTCTATCGGTTTAAATATGTAGTTTTCAATCGCTCCAACATCTCTTGCACCAAAACGCTGGTATAATCCCCTTGTACCTGAAATGATACAGAAATCAATGTGTTCTTCTTTCATCTTTTGTTCTGCTAATGCTAATAAAGATGAAGAAAGACCAAGTTTTCGATGTGATTCTTTTGTGCATACTGCACCTATCGAACCCACACTAAAACATTCATCATAACTTTGAATGATCGATGGATAATAGTTTAATGCAGATACGATTGTGTCGTCATCGATACCTACAAAAATATGTTCGATATTATCCTGATGAAACAATCTGATAAACTGTTCCTTCATATTGGGTTTAAAGATTTCGACAGCTAAATCTGATACTAAAACTTCTTCACCTTGCTTTGCACCTCTAACGTTTACCATGATGTTCCTCCATAAATGCTTGATAGTCGACAATTCTATGTTCTAAACGTGATGTTTCAGAAGCGAACGCTAACATATGACCCACAACAGCAATCTCAACATCTTTTGTTGTATCCCAATCGTATTTCAATGCGTTGATAAATCGCTTCATAACTCCCTCATCACCACCACCATGTCCACCTTCAGCTTGGTCAACTTTGATGCTTAGTTCATTCTGTCCAAAAGGTTTGACACGAATGATGGGATCATTCATATCACCCCAGAGTTCACCTTTGGTTCCCATGATATGAATGGTACGTGTAATCTCATTCGTGAATGATGTCATCAAGAAGTTAACTGTAATACCTTTTTCAAATTGTATGGTGACACTTTGATGATCGACGACATCATTATCTGAACGATAGACACATCTGCCATAAGGTCCTTTTTTTAATGCCTCTAAAATAGCTTCATCAGATAGATCATTGGATACAGGAAATCTCATCCAATCAGGTGCATTTAAATAGACTTTAGGTGCATAAAAAGGACAGTGATCCTGTTCAGGACAACCATCTAAACAGTAATCAGGAACATTGGCTTTTGTCTCTTTTTTGAAATGAGTCAACTCACCAAATGATGCTACTGATAAAGGTTTTGAATCAATTAAATAAGCTAAAATATCCATATCATGACATGATTTTGCTAATATCATGGGACTTGCTAATTGGCTGTTTCTCCAGTTACCTCTAACATAGCTGTGCGAATGATGAATGACACCCACATTTTCGACATGATTAACTGCGATGATATCACCGATATGACCTTCTTCTAACAATCGTTTTATTGTTAAAAAGAAGGGTGAATATCTCAGCACATGTGCAACAACCATCTTTCTGTGATACATTTTTTGCTGTCTTTCAATTCGAAGAATATCTTTAGGTTTAATCGCCATCGGTTTCTCCAAGAACACATGATAGCCTAAACGCAAAGCTTTCAGTACTTGATCAACATGCATTTTATCTTGTGTACAAATAAACATCGCATCCGCAAACTTAGGTATTTTAAGAACCTCTTGAGCATCTGAAAATGCTAAGGATGAATCGATTTTATGCTGTTCTTTAAAATAGTGTCTACGTTCTTCATCAGGATCTGCAACAGCAATAAACTGGATATCCCCTGGGTGTTTGAGTGCATACATCCCGTAAGTTCCAAGACCTCTATTTCCTGCCCCTAACATTATAGCTCGAATCATGTTAATCCCCTCTTTTCATCTTTGATTGTATCAAACAAATAGTCATTTGTTATGGATGAATCATCTGATCAATATGCTTTGCAGCAAGTTGTGCTGTAGAAAAAGCAATCGTCATGTTAAAACCACCGATAGGACCCTGTAAATCTGTCACTTCACCGATGAAATAAAGACCAGGATATTTCTTAACCATCATCGATTGTGGGTCGAGTTCTTTAACCGAAATACCTCCTGCATTCACAAATGCATGTTCAAGTGTTTCAACCCGATCAATTTTAACTTTAAAGTTAACGATGAACTGGATAATCATGTCTACATCCTTAGCACCAAGTGATTTGAGATGTTGATTATCTAAACCAAGTCGTGTGATCACAAATTTAGCTAAGCGTTTCGTTAAGAGTTTGTCCAAACACTGACTGAGTAATTCATTCTTTCTAATCGATGTTTCGAATTCCTTTTTAATATGATTGTCATCATATTCTGATAAGGAGAAAAGTACATGGACTTCCTCTGTTTCTAAACGTCTTGCGATATCTTCAGATGCATGTAATACACTGGGTCCACTTAATCCAAAATGCGTAAATAAAACAGCTCCTGGGTACTTTGCTTTACTGTTCTCAATACGAAAATGAGCCTGTTGAATGCTTACACCTTGTAAATCAGAAAGTTCTTTTTTAACCAGATCTGCATACACATGTGTTTCTGCGGGATAAAGTGGTTCAAGCTTAATACCTAAACGTTCAGCAAACAAAAAACCATCACCTGAACTACCCGTTGTAGGATAAGCTTTTGACCCAGTAGCAACCAACACGTTATGAGCGTAATAGGTATCATCTTGTGTTTTAATAACCCAGTGATCATGTTCATTAGTTAATGATTTAACACTTTGTCGATATAAGATACGATTTAAATCAAGCATCTTCAGTAATGCATCACGAACACTTTGACTTTTTCCTGTGTCAGGAAAGTACTTGATATCTTGTTCAAGTGAAAATGTTAATCCTCTCATTTTAAAGAAATTGAGAATGTCTTGTGAATTGAAGTTAGATAATGCAGGGTATAAAAACTTTTTATGCTTCATGTTAAGTGACTCTATGAAAGCTGGAACTGAGAGATTGTTGGTCATGTTACAGCGTTTTCCACCAGTTAATAAAAGCTTTTTAGCTGGCTGGTCATTTTTTTCTAATAACAGATAATCGACGTTTCGCTCATGAAGAGCATTGGCTGCCATGAGTCCAGCAGGACCACCACCTATGATGATTGCTTCATATACTTTATTCATCTTGTAACATCCATTCTGCTGCAGCTTTCGCATGAATCATCAAGGTATCATATCGTTTAATCTTAAGATCTTCTTCTTTAATGAGCATAGGTAATTCTGTGCAGCCTAAAATAATACCTTCAACATTCATGTTATCAATGATCTTTAAGATAGTCTGACGACTTGTCTCAAGAAACACACCTTTAATGAGTTCTTGATATATGATGTTATGAATGATGTCTTGATCTTCCTTTTGAGGAACTGATACATTGATTCCTCTTGGTTTAAAGTATGTTTCATACAGACAGCTTTGCATGGTATATGCTGTACCGATTAGACCTACATGCTTAAATGATGATGTGTTAACTTCACGATACGTTTCTTCAACAATATGTATCAATTTAGTGTTTAATCGTTTCTCAATGCCTTCGCTCACTAAATGGATTGTATTGGCTAGTAACATGATGCGTTCAGCACCATGATTTAAAAGCTTTTCCCCTTCTTCAACACACCGATTTTCAATAGATTTCATATCACTATGAATTAAATATGTTTCTAACTCGTGATAATCAAAGGAATATAAAATAAGTTTTGCAGAATGAGAGCCACCTAGTTTTTTTTGAACTTCCTGATTAATAATTTGGTAGTATACAGCTGTGGATTCATAACTCATGCCACCTAGTAACCCTAATGTTTTCATCGTTAATCCTCAATTCTCATGTGACATGATTTCATGACATAAAGTGCAGCTTCATGACCTTGTTCATCAAAGCTAGCACATAATTTTTGATGAATGATAATCTCACTATTGGGTAAAGCTGCTTTCGCTAATATCGCATTTGAAACCACACAAATGTTGGTAACTAATCCAACGATATGAATTTCATCATACTGTTGTTTTTTTAAATCATTTGCGAGTTCAAGTGATCCAAAAGTTGGTTTTTCATAGATTTTATCTTCATCACTTAATGCATCTTTGATACCTTCATAAAGCATATGACCTTTTGTGTTTTTGATACAGTGAGGTATGGGTAGATATTTGCCTTCTACTGTCTTCATATAGGTTTCATCATGTGTATCATATGTGATGATGACATCGTGATGTTCATGATGAAATTGTTTCATCAGTGCTTTGATACCAGGTGCTAATGTTTTAGCTTTCTGGAAACCTAAAGCACCATCAATAAAATCATGTTGATAATCAATAACAAGTAAACATTTTTTCATCATTTAACCTCGTTTTCTCATAGCGTTATGCCATGCTTCAATCATCATTTCTTTAGCTTGATCTTTGATCAAATCAAAGGGTAGGTGATCTGGGTTTGTTTCAATAATCTCATCAATGCCAAGATCCATAAAGACCTTTTTGTCTCCTTTGACTTGACCGACTAATGCGATAATTTTTGTATGATCTTTAGTGTGTTTGACAATACCCATGACAGCTTTGCCTTGTAGTGATTGTTCATCAAGTGATCCTTCACCTGTAATGATGACATCAGCTTCTAGAATTGCTTTTCTAGCTTCTTCAAAACTCAAGATCAAATCAATTCCTAGTGATATCCAAGCATCATATAAGACATGGAGTCCATAAGATAAGCCACCAGCAGCTCCCATGTAAGGTTGATCTGCTACATCTTTTCCAGTTGTCTTTTTGATGATATCAACCATATGCACAACGCCTTCATCTAACAACTGCATCATCTTTAAATCTGCACCTTTTTGTTCAGCATACGTATAAGAAGCACCATGTTCACCATATAGTGGATTGCTGACATCAGTTAAGATATGATATGTGACATCTCTTAATCCAGGATAGATGTGATTAAAATCGATGGATACAATATCTTTTAATGTTTGTCCAGTTGGAATGAATGATTGATGTTTGATGTTATAAAAGTTTACACCACACGCAGCCATCATACCTGCACCACCATCATGTGTTGCACTTCCGCCGCATCCAATCATGATTTTCTTAACACCATAATGACATGCTTCTTTCATCAGTTCACCAACACCATAAGTAGTTGCGATATCGGGACCCATATCAGCTTTTTTTAAACCAATGCCAGCAACACTAGCCATTTCAATGACTGCAACACTGTGATCATGTGATATAAAAAGAGGAGCTTTTATCGGTTTAAAATAAAGATCAGTAACTTCTTTCATAACAAAAAATCCAGGTATCATCTTGCTCATCGCTTCAAGTGTTCCTTCACCACCATCTGCGATTGTGATTTCCTTAATGTTAGCCGTAGGATCATGAAATAAGACTAAATCTTTAACAATCTCATTGGCTTCTTGACTTGTGAGTGTTCCTTTGAAACTATTTAGCATCAGTAAGTAACGCATACACATCATCCTTTTCTTTCATTATATCAAAAAAACAACCATCAAAGATGATTGTTGTCGACATGGTCGGGTAGACAGGATTTGAACCTGCGACCTCCTAGTCCCGAACCAGGCGCTCTACCAAGCTGAGCCACTACCCGAGAGTGATTGCAAACACATTATAGCATAAGGATTTACAAAATGTGTTGTTTCTATTTACTTGAATCATCATGAGATTATGCATATTTTTTCCATTTTGTCACTTTAGCCTTTATCTCTTTGTCTTTATCACATATAATAGTAACGTAGTTAATAAATCCATAACGAGGTGCGCTATGCGAATTGAATTTGATGACAAACTAGATTTCAGTGATGTATTAATCCGACCTAAACGTTCGACATTATCCAGTCGTCGTGATGTTGACTTAAATCGTGAATATACCTTTAAACATGCCAAGACCACATGGCAAGGCATTCCCATCATGGCAGCTAACATGGATGGTGTTGGTACCATTG
>Ga0265295_1007723_pt1 | contig 12239 bp, 15 predicted proteins | sample Munlansysbiofilm_FD_192503 | JGI IMG/M metagenome (GOLD analysis project Ga0265295, IMG submission 192503) | Leachate microbial communities from a municipal landfill in Southern Ontario, Canada - Methane capture system biofilm | ecosystem: Engineered > Solid waste > Landfill > Unclassified ... | reverse complement strand
TATACTCAAGGTAGCGTGAACAATTATTCATATTAATAAAATATAAGGAGACGATACTATGGGTAAAACAGCTCATGAACTTTTTCTTGGGCAATCCGCTTCTTTCACAAAAACGATGACAGAAGCTGATGCTATTTTGTTTTCGGGTATTTCAGGAGATTTAAATCCTGTACATATCAATCAAAGCTATGCAGAACAATCAATGTTCAAAAACAGGATTGTACATGGTGCATTGATCTCTTCACTATTCTCAACAGTACTCGGTATGTATTTGCCAGGTAATGGAACGATCTATCTTGAACAAGATAGTAGGTTTACAAAGCCTGTCTATTTAAATGATACGATTACAGCAACCGTTACTGTTGAAGAGATTATCCTTGAGAAGAATCGTGTTAAGTTAACGACTGAAGCGACCAATCAGAAAGGAGAAACGGTTGTTAAAGGATATGCAATCGTATTAGCCCCAAGATGAGTTATCAACTATATTTAGAAGCAGTAAATGATTTTACAAATCGATTTGTTAAACCTTTGGCACATCAAGTCGATGAAGAAGAAATATTTCCAAGTGATACAGTAAAAGAAATGGCACTTCATGGACTCATGGGTATTCCATTTTCTAAAGATTACAATGGGATGGGATCAACCACAAAAGCATATGTTGATGCTGTAAGAATCTTATCTCAAAGTTGTGCAACAACGGGTGTTATTTTATCTGCTCACACCTCTTTAGCAAGTTCACCTATCGATACTTTTGGAACAGAAGAACAAAAGAAAAAATATTTATCTAAATTATGTACTGGTGAATATTTAGGTGCATTTGGATTAACAGAAGCTGGAGCAGGAACGGATGCGTCCATGCAAACAACAAAAGCGATTGATAAAGGAGATTACTTCTTATTAACAGGTAATAAAATCTTTATCACTAATGCTGGTTATGCAGATGTCTATATTATCTTCGCAATGACAGATGCGAGTAAAGGTATTAAAGGTATTTCTGCTTTCATTATCGAAAAAGACTTTGCAGGATTCACCGTAGGACCTAAAGAAAAGAAATTAGGTATTCGTGGTTCATCCACATGCGAACTCATCTTTAGAGATGTTAAAGTGCCTAAAGAAAACTTATTAGGTGAAGTAGGTATGGGATTTAAAATCGCCATGCAAACACTTGATGGTGGACGTATTGGGATTGCAGCGCAAGCTTTAGGGATTGCTGAAGGTGCATTTGAACGTGCACTAATCTATATAAAGAAAAGAAAACAATTTAATAAGCGTATCGCTGATTTTCAAAACACACAATTCGCAATCGCAGATATGAAAACGAAACTAGAAGCAGGAAGATTATTATTAGGTCAAGCTGCATCAGATAAAGACCAAGGACGCCCTTACACAGTAAGTGCAGCGATGGCAAAACTTTATAATTCAAAAATCGCAGTTGAAATCACTGACCAATGTATCCAACTCTTAGGTGGGTATGGTTATATTAGAGATTATGAAATTGAACGTTACTATCGTGATGCTAAAATTACAGAGATTTATGAAGGTACGTCGGAAGTTCAAAAAATGGTCATTGCAGGGAAGGTGATTAACGCATGAACATCTTAGTCTTAGTCAAACAAGTTCCTGACATTTCAATTATTAAAATCGACCCAGTAACCAATACATTAGTACGCGCTGGTGTACCATCGATTGTCAATCCAGATGACTTAGCAGGTGTTGAAGAAGCACTTCAACTTAAGGCACGTTATGGTGGTAAAGTAACTGTGTTAACCATGGGTCCACAACAGGCTCAAAACATGCTCTATAGTTTATATGCACGTGGTGTGGATGATGCATATTTACTTACAGATCGTAAGTTTGCTGGCTCAGATACATGGGCTACATCCAACATCTTATCAAGCATGATTAAAACACTACCATATGACTTAATTATTGCAGGTTATCAAGCTATTGATGGTGATACCGCACAGGTTGGCCCACAAATTGCTGAATTCTTAAATTTGGCACAAGTGACACATGTCTCAAAAATAATTGAAGTAAAAGATCAAAAATTAATCGTTGAGAAAAAATATGAAGATGATACACATCTATTGTCTGTCAAACTACCATGTTTAATTACAACCCTTAAATCCATGAATACGGCACGTTTAATGAGAGCCGATTTAGCAATGGATATTGAAGAAAAGCCTATTCACATGATTTCTTTAAATGATCTAGAAATCAATGAAACAGAAATTGGTTTAAAAGGTTCACCAACACGTGTGAAAAAGACCTATACAAAAGAAGTGATAAAAAGATCAAGTCCTATTGAAATCACACCGAAGGAAGCAGCCATGAGAATTCTCTCATTGGTGAAATAGGAGGATTATGATGCATAAAATACTTATATTTCTTGAAAACAAATCAGAAGGCCTACATCCTGTAGGATTAGAACTCCTTTCAGAAGTCATGACACAAACAGCGTCTTTAAATGATGTAGAAGTAGATGCTTTATATATTGGTGAAAAACTATCAGAAGATGACATTCATCAAGTTAAAAACATAGGCACTTCAAACTTATTTATGATATGTGATTCATCACTTAAATATTATGATACCCATTACTATACAAATCAGGTCATTCAATTTTTAAAAGAACATCCATATGATGCTTTCTTGATTGGTTCAACTTTGATTGGTAGAGATTTTGCTCCTCGCGTATCAGCAAGACTTCATACAGGTTTAACTGCGGATGCGACCATCTTAGCATTTTCGATGAATGAAGGAAGTTTATTACTTGAAGCAACTAGACCTGCATTAGGTGGTAATATATTTGCTACTATATTATGTACACAATTTAAGCCTCAAATGGCAACTGTTAGACCTGGTGTCTTTTCCATTTGCTCACATCCTTCAAAAGCGTTTAATGTCACACCTATAAACATGTATAAACAAACACTATCACCTGTAGAAATTTTATCGATTCAACCTAATGAAAACGAAAAGGTTGAACTAGATAAAGCACCATTTGTTATTGCAGCTGGTAGAGGTGTACAAACAAAGTTTAATGATTTATTAAACATTGCAGAAAATTTACATGTTGAAGTAGCTGCATCAAGAGCAGTAGTCGATGCTAGAATTACTTCAAAATCACGTTTAGTTGGACAAACAGGACAAACGATTAGACCTAAAGGATATATTGCATTAGGTATTAGTGGGGCTGTTCAGCACTTAGCGGGTATGGATCAATCAGAATTAGTGGTTGCAGTCAACAACGACCCTCAAGCACCGATATTTAACATAGCACATATGAGTTTTATTTGTGATGCGAATAAAGTTATTGATGAAATATTAGCCTTACAAAAAGAACAAGCATAATGAATCGAAAAGACACAAGATGAATATAGTGAACCCCATTTAGTGGACACTTAAAAAAAAGACACTTCTATACTAAAATAAGTATGGAGGTGTTTTTCTTAATAGTGCACGCGCAATAGAAATTCTTTGTCTTTCACCACCCGAAAATCCTATGCCATTTTCACCACATAAATAATCAGATCCTCTTTCAGCAATTAAACTAGATAATCCAGATAGTTCTATGGCTTCATTAATCTCTTGTTCATCAAAATCTCTAAACAATGTTATATTATCACGAATAGAACTGTTAAAGACAAAAACATTTTGTTGAACAAGTGATGTAATATCATAAAGCGATTCTGTACTAATGTCTTTGATTTCGTGGTTATCATAAAGGATGTTACCTTCATAATCATGTGTGCTTGCCATTAAAAGATGAAGCAGTGTTGATTTACCACTTCCTGAAGCACCCACTATGGCATAACTTTTTTGAGCTTCAAATGTGGTGGTTACATCTGATAAGACAGGTTTATCATCGCCATCATAATTAAATGATACTTTATTAGTCGTACCAGCTGGTAGTCTTGATACTGATCTATTCATGAAACCGCAAGGTCATATTTTCTATGACGAAAGAGGACAATGGGATAACGAACTTGAAAAAGTAAAAAAATATGAGACGTTACCATAATAATCATCATTCAATCATGATTGGTATAAAAAAAGAGACTAGTAGGTTTTCTACTCGCCTCATTTTTTATCTCTTCCAGAGTTTTGGTTTTCTATGGACGTCATAAATACCCCAATGTTTTTCTGGTTCGTCTGGATTTTGTCCACCTTTCCAAGGTTCATCAAAAGCTTCGAAAATGAACATCGTGACTTTGTTTTTCTTAGACCAAGACATCATTTGATCTAAATATTGTGAAGACATTCTTTAGTGAGAATGAATTTACAGAGATGGTTTATGCTAACTTGCGCGATACGCTTAAGACTAGCAACATGAAAGAATTAACAGCAAGATATATGATTTTGTTTTCATCATTTAGTATTCCTCTATTTATTCAAATATCAGAAATTAACCAAAAATCTAGTAAACAAATTGACACATTTAAAGATCCAGAGTTTAGAAACTTTTACATTAAGCAATTAGTGAAAATGGTTGAGAAGTTATGAAAATAGTTTCACTAGATAAAAGACAATTTAAAGGATATGAGATAGATGTTTCTTATTATACTAAAGCAAACTACCTAGTGACAGTCAAAAAATCAAAGGAAGTACACCTTATTATTAAAAAAAAGAAGTTTTTATAAAAGGGTTAATAATAACTAGAAGCCTGATGTGATTTGCATTAGAATGGTATATTTTATATATTGCAATGTTAAACTGAGCAACCCATCGTTATTTAAAATTGGGCCATTGTCAATAGCGTTTTGAAAATGTATTAAAAGAGCGATATTTTAATGAAAAACGACCTTATCACTTATGGAATAGGGTCGTTTTCGTTTATCGAGTCATACCGAGGGCAAATTTGCTTTCTCGAATGTGACTTATTTATTTTTGGGGTAATGTGGTATTCAACTTCATTGCAATCTTGTCAATTACTTTTAATATGTTAAGTGGTGGGTAGTTCACGAACCAATACAGTTCCAAAGCATACATTGATTAATTGACAAAAAATACATCAAGTAATTGACAAAACATACATTAAAGAGTATGATTAATGCAAGAGGTGGTTATGATGATGAATACAAATAATACATATTTACCTAGATTAATTGAAAAACCAATCACAGAATCGATGAAAACTAATGGCTGCATTGTCATTGAAGGACCAAAGTGGTGTGGAAAATCAACAACTTCAGAAAGATTTGCTAAAAGCGTTATTAAACTTCAAAAACCAGCTACCTATAAGCAATATAGAATTCTTGCTGATATAGGTGATGATAATTTACTATCTGGAGAAAAACCAATACTCTTTGATGAATGGCAAAAAATACCAGAACTATGGGATTATGTAAGAAACTATATTGATGAAACATCAGGAAAAGGGTTATTTATTTTAACTGGATCAGCTAAACCGATTGAAGACAAAGAGCGGCACAGTGGTATTGGGCGTATGAAGAAAATCATCATGCGGACAATGAGTCTGTGGGAAAGTAATGAAAGCAGCGGAGAAGTATCACTAAGAAACCTATTTGATAACACTAAAAATGTATCAGGAAAGAATAGATACCAATTGAAAGACATCGCTCATATTATTTGCAGAGGTGGATTTCCAAGTGCTGTTATCGAAAAAGATAAAGACATCTCTTTGAATTATGCAAAAGACTATGTGAACACACTTGTTTCAACAGATATTACGAGTGTAGATGATATTAAAAGAAACCCAAAACGAGCAAGGTCGATATTAAAATCATATGCTAGAAATATTTCAACCCCAGCTAAAATGACAACGATATTAAAAGATGTTGAATCCAATATAGATACTCAAGATATTCGAACAATCAATTCATATATTGATGCATTTTCAAAATTATTCGTTATTGATGAGACTGAAAGTTGGACACCTAAACTTAGATCTAAAACTGCAATCAGAACTACAAGTACAAAACACTTTGTTGATCCATCCATAGCCACTGCAATATTAGATGCTAATCCAAATGATCTCATGCAGGATTTAAACACTTTTGGCTTGCTTTTTGAAAACCTTGTCATCAGAGATTTAAAGATTTATACACAGTCATTAGATGGCAACGTATATAACTACCGTGATAAATCAGGGTTAGAGGCAGATGCGGTGATTCATTTAAATGATGGCAGATGGGGTCTGATTGAAATTAAACTTGGTGGTGAAACATTAATCAATGAAGGTGCATTAACCTTAACAAAATTAAAAGAAGTAATCGATCAAGACAAAATGAATAAACCAGCATTTTTAGCTATCATCACGGCTACCGATTCATTTGCATATCAAAGAGAAGATGGCATCTATGTCATACCTATTGCATGTTTAAAACCATAAGAAACCATTAGTGTTTTTAAACGTAGATACTACAGTGATTGAATTAAGGGTGCTAAAAATATACAGGGATGCTAAAAGGTATCCCTGTAACTGTTTTACCACATACAAGAATGAAATAGCTTCTAAAAGTTGGAGATATGATATGCTAACCATACCACTCTGATGAAGGAAGTTTTTTTCTTTTACCCTCTTGTATTTTATTTTTATTTGATCTATAATGAACTAGTGGTATTACCACCAGTGAATTGATACCATTTTCTTGTACTTTATGTTCTTTGTAGTTATTGTATCATTTATTGATTCATGAGTCTATATTGGATAGGAGAATATCCCCCTAATGTCAACTTAATCCTTTCGTGATTATACCAATAGATATATTCATCGATTGTTCGAATCAAATCTGCTAATGATTTAACCTTTTGTAAATAGATGGTTTCACATTTAATTGTCCCGAAGAAGCTTTCAACCACTGCATTATCATAAGCGTTGCCTTTAGCACTCATAGATTGAGTAAATGATGATTTCTTAAGGTAATTACGATATTTAGGGGATTGATATAGGATGCCTTGATCGGAGTGTATGAGAAGCTTTGATAAATCCTCATTTGGATTGATTGCTTTCTTAAGGGTTTTAAGAATCAAATCCTGGTTTTGACTTCTAGAGATTTGGTATGCTTTGACTTCACCATTATATAGATCTTGAATGACAGATAGATATAATCGTTTACGATTAAATCTGAATTCCGATACATCTGTGACCCACGCGATATTAGGATCGTCTTTCTTAAAGTCTCTTTTGAGTAGGTTTGGTGTGATTTTATTCGATATTTGAGAGATATAACGATATCTTTTTTTTCTTACCTTACAAACGATATGTAGCTCTTTCATGAGCTTTACAACAGTCTTATATGCTATTTTAATCTGATAGAAGTTCTGAAGAGCGAGTTTTATACGTCTATAGCCATACGTTTTATTGCTCGCTTCAAAAATCTCTGAAATAAGTATTTTTATATCATAATATTTGTCTGTTGTCTGATGATGCTCATAGTAGTAATAAGCAGACTTAGGAAGTCCAGATATTTCAAGTAGATCTTTTAATGCATATTTTCGCCTTAATTCCTTGACTACTTGGTATTTTTGTTTGTTCGTTCCTGTTTTTGAATTAAGGCGGTGAGTTTTTTTGTATATTCAAGTTCCATTTCTAGATGTTTTACTTTCAGTTCTAAATCCTGTTCTACCTCTTTAGATGGCTTATGGAACTTTCTAACTGGATTCTTACGATAGTCTTTAGGTGTTTGAAAAAAACGTTCTTTCCCATAGAGTCTATACTGATATACCCACCTAGCAGGTAGTGTATCATTTAGACTTCCTGATGATAAATACATATCATATTTTCGTGCTGCTTGACTGTATGAGAGTTCATTTTCAATGATGTCTAAAACGACTTTTAACTTGAATTCTCCGCTCCATAATCTATTCTTTTTCTTTTTATCCTTCATATGATGCCTCCTGCATATATATTAGTTTACACTAAGTACAGGTTTTTGGTATCAGTTCACAAGGACGCTTAGGTTTGTATGGCATGGGTTCACCTCCTTTTGGGCATAAGAAAAGCCCTCGTGGGGTGTTCCCAAGAAGGCTTGTTTACATTGTGGCTCACTTTATATATAAGCACACATCGTAGGTATCATTCTATGTTATTTAGTATCCAACTAATCAAAGATGCCGGTTTTCAATAGGATTTCTTTGTGGGGCTTACATTCCTTACAGACATAGTGTCTGTCCCGGAGATAATTTAAGGATCTTACTTCATCACCACAGAAGCGGCAGTGGGGAAAGTAGTAGGTCATCCTTCCAGCTTTTGAGATTCTGATGTTGTCTTCTTTAGCTTCACGGTAGCTCATTTTTAGTAACCTCCATTTTACATATAATCACATGCGGTGGGTATCATTCTATGGTTTTAGGTATCCTGATTTAAAATCTTGCTGCAAACTTCCAAGGCGGCGTTATGCATTTTGTAGAGATGGTGGATGGTGTAACACATATCCACTGCGATCTTTTCCCAGGTTAGAAAACAAAGGTAGCGTTTCTCAAGAAGCGTCTGGTACTCAGAGTTTTCTATGGACTTGATGATGGTCATGATTTCACGTTTCGAATCTACAAGACTAATGATGTCCTGATTGATTTCTTCCTGCAGGTCGATGATTCTTGCAATTACATCAGCCATTGTGGATGTTGAGCGGTTCGGATTTCTTGGCATTGAGCTCAAAGTCGATGTGGCTCTTGTTGCCAGTGCATTTAAAGATTCCAATTGCTCAAACTTACTACGGATCCGATGGTCAATGCGATAAGCTTTTGAGAAGTACTCTCTTGCGTTTTGTTTATTCATATAAGCCCTCCGAATATTTTAGATTTCACTCGGATTGGCGAGGATTGTCATAGGTTGTCTTAGATTTTCAGATCTGCCTTTACGGCATTGATGAGTGCAGCTTGTGTGCTGTTCTTTTCTCTTAGTGCTTTAAGAATACGTGCATCGATGGTGTCCTTGGTAATGATGTGTTGAACAACAACGGTATTTTCTGTTTGTCCTTGTCTCCATAGACGGGCATTGGTCTGCTGGTAGAGTTCCAAGCTCCAAGTCAGACCAAACCATATAAGGGTGGAGCCGCCTTGCTGAAGATTCAGGCCATGTCCTGCAGAAGCGGGGTGTATTAAAGCTACTGGTAATTCACCACTGTTCCAGCTCCGAATACTTTCAGAAGAATCAAGGCGAGAGAACTTTATTTTATTGTGCTGCAGCCTTTCTGTGATGCGCTCAAGGTCATGCCTAAACCAATAGGCAACCAGAACGGGTTTACCATTAGCGGCTTCAATGAGATCTTCTAGTGCATCAAGCTTTCTGTCATGGATCCGCATAATCTCTTGGGTATCGGAGTAGACAGCTCCATTGGCCATTTGAGACAGTTTACCTGAAAGAGAAGCAGCATTGGCTGCGGTGATATCTCCACCTGGAAGCTGAAGGACCAGGTCGCGCTTTAATTCCTCATAGCGTTTACGCTCTGGTTCTGAGAGCTTTACTGGATACTCTGAACTGATGAGTTCTGGCATCTTCAAATGGTCAGTGGATTTCATGGATATGGTAATGTCGGAAATCTGTCGGTAGATGGCATCTTCTGCAAAGGGTAGAGGCTTGTAACTAAAGATGATCTGGCCATTTCGCTTATCTGGAATAAAGTAGTCGTCTCGATACTTACCAATGAATCTACCCAGGCGTTTACCCATATCCAAAAGCCTAAACTCAGCCCATAGATCCATGAGTCCGTTTCCTGTAGGAGTACCAGTTAAACCCACCATTCGCTTAATGCGTGGACGAACTTTCATCAAGGCTTTAAATCTCTTAGCCTTGTGATTCTTAAATGATGAAAGTTCGTCGATAATAACCATGTCATAGTTAAAAGGGATACCGCTGTCTTCCACAAGCCACTGGACATTTTCTCTGTTGATGATGTAGATATCAGCTTTTTTCAAAAGTGCAGCTTTTCTTTCTGATTCAGTACCAACAGCCACGGACCAGATGAGATGATCTAGGTGTGACCATTTCTCTAGTTCTTGGGGCCATGTATCTCTTGCCACACGAAGAGGGGCAACCACCAAAACTTTATGAACCTTAAAGCTGTCAAAGAGTAAATTGCTTATGGAGGTGAGGGTCAGCACAGTTTTTCCTAACCCAAGCCCATATCAAGAAATATTGCAGCAATAGGATTATTTTCGATGTAGGCACTTGCGTATTGCTGATAATCATGTGGTATGAACTTCATTTGGCATCACCTCCCATGTCGGATAATATTTTCTTTATTCCTGCTACACTATCAAGCACATAAACCTTGAAGCCAAGATCTCGAAGGAGCTTATGTCTAGCCAGTTGTAACGGTCGAGGTTTCTTCCCAGGTGCTTTGACTTCAACAAAGGCGATTCTTCCCATGGGGAGGAGCACCATACGGTCCGGCATACCATCAAAACCCGGACTGACAAACTTTGGTGCAATGCCTCCCAGCACTTTCACTGCTTTTAACAGTTTTTGTTCGATGATTTTTTCAGTCACTTTTTTACCTCCCATCTGACACAAGAAACACAAATTCACAAGCGTTCCCCTATATTTACTAACGCGCGTGTACGTGCACAGGTATCTACTATCTACTTTTAAGAAAAAGCATTTCTAATATAAGGGAAAATCTTGTGTTGTGTTGTGTCACCTATCCGCAATATTGATAAAGTCGCTGCCTACCATATATGGGCAAACGCCTGATACTGCTGGTTCGTTCCCAACCGGGAATCTGAGCCATGAGTGCTGCGATCTGATAACTATCCGTGGTCTTTAATTCAGAGAGGTTGCGATTGAAGCATTCACACCATATTTCAGCATTGCTTACAGAGGTTCGAGCAACAGTACCTGCATGCACTGGCCTGCCAAATTCGGTCCCACTTAGGTAATTTCTGCGGGCAAACAAGTCCATACTATCCCAGGCATCTGGAAGTAAGGTATTCAGGTATTCTTCCACCATACCAACACGCTCATCAGCCTCCATGGCACCCTTCTGGGCCTTTTCAGCTTCTTCTAAAATGTCAAGCTCATGCAGATCAGACACCCATCAAGATTGCATCAGCACCAGCTCCACTTATTGGAGGAAGTTTAGTATCTCCAAGCTTGCTAGCACAGATTGTCAATCAGAAGTTTAATGCCGCTGTCCCTTTTGACCGTCAAGAACGTCTTTATCATGAAATGGGGCTTGAAATAAAAAAACAAAATATGGCTAATTGGTCTATTAAAGTATCTGAGCTGTGGCTCGAACCCTTATATGAGAGAATGCGTCAATTCTTAGTCAAAGAAAGCTTCTTGCATGCAGATGAAACACCACTAACTATTTTAGACAAGACATTAAATGTGTCTTCTAAAAAAACGTATATGTGGGTCTACGGCACTGGCGAACTCAGCAAATACCAGATTGCTATGTACGAGCATTGTATGGGCCGCGCTGGCTCTTTTGCGAAGACCTTCTTAACCGGTTTCAGTGGCTATCTGCAAACTGACGATTTTAGTGGTTACAATAAAGTTGAAAATGTTATACGGGTAGGCTGCCATGCGCATGCTCGTAGATATTTTTATAAAGCCTATGAAGCTGCTAAAAAACAGGCGCCGATTGAAAGTGGACGTGCATATGAAGCGCTTATGTTTTTTAAGGCACTTTTTAAAATTGAGGCCACTTTTCAAAAAGATGGATTAACCGCTCTCGAACGTTATGAAAAACGCTTAGAGATTTCAAAGCCTGTGCTGGAGGCTTTTTTGGTGTGGCTTAAAGAAAATGAAAAAATTACACTTCCTAAAAGCTTGTTGGGTAAAGCGATTGCATATAGTCTATCCAATTGGGAACTGCTTACGAATTATCTTTTAGATGGACAATGCTCTCTTTCAAATAATAGAGCCGAACGTATAGTGAAACCGTTTGTAATCTCAAGAAAGAATTTTTTGTTCTCAAAATCTGCAGTGGGTGCTAAAGCCAGTGCTGTCTACTTTACTTTGATAGAAACAGCAAAACTCAATGGATTAAGTCCATACCTTTATTTAAAATATGTCATGGATCAGCTTCCAAACATACCTCTTATTAACGATGATGCCATTGATCATTTGCTTCCTTGGAGTGACCATGCAAAAAACACATGCAAAGCCTAATTAGTTTAACAGATAGTTTTATATTTTCTATGTGTGGGCTATTTGACGCTTACTTTTGATCTCAGCCGTATTCTGAATTACTGCAATCACTCTCATTTCCGAACCACATTTCGGACAAAGGAACGGATCAATTTCATAGATCTTTGCCAGTAACCGT
>Ga0265295_1007721_pt1 | contig 12243 bp, 7 predicted proteins | sample Munlansysbiofilm_FD_192503 | JGI IMG/M metagenome (GOLD analysis project Ga0265295, IMG submission 192503) | Leachate microbial communities from a municipal landfill in Southern Ontario, Canada - Methane capture system biofilm | ecosystem: Engineered > Solid waste > Landfill > Unclassified ... | reverse complement strand
TGGGGACGGACACCGCAACGGCCGGTTTCTTTGCGGCGGCACGCGTCAGGACCGCGCTGGCGGGCTGTTTCTTGCCGGCGGCCACGAGCAGAGCCGGGGTAGCTTGCCCCTTCTTTCCGGCGGCGCTTTGTTTTTTTGTGGTGGTCAGCACCGGCACGCCGCTCTGGCGAGTCTCCAGTTTGCCAGCCGAGGAGACGACCGTTTTGATCGGGGCCTCCGCACCGGCAACGGGCGACTTGGCCACCGTGGCGAGCACGGTCATGGCCTCGGGCGCGGGGCGGTCGAGGTGGAGGGTGATTCGCTGCCCCTTCCTGATCTTGCCCTGGTGCCTGATGTTGTTCCACTGCATGAGGTCCCGCACCGACACCTGGTACTGGGTGGCGATCCGGGACAGGCTCTCTCCGGCCTTGATCTCATGCAGCACGGTGGCGCGGTTCCTGGAAGCGTCGTTCTTTGCCAGGGTTCTGGGCTGCTCATCCTTCTTGAGGGCCAACAGGGTGGTGGCGGTGGCCGGGATCCTCAGGCGGAGTCCCTGTTGCAGCTTGGAACTGCGCAGGTTGTTGGCCTTGAGCAGGGTGGTGGTGCTGATGTGGTAATTCCGGCAGATCTGGGACAGCGTTTCGCCTTTCTGGACGGTGTGGGTCAGGAAGTTGGTGGTGGCGACCAGTTTGGCGGTGGGGGTGCGCTGGAGCTTGTCCATGTTGCTGGCGATCAGCTCCCTGGTGCCGGTCGGGATGCGCAGGGCGTAGGTGCCTTTTTTGGGCGGTGTCTGGTTTTTGAGCAGCTCGTTGTTGAGGGCCCGGATCTGCTTGAGTGAGGTGTTGGCGGTGGTAGCCACGGCCTCGAGGTCCGTGCCGGCGGGCACGTCGATCATTTCGTACTGCTGCGGCTTGAAGTATTTGATATCGGTGAAGCCGTATTTTTCCGGGTTGCGGGCGATGATGATGGCCGCGATCAGTTTGGGCACATACCGCTTGGTTTCCTGAAAAATGCCGTCCGTGGCGGCTATCTCCCAGAAGTCCCTGGTGCCGTGCTTGCTGATCGCGTTCTCGATGCGCCGCTCACCGGCGTTGTAGGCAGCCACGGCCAGGTACCAGTCGTCGAATTCGCGGTGCAGTTTACTCAAGTATTTGATGGCGGCCCGGGTCGCTTTCTCCGGCTGGCGGCGTTCATCCACCCAGGAGTCGACCTGCAGACCGTAGCGGCGGCCCGTTTCCGCGATGAACTGCCAGAGGCCGGCGGCATCGGCACACGAGTAGGCGGAAGGGTTGAAGCCGGATTCGATCATGGCCAGGAAGACGAGGTCCCGGGGCAGGCCGGCCTTGTCCAGTTCCGCCTCGATGAACGGCCGGTAGCGGGCGGAGCGGGCCAGCCAGCCAGAGAAGTAGTTGCGCTGCTTGCCTTGGAACAGGTCGAGGTAGTAGCGGACCTGGCGGTTCGTGGTGATGGGGAAATCGTAGGCCGACAGGTCGATACCGCCATGCACCGACGGATCCCCGTCCCCCCTGATCCCGTACTCCCAGGCGCCCGGCTGGCTGAGCGCGGCGATTTCCTCCTCGGCCGTCGCTTCGGGCTCGGCCAGGGAAGAGTCCTCGTCCTCGGCACTAAGGGCGACCCCGGTGGCGACGATGTCATCGGCCGACCCCTGTGTGTGGGCGGTATTTTTGCTGCGGGTCGAACAGGCGGTCAGGAAGGAAAGAAGCAGGAGAACGAGCAGGGCGGAGAGCAGACGGGGCAATATTTTCATAGGGTCTTATGGGGTTTATGCAACCTTGTCCGTTTCGTGAAAGGATATTGTTTCTGCTGCGGGCGCCGCTGCCGCGTGCGTGTACACGGGCAACGCAGCGTTCTTTTACCACCAATGCAGACGGGTTGACAACAAAAACTCTTGACCCGTCGATTTCGATTTGTACACCATTTTCAATGGTTGCCTCACGATTCTGGATAACCACCTGAGCTTTTACGGATTTGCCGACGCTGCGTTGCCGGTGCGGTCCGCAGGCCACGATCGGATCGCGTTGCCCCGGGCTCGAGGTTAAGACCGTGGAAAAACAGGACCATGAGCAACGCTGCGGCAAGCGGCCCTGCGTCCTGTCGGAATTGACTCTGTTGTCCGGGCGGTGGACCGCCGGCCCGGGTTGCGCTGACCTGTGTTCTTTTGCCGACAGAGAAAAAAATAGTTTTTTTCTAGGAACATGATAAAAGCCAGCGGTACGCTGTCCCTGTCAACGGTGCGCGGCCACGAACCCTGGCTGTGGAACGGAGGACAGGAGGACTGCCGGCTCTGTCCACCTGTTCCCGACGCGGTCGCTGCGCACCGCCGGGCTTCGCCGTCATACAACCACTTCTTTGCCCTGATATGCTCAAATTCCTCCATTCCACGCTGGTCGCCTTCCTCCTCTTTCTGCTGCTCGCCGCCGCGGTCTGTGCGGGCGTGGGCTATTACCTCGTGGTCGTCAACCCCGGGGCGGAGGTCGACGATGCCTATATAAATGACATCCTCACCCGGGAGAGCCCGGTCTATTACCGCGACGGCCAGACCAAGATCGGTGTCCTGTTCGAGGGCATCCATCGCCAGTACCTGACCTTCGAGGAACTGCCGAAAACCTTTATCAACGCCCTGGTCGCCTCTGAGGACGATCAGTTTTTCCACCATTTCGGTGTCGACATCGCCGGCATCGCCCGGGCCATGCTGGCCAACATCAAGGCCGGGCGGGTGGTCCAGGGGGGCAGCACCATCACCCAGCAGACCGCCAAAAACCTGTTCAAGCGGGAATCACGCAGCCTGGAGGCGAAGTTGAAGGAGCTGCTCTTTGCTCTGCGCCTGGAGTACAAATACTCCAAGGAGAAGATTCTCGAATTTTACAGCAACCAGTTCTATGTCAGCGGCAACGGCCATGGCCTGGGCGTGGCTGCGCGCTATTTCTTCGACAAGGCCCCGGAGGAGCTGACCCTGCTGGAAAGCGCCTTCATTGCCGGCAGCGTCAAGCAGCCCAACTACTACAACCCCTTCCTCAAGAAGAACCAGGGGAACCCCGAGGAAACCAAACAACGGGCGACGGCGCGCATCCTTTACGTACTGGGCAAGATGCGCAAGGCGAACATGATCAGCGAGGCGGAGTTCCTGCGCGCCAAGGACGAAGAGATCGTCTTCCGCCAGGGGAAGATGTCCTACACCCAGAACACGGTCATGGACCTGGTCAAGGAAGGGGTCGGCGCCCCGTTCATCGCCGCTGCCCTCGAGGAGAACGGCATCTCCAACATCTCCACCTCGGGCTGCCGTGTCATCACCTCCATCGACCTGGAACTGCAGGGGAAGACCGTGTACGCCCTGCGCCGCCAGCTGTCCCAGCTCGACGTCAACCTGCGCGGCTACAACCGGGCCAAAGTGCAGGAGGAGTACGCAGCGCTCGACTATGCCGGTGACAGCGATTTTATCGTCGGTGCCTTCGTGTTCGGCACCATCGACGAGGTGACGAATACCAAGGAGGGCGTGACCGTCCGGGTGCAGTTCAGCGACGGCCGGAGAACCGGTGTCATCGACCGGGCCGGCATCGAGCGCATGGTCGCCGGCCTCACCAGGTACCGGCGCGGCGCCTGGGCCACGCCCGGTCCGGCGGACCGCAAGGCCCTTGTCAGCGAACTGCGCGCCGGCGACCGGGTGTGCGCGAGTATCCGCGAGATCGACGAGGCCGGCGAGCTGCGCCTTGACCTGGAACGCTACCCGCAGGTGGAGGGCGGCGCCTTTGTCCTCCAGGAGGGCGCCATCCGCGCCATGGGCGGCGGCATGTCGAACATCAACTTCAACCGTGCGACCAGTGCCCGGCGGCTGATGGGCTCCACCTTCAAGCCCTTTCTGTACGCCGCCGCCCTCCAGCTCGGCTGGAGCCCGGTGGATATGATCAGCAATCAGCGCACCACCTTCACCTTCATGAACCGCCCCTACGCGCCGCAGCCCGACCATGACAGCCCGTTCGGCACGGTGTCCCTGAGCTGGTCCGGGGTGACCTCGGAGAACGTCGCCGCCGTCTGGCTGCTCTACCATCTCACCGACCACCTCTCACCGGTCCGCATCCAGGAACTGGCCCGGCAGCTGGACATGGCCCCGCGGGTCCGGGACGGCCGCACGGAAGAGTATACCACGTACATGCAGCGCATCCGCGATAAGTACGGCATCATTCTGTCGCGCAACTACCTCGAGCATGCGGCCTTCACCAGTGCGGTACGTGCCCTGCAGCCCGATTTCGTTTTCGACAACCGCACCGACGAGTACAACCAGTTGCTGCGCATGCGCGCTGATGGCGAATTTTCCGGTTTGAAGTCGCTGGTGCCTTCGCTGCTCAGCTACCAGCAGGTCGCCGAGTCGATCATCCGGAACATCAGCGCGGACAGCGTGTTCGACAACCCGGCGCCGCTGCCGACCTCCGCCGGCGGCCGGCTGGTGCGCGACACCGTGGGCCGCTTCATCTTTACCCGGCGGCAGCAGTTGCCGCCAAACTGGATGGAGATCGGTCCGCTCGAACTGAAAGGTCACCTGTACGCACTGCCACCCGCGCAGGCGGCCGCTTTCTGGCAGCAGCAGGTCAAGCTCGACGGCCTCGTCTCCGCCGCCTCCCTGCAGATGGTCGAGGAACAGTTGCAGGAGGAGCGGGGAAAATACGTGGTCGGCCGACCGTACACGCTCGAGATCCTCAGTGAGGTGCGCGAATTTCGCATCATGGTCGGGCTCCAGTACATGGTTCGACTGGCCAAGGCCTGTGGCATCGACAGTCCCTTCGAGCCGGTCCTGTCCCTGCCGCTGGGTTCCAACGTGGTCACCCTGGCGGAGATCACGCGGATGTACGAGACACTGGTCACCGGCAATCGCCATGATCTCACCGATGGTGCGGATCTGACCGCCGGCGAGGGCGACAGCCAGACCGACCCGGACAGCGCCGCGATCATCGAGCGCATCGAAACACCGGAGGGGCGGGTGGTCTATACGCGCAGCGTGCATCGGGTGCCGGTGATCCACCCCAAGGTTGCCGCGGCGGTGAGCAATATTCTGCAGAACGTCATCCCCTACGGCACCGGCAAGTACGCCCTGGAGAACGTCCACCTGCGCAGCACTGACCCGGGCCGGAACAAAACCCTGGCGGGCATGAACCTGCGCTACCCGCTGCTCGGCAAGACCGGCACCGCCAATGACTACCGCAACGCCGCCTTTGTCGGCCATGTGCCGGTGCTGGCCGGCGACAACCAGTCGCTGCTCAGCCTGCGCGGTGGCTATACGGTCGGTGTCTACACCGGTTACGACACCAACCTCGCCATGGTCAAGCGCGGCACCCGGGTGAGCGGCTCGGTGGGCGCCCTGCCAGCCTGGGCGGACATCGCCCAAGCCATTCTCGACACGGAGCGGGTCGCGGACCGTCTGGACATGGTGGACCTGGCCTTCAACGGCCTGAGCCTCCAGTATCCCGACGTGCAGCAGGTGTTTCTGCCGGTCGATCCCCAGCGGGGCGGGGCGCCGGGCCGGCTGAGCGGGGCGCTGCGGCAGTCGGTCGCCCCCCAGGGACCGGCCACGCTCAGTTTCGGCGAGGTGGTCGGCGGCGAGCGGTTCGAGCCGGAACGGCTGTACGAACCCTTCTGGAAGACCCGCTGAACAGGGGCGCCGCACCGCTGGCGCCCCTCCCGCGCCAACGGTTGCCGCCCGTGCTGGCTGGCGCGACCGGGCCGTTTTCCGGGAAGATGCAAGAAAGCGATTGTCCCGGCCCGCGCCATTTGCTATTTTCCCAACCACTCCCTCGTCCGCAGGATTCCGGCCGCCGGGCGGTCCATGCCCGTCGTGCCCGCGTCAGGACATCGTTCGCGCCTCCGCCGGCCCGGCCATTCCCTGGCCGTCCACTAACCACAGTCCACAGTGTTTGCCATGAACCCTTTGATCGCGTCCCGACCCAGTTGGCACTTGTTTACCGCCTCCCTCATGGTTGGCCTGTTACTCTCCGGCTGCGCCACCAGCGGCCGCTGGACCGACCCCTCCGGCGGCCGTGAGCGGCGCGAGTCTGCCATGCGTGACGGGGGCGTCGCGGTGGAGGGCGCCCGCTCCGACCTGCTGGCGCCGACGCTGACCTCGGTCAACAACCGCATCTACTCCTACGAACGGAAGCTGGAGGAGTGGAAGAAGGTCGAGAAGAAGCTGGCCGGCGGCACTTCCCTGCCGTGGGACAAAACCGACCGGATGCGGGAGTGCCAACTGCAGCTCCAGGATATCCTCAACGGCTACCATGGGCTGCGCAGTCGGCTGCTGCAGGCGGGCACGGTCGATGCCGGCCTGCTGCCGGCCGGTGATTCCCTGCTGCAGCTCAACCAGCAGGATGTGGATTACCTCGAAGGCGGCTGCGGTCGGTTGCTGAGCGAACTCGAGGCGGCCCCCGCCGCAGCACCGGTCCGTCCTGCCGGGCCCGAGCCGCAGATCAAGACGGCCTATGACAACGGCGAGTACGACCAGGTCCTGAGTCTCTACGGGCAGCTGTTCCGGTCGGCCGGGCAGCCGGCCGACACGGCGACCGACTTCCTGTACGCGCAGGCGTTGGTCAAAAATCATCAGGAAACCGCAGCGCTTGGCGTGTTCACCGGGTTGCTCGACCGGGTCCGCCAGCCGGGCCAGGAAGGCTTGGCCTTCCAGGTGACGCAGGCCATCGGCGACCTCAGCTTCGGTCAGGGGGCCTACGACGAGGCGCGGCGGCAGTACGAGGAGATCGTGCGGATTGCGGTGGAGCAGGGCCGGCGGGAGGAGTGGGCGGTGCAGCAGCTTGTCGCCCTGCAACCCGGCGGTGTCTCGCCCGAGGAACTGCGGGAATACAGCGCCTTGTTGAAGAACTACCTGGCCTTTGTGCCCAAGCGGGACGGGTATGCGGTGGTCGAGCAGGCGGCGGCCTTTCTCCGTGCCTTTCCCGGGTCGCGGCTGGCGGCCAACGCCACCTTCATGCAGAAGTCGGCCCGTGAGCAGGCGGATTCCTGGCTCAATCGCGGCATTCAGCGCATCGAGGCCATGGCCGGCGAGCGCACACCCGCAGAGGGCCAGGCGACCACCGACGGAACAGCACCGGGCACCGAGGCCACCCCGCCGGCTGCCGATGCGGTGGCTCCGCCGGCCGGTGCGCAGACCGACGCCCCGGCTGCCGCCGAGCCGGCAACCGACGCCGGCCTGCCGCAAGAAGAACTGCAGGCCCGCTACGATCAGGGGATGGCCGCGCTGACCGCCAAGGAATACGACAAGGCCATCGAGACGTTCAACGGCCTGCTCGCCACCCCCCTGGCGGACCAGGCCCGCACCCGCATCGACGAGGCCGCCGGCCTCGCCGCCCAGGAGGACCGTCGGAAGGCGGCGGACCTCTTTGTCCGCGCCAACAGCACCAGCGATCAGGCAAACAAAAAGAACCTGCTGCTCTCCTCCCGCAAACTGCTCCAGGACATCCTCGTCAAGTACCCGCAGGCCGGTCTGGCCGACAAGGTGCAGCGCAACCTGAGCGGTGTCGACCGGGCTCTGAAGGCCATCGATCCGTCCCTGTAGCGGCCGGCCCGCCGCCCCTGCGGGCGGTGGAACAGAGAGCCCGGCACAATCAACGCCCCGTCCACCGGAACCGCCTGCTCGCGGTGCCTGCGGCCGGGGCGTTGTTCGTTCCGCCTGTCCGCCCGGCGGACACCGGAGCGGAGACAAAAAAAAGAGCCCTGTTGCCAGGGCTCCTGTACGGCGGGCTGTGGGGACATGGCCGGCCGGCATCGTGCGGCCGGCTGGCGGGATGTGTCTGTCCCGTTTATCCCTTGTAGTAGATGGTGATGTAGGTCGCCTTGCTTTTCGGCTCGGCGTAGACTTCCATGGTCGGGATCTCGTGGCGCTTGCCGCCGGTTCGGTAGACCCTGTTCTCCCTGGTGATGACATCGTGACGGGTGTCCCCGACAATGATCTCGCCACCGGTATTGAACACTATGCGGATGGATTTGCCGTAGTCCCAGCCCATCTTCGGGGAGACGAATTTCGGGCGGAGCACCTTGTCGATGGAGATGTAGCCGCTCTTCTGGATGACTTCCGTTTTCAGGGTTTCCGTGGTCGCCGCCGCGGTCTGCTGGGCCGCGCCGCTGGTCACGGCGTGCGCCGGCAGGCTGCCGAATTCGATCAGCGGAGAGGTCCACTTGTCCGGCAGCATGCTGCAGCCGGCCAGCGCTGCCGCTCCCACCGCTAATTTTCGGATGGCCGTCCGTCGTCCGCTGTCCAGCGGTTCATTGCCTGCTGCCTGCTGAATCGCTTGTCCGGTGTGCTCTTTGGGGCTGTCTTTTTGGGTGCTGCAGACGGTCATGCTTGTCCTCTTGATTTTTAGGTTGAAAAGGAAAAGGGCAATTGTTCCGAGACGATTGCATACTTTCAGCCGTAAATCAAGAGTTATCGGTTAACTTGTTGGAAAAAAGTTCTTTTTCAGGTCGACAGCAGCGGACAGGAAACCCGTCCCGTGTCCCTGACTCGAAGGGTTGTGCTCAGGCTTTTTCGGCCGATGGGGCAGGGCGGCCGCGTCGCACCCGGAAGGCGTGCCAGTACGCGCGCACCCAGCCGAGCAGCATACGCGGGTGGTCCAGAAAGCGAGTCCGCCAGTAGCCGGAACCGTGTGCCCGGCCGTAATGCACCTGCACCCACCAGCCGGACGGCCACAGGGTGTCCCGGACGAAGCCGGGAACCTCCTGCCAGGCGACGGTGCGCAGCCGGCGCTGCGGCCAGCCACGGTAGGGGACACCCGGACGGTCGGTGTGCGCTCGCAGGGGCAGGGCCAGGCGGTCGACCACATCAGCGCTCCAGGGCGTGAGGCCGTGCAGGGCCGCAAGGACGGTGTCCATTTCCGGACAGAGCGCGCGGACGCGTGGCCAGCAGACCGTGTCGACAAACCGCTCCACCAGGCTGACCAGGTCGGCGACGTGGAGAAAGCGAAAGGGTTCGTAGGTGAGCGGCGGGCGGAAACCGTGCAGGTAGACGTGCACGAGCATCTCCTCCAGGCAGAGGGTGCGCGCGGACACGCCGTCGATCTCCAGAGGTATGGCCGTGTCCAGGGAGCGCTCCAGCGGCCAGCGCGGGTACTGCGGGTGCAGGGGCAGGAGGTTCTTGTGCAGTTCGATGTTCACCGGCAGGCCGGCCACGGTCTTCACCGCCGGCGGGAGGTGGTAGTAGTCGGCCGGGATGTCGTGACCGGGTTCGTGCGCATAGCCCAGGTCGAACAGGATGGCTTCGGCCCGGGCGGCATCCGCGGCACTGACCAAGAGGTCGATGTCGCGCATCGGCCGCAGCCCCGGTTCGGTGTAGACGAGGCCGCCCAGGGCGATGCCCTTGACGAGCAGCACCTCGATGCGCGCCTCGCGATAGGCGAGGAGCACCTCCGCGACCGCTTGGCGGCGAATGGCCGCGGCCCGCCGGTGACGCAGGAGCAGGGCCTGCAACTGACGGCGCGGGCTGTCCGGCAGGAGAATCCCGAGGGCGCTGAGATGCTTGTGGACCAGCGGGGACAGGCCGTGTTCCTCGGCGGCCTGGACGAGTGCCTCCCAGGCGCGAAGGTCCGGCTGCCAGAGGGACAGCTGGCGGTCGAGCGCCTCAATCATGCCGGCAGGCGCCGTGTCCCGGGCGCACAGGCCGAGAACGGTGCGGATCACGGTCGCGGCAGGGTGGCCAGCAGCTGGTCGAGGAGTTCGCCGAGGCCGTGGAAGGAACTGTAGACCAGGCGGACCGCCGGCACCGCACGGGCGATCCGGGCGACCAGCGGGAAGCCGTGGCCGTCAAGGTTGCGGCCGTTGACGTTGCAGGTCATGAGCAGGGCGCTGGCCCGGGCTCCGGAGAGGCGTTCGCTTTCAAGGGGTGCCCCGGGCCGGTAAACCGGAAAGAGAATCAATCCGGGCGGGCGGGTGGTCGGGGTGAACACCGGGTTGAGGTGGCGGTGGGGCAGGATCAGTCCCTGGTCGTCCTCGAGCGCGGCTGCCTGTCCGGGCGGCAGCAGCCCTTTGACGATCGGCGCCGCCCCGTGCTTGATGCACAGGGGCCGGGTGCAGGCCAGGGTCTGCAGTTCACCCCGGGCCGGGAGGAGGACGAGTTCGTCGGTCAGGTAGCTGCAGCCTCGGCTGGTCAGCCAGGCGGTGAGGGTGCTCTTGCCGGATCCGCTTTCGCCCGGCAGGAGGAGCACCCGTCCGCCCTGGACCACGGCCCCGGCGTGCAGGGCCAGGCCACTATCCTGTCCGGCGAGCAGCCGGAAGATGACGGCGTCGAACAGCTGCGCCGCCATGGTGACATCCAGCGGACCGCGGTGGAGCAGGGTGTCGCCGTCGCCGAGCCGGTAGCTGTCCCCCTCAGCGCGGAGCAACTGGAGCGCGCCGGCGGGTTCAGCGTCGGCCGCAGGCGACAGATCGGCGAACAGCAGGTCGAGGAATCCACCGGCCGCCTCGTCGTCCCAGGCGATGGCGACGCTGCGGCCGGCGAAAGACAGCAGGCGTTTGTGCATCAGGGCGTGGTCGGGGCCGGGTGCAAGGGACATGTGCTCAGACCAGTTCAGCGATGTCCCGTTCCACCAGGGCGGCGACCAGGCCGGTCACGTCAGCGGCAATCTGCTCGCGACTCTCCGGATAGAGGTCGCCCAGGGTGACGATGATCTCGGCCACGCTGCGGGTGCCATCGCACAGCGCCCAGATGAGCGCGCCGGTTTCGTTGAGGAAGAACGAGGTGGTCAGGGTGGGGTGGTACACGGTGATTTCGTTGTCGATGCGTTCGAGCAGGTAGTCCGGCTGCAGCCGGACGGTCTTGTTCAGGTCCATGATGGTTGTGGGGCTCCCGAGCGCTGAAAGGGTCGGCTGGGTGTCGAAACTGTCGGTTGTCAGGGGTAGGACGAAAGAATTTCTTTTAGAAGGAAAACAGGAACGCGGTCAAGGGAAAACGGTCCACTTCCCGGCCGCCGATTTCTTTTTGATTTGGGACAGCTGCCTGCACGGCAGGGCGGTCAGGGGGCGACCGGCCGGCCGCATCCGGGGTGGGACGCCATCGTCTGCGCACCGTTGACAAAGGAGCGGATGTCGCTTAATGCTGTGCCAGCTTTGCCCCCGGCGTACCTTTTCGGTTGCACGCCGTTTTTCCGGAGAAGAGAGGAATGCACCCCATCACCACCCGACAGATTGATCTCGACGGCTGCACCGTCCACTGCCTGGAGACCGGCGATCTCGCCGGCCGAGCCGTGGTCCTGCTGCACGGTATGAAGTTCCAGGCCGAGACCTGGCGCGAACTCGGCACCCTTATCCAACTCGCCGACCAGGGTCTGCGCGTGCTCGCCGTGGATCTGCCCGGCTTCGGCCGCAGCCCCGCCCATCCCTTGCCGCCGGGCGAGGTGGTGCACCGTTTGCTGGACAAGCTGGGCATCGACCGGGCCGTGCTCGTCGGTCCTTCCATGGGCGGCCGCATCGCCCTGGAATACGCCATCGGCCACCCCGAGCGGCTGGCCGGACTGGTGCTCGTGGGCGCGGTCGGCGTGGCTGACAACCGTGCCAGTCTGGGCCGGATCACTGTCCCTGTTCTGGTCGTCTGGGGCAGCGAGGACCAGGTGGCGCCGCTCGGTGACAGCGACACGCTCCTCACCGAACTGCCGCAGGCCCGGCGCGAGATCCTCGACGGCGCGCCGCATCCCTGCTACCTGGACCAGCCGGAGCGCTGGCACGAGGTGCTGCGTACCTTCCTCACCTCCCTCGCCGTCTGACCGGCCGGACCGCCCACATGGGAAAGACACTGATCATCGCCGAGAAACCGAGCGTCGCCGCGGACATCGTCAAGGCGCTGCCCGGCAGGTTCACCAAGGCCAAGACCCACTTCGAAAGCGACGACCATATCGTCTCCTTTGCCATTGGCCATCTGGTGGGCATTGCCTACCCCGAGGAGATCGACCCGGCCCTGCAGAAATGGACCCTGGACAACCTGCCCATCCTGCCGGAGGAATTTCCGCTGACCGTGCTGCCGGACACCAAAACTCAGTTCAACGCCCTGAGTAAGCTGATCCGCCGCAAGGACGTGGAGGTGATCGTCAACGGCTGCGACGCCGGCCGCGAGGGTGAGCTCATCTTCAAGTACATCCTCAAGCAGGCGGCCAGTCGGACGGTGGAGGGCAAGCAGGTCAAGCGGCTGTGGCTGCAGTCCATGACCCTGGACGCCATCCGCGAGGGGCTCGGCAAACTCCGTGACGAAGCGGAGATGCGGCC
>Ga0265295_1007720_pt1 | contig 12245 bp, 9 predicted proteins | sample Munlansysbiofilm_FD_192503 | JGI IMG/M metagenome (GOLD analysis project Ga0265295, IMG submission 192503) | Leachate microbial communities from a municipal landfill in Southern Ontario, Canada - Methane capture system biofilm | ecosystem: Engineered > Solid waste > Landfill > Unclassified ... | reverse complement strand
CAATGGTATCGAAAGCTTGGGAGCTGGGAACAACGTGTTTTCTCAGACCCTGATTCTGGGCGTGTTCCCGGAACTATATGCAATCGTAGCTTTCGCTACTTGCTTCCTGATTTCAGGTGTGATTCCCGGTTTGGCATAATCACGATCCTAAACGATAATGGGCACGTCATTCACGCGTGCCCCTTTTTTTATCCCGATTGATGCCATGGGAGTTACTTCGCCACTTCCATATCTCTAATGCCTCATTCAGCGAATATTCTCATACCAGGAATGCAATAATTCGTTGACAGATATACCAAATCAGAAAGTGTGTAAACTAAAATCTATAGTGATGGAGTGATTCACGATGATGCAGCGTAGCCTCAGTATTGTTTTTGTTGTTCTTGCTTTGTTTTTGGTCTCTTCCTGTGGAGATAAATCCACGTCTGTAAACCCCGATCTTCCCAGGATTGTGGCAAAGGGAGTCATTCAAATCGACATCTGTTTGCCAACCGTAGAGTTTACTCTGGAATCAGCCGGAGCTTCAGCCGTCAGCATGGTAGCAATCTGTTGGGGTGAAAACCCCCGCCCTGACCTCTCTGGAGATCATTATAACTTTGGTCCTGCTTCAGACGAGCTGCCAGACAATTTTGGCAAAACCCTTTGGGGCCTCACTCCCGGCACCAAGTATTATGCACGAGCTTATGCTAAAAATGCCCATGGAGAAGTCTGGAGCGATCAGATTAGCTTTACAACCCTGCCTTTAGTGTGGAACAAAGTGGATAGCGGGGTATCCAATGATCTGTCCAGGATACATTTTGTTGATGCCAATACAGGCTGGATCTGTGGAGAAAGCGGAATGCTATTGAAAACAATTAATGGTGGCAATAGCTGGACAGTGGTTCCTTCGGGTGCCACTCAACGACTTACCGATATGCATTGGATGAATCCTGATACTGGCTGGATTTGCGGAGGAAACAGAACCTTAAGAAAGACAATCAATGGTGGCAATAGCTGGCTTGGCGTCTCAGTCCCCGGATCCGAAGATCAATGGTTTACCAACATCTATTTTGAAACTCCCCAGATCGGATATCTTCTATGTGATTCTGGATGGGTGTTCAAAACCACTGACGGCGGTGCCAACTGGCAGCCTTTCCGCACACTCAACAGCTACAACAGCTACCATGATATCTGGTCTTCTGGAAATACAGTAATGATTGTAGGCGAGGGTGCCAGAATCACCAGGGATGGAGGGGAAACATGGTATTATGCACTAAACTCCGATCATGAATATTTTCAGATCTATCTGGATTCCCAGAACCTGTTGTGGGTTGCTGGAGGCAACGACGGAAGCGGAGGAATCGTGTATAAATCCGAGGATTTGACCGGTACCTGGAGCACAGCCTATTATGCCTCCGTGTGGAACAGATTCACTTCAATCACCAAAGCTCCTGAACCACACACAAACAGGATGTGGCTTGCAGGGGCTAACTCTGTTATCCGGGCCTCAAACAATGGCGGTGAAGACTGGCATTATAACAATGATATCTCTTCCTGTAACTTTAATCATGTCTATGCCTATGATGTAGATAATGTCTGGATAGTAGGTGATTATGGCTATATCTATAAACGGATCCCTGATTCGTCCAAACAATAGCAGGGGATAGTCCTCGTTCATTTGTGGGGCTACAGCATCCTTAATTGTCCCGATGTTGCAGCCCCTTAATTGTCCTCACGATGCGGTCACCTTGCCGTTACTTTTGTGACCACAAGGTAACCGTATCGTGAGGACAACTAACAGGGCTTGACCCAAATGCAAGCCACATTGACCGTTTGTAAACTGCTTCTGGATACCCTAAAATAGCTTTTCGTAATCTTTTAGAAACTTGCGAAGCTGCTCCTCCGCGATCGGAACATCATCCCTGGAAGATAGATTTATCGGTTCAGAATAGCGCATTCGCACTTTGGCAAAAGGTTTGGGAAAGCGGAAGCGATCCCAGGAATTGAAGATCCATTCCCGGGAAGCATCACAGGCAACTCCCACCACGGGGATCTTGGCCAGGATTGCGATCTGCCAGAGCCCCGGATGGATCGTGCCCACAGGGCCTTTGGGGCCATCAGGGGTAATCGCCAAGGGGTTGGTTCTGGCCCAGCGCAGCATACCTTTGAGGGCTTCTGAGCCTTGGCGGGTACTGGATCCCCGCACCGGAATAAAGCCCAATTCCGCCACCGGCCCAGCTATCAGTTCCCCATCTTTGGAGGAAGATATCATAACTACGACCGGATCCCCGGCTCGTTGCAAAGTACAATAGATTAGATTGCGATGCCAAAAGGCATAGATCACAGGCTCTTGATCTCGGGTTGGTTGATTTTGGACATCAAAGCGGATTGAGGCTCTAAATGCCCGCAAAAGTAGTGCAGCAAGTTTTCGCTCCAGATAATTCAATAGCTTAGCCATAAGTCGCCAGAAGGTGTTCAATTATTTTGGGTACTTCAGAACTGGGCTTGCGGTCACTCAGCATGCCCCGCAGCTTGTTTAATTCCAATAACACAATCTCTCGCCGGGCTCCTGATGGAAGCAGCTCCTGCAGCTTTTGATTGATCATGTCTGGATTCATCTGCCCCTGAACGAGCTCAGGCAGGATATCCTTGTTCAAAACGATGTTGGGCAATCCTATGCGGTCAATATTGATCAGATACCTACCAATCAAGTACGAGATTGGATTGGCTTTGTAACAGATTACGGAGGGAGTGCCAATGTACGCAGCTTCCAGAGTAACTGTACCCGAAGTACAGACGAGGGCATCGGAATATTTCATCATCTCATAATTGTAGCCATCAACAATGTGCAGATTGCTTTGCCTGGCATCCTGGACGAGATTCATGAACAAGCTGTGATCAACATTTCTGGATTTAGAGATCAGAATCTCGTGATCCGGCCAATGGTTGGCAGCCTGTATGAATATTGGTAGCACCTTTTTGATCTCACCATCCCGGCTGCCTGGGAAAAAACCAATCCACCTCTTTTGATGATCAATACCAAAGAAATTGGCGAAAGACTCCCGTTCCATCTCAAACTTCACTTCCTCGGCAATGGGATGCCCCACATAGCTACAGGTAACATTATGAATATCCAGCATTTCCTTTTCAAATGGCAAAATGCAGGCTGTGTGGCGGACACTGGCTTTAAGTTTATAAACCCGTTCATGCTTCCAGGCCCAAAACTGGGGACAAATATAGTATAAAACCGGAATGCGAAACTCATCAGCCAGATGCGCAATCCGCAGATTCAAGCCCGGATAATCTACCAGAATCACCAGATTCGGGCGTTCCTCTTTGAAAAGCTTACGGATTCGGGCTTGCACTTTCATAAAAAAACCAAGATGCTTCAGGACTTCCACAAAGCCCATCACGGCAAATCGCTGAAAGGGAAACAGAGCCTGAAGTCCCATTGCCTGCATTCGCGGCCCCCCGATGCCAATATGGCGAAATCTGCGCTGATCAAGGGCTTTCATCACTAGTTCTGCATGAAGATCCCCGCTGCTCTCCCCCGCCAACCAGAAAATTGTATATTGCTGGTTCATTAGCGAACCGCCAAAACTCCCAGCAGCGTGAGCGGAGTGACAATTGCTGAAGCAATAATCACACCCAACAGGATGTACAGCATGGATTTCCAGAAGCTGATTCCAAAGATGCGAGCTGCCAGACTTCCTGTCCAGGCCCCGGTGCCGGGTAAGGGTATGCCCACAAAAGAAACAAGTCCGATGGCTTCATATCGCTCAATAGCCTTGCCTTTTCTGCGGGTACGAGTAAATAGCCACTGCGTAAAGCGATGCCCCAGAGGAACTTTGCTGATCAGTTCAAAAAACCATTCCAGAAACAGCAACAAGACCGGAATGGGGATCATATTACCCATTATTGCAATCAATACTGCCTGCGGCCAGGGGATTCTAAATAACAGAATGGCTACGGGGATGGCTCCTCGCAGCTCAATTATCGGCAACATCGAAATGATAAAAACTATCACCACGGGATTGATTCCCTGAGCATCAAGCCAGGAGATGGTGGAATCAGCAATCCCGGAAGCATAAAGCCCAAGACAGCTTGTAAGCATAATCAGGGTAACCAACATGTTTTTGTATCTAAGTACTTTCAACATCAAACTCCAGTGCATCTTAAGCGATCATCAAATATTAAGCTTGGGCTTTCTGTCAATCTCAATCTGGAGCAAGCCATTGTTCTGAAATAAAGCTTGACGAAATGAGCTAATTTGGACTGTATGTAAACTGGATTTTATCTTATTTGATTGCAATACATACAGGAGTACAAATGAAAAGAACCATACTGATCTTGGGCATCCTATCAATCATCTTTGGGCTGCAAGCCTATTTGATCGAAAATGCCTCGCTGGAGAGCTTCCTGATACGACAGGAAAGCAACTGCGCTTATGACAATTGGATTTCCCATTTAGCAGAGGGAGTGGTGACAGCAAATTATAATATTTATGCCCCCTATGATCGCCAATCCAATGACTTTGGGGACTATACCATTCCTAACGCCATCCAACTTGCGCAATGGGCAAACATAGTGGATCTATTCCTGACTGGTTTGTTAGAAGAATCTCAGGCTGCCATCGATGATGTCGGGTTCCCATATCAGGTTGTACAATTCAATGATACCGATAGTGGCCGCACCTATTATATGCTGCGTGAAATCCCTGATGATAGTCAAATTGACAACAATGGAACCGAAGATACTTATGATGATGAGATTGGAGCCTTTACCTATGGTTGGGGCTTGTATATCTACAATCCGCAAGCCACCCGGAATCGCATCATCATCACGGTGCCTCATCCCACGGACGATTTTGCAACGCCGATTATGGGCTATGATGCCATGAATAACTGGGATGCGGGATATCTGATGATTGCAGGAGCAGGACGCGAAGTGAAATGGAGCAATTCCGGTACTTACACAAACTCAAAATCCATCTCTGACCCCACCCGTGCTGCGGATCACCCCTTCAATGTATGCTATCAGAAGTTTGCCGATAAGATCAGAGCTGAAACCTCTCAACGTGAGTTTTCTTTCCAAGTCCACAGCTATGATTGGAACCGCCATGTGGGTTATACAGACAATCAGATTTCTGCCGGTTATAACAAGCTGTGTCCAAATCTACCCATCCGGGATCTGAGCAGTCTCAAAAAAGACCTGATCAATCGTGGTAGCCACCTGATGATCCCCGCTAATACAATCGGAAGTCATGATGATGTGTTTTTGAACCAGTATTACTCTGTAAACTACTCCATTCATGATTTTACTTTTACCGATGGAGAAATCCAATACCCTGTCAATGATCAGATAGATTTGCCAGCGTATTCACAAAATCGTCAGATGTTATATACTCTATCCGGCTGGACTGATTATGACAGCTTTGAGCCCTTCTTTCATATTGAGATGGATGAATTGCCCAATGCCTATGAAGAAACCGAAAACAACTACAAGTGGTTCTACGGCTGGAACGCTGCTCAGGATCAATGGGATATGGAAAACCTGTTTTCAAACACCAGAAGATACTACTCGCGCTGGGTTACCGATCTAAACAGCCTGTATGATGATCTGTTTGCCATGAATGATGGATTAACTCCCCCCACTCCGCAGAATCTGCATGTAATCAATAGCTCCATGTATTATGTGACTCTGGGATGGGAACCGAGTGATTCCTATGATTTTGATAGCTATGAAATCCTATATGCTACTTCTCCTGTCACTGAAGACAACTTCCAGATCTATGATCGGGGAAACAATGCATATCTTGCTTCCCTGGGATGCAGCAGAATCAACGTTACAGGATTGAGTAATACCAGCAACTACTTCTTCAAAATCCGGGCCAGAGATAAAAATGGTAATTACTCAGATCTCTCCGATGAGGTTACCACAGCCCCTGCTCCGGCAAATGTGACGAACTTTACCGCTCATGGCATGAGTAACGGAGTGCGGATATTTTGGACAGTTGGAGGCCAAAGCGGACTGCAGGGATTCAAGATCCACCGCATAGGCAGTGATGGCACTGATGCAATCATCGCATCCTATGAGACTGATCCCAGCCTGGTTGTAGGTAATACCAACTATGAATATTGGGACTTGTTTGCCCTGCCAGGAGTAGATTATTCCTATACTTTGGGCATGGTTGATGGCACGAATTATGAGTTTATTCACAATGCTCCCCAACCTGCCTGTCTGGGACCAATACGTGAGCTGCTCCTGAGCACTGTAAGCTTCTCGCATAGCGATATCCTCAGTTTGGGCAACAACAACTATGCCAGTGATGGATCAGACGCCTATTGGGACGTCACCAAGGGTAATCCAAGCACTGGATATGTGTGGATAGCGTCCTGGCAGCCCTATTGGGGCAATAATGGCACCAGCTTGTCCAGAGAAATCCGGGGTGGATATGATCTGGATTCAGAAGTGAAATCGTGGACAATACGGGTTCGATCCGATCAACTGAATGTACCCCTGCAGATTGAATTGATCGGCCTGGAAACTCGTTCTGAAAAAATGTACCTTTACGATTCTGGAACTGGATCCTGGCACAATCTCGGCAGCGGCCCCTATCAATTCACCGTTGCTAATACAAACGTACGCACGATGACTCTGCATTGGGGCAATCTGCAACCCTCTGCCAGTCACGCTTATATGGCCAATCAGATCTTTCAGGGTGGCTCCGAAATCACCATGGGGTGGAGCTTCCAGAATAGTTTCCTGATTGATCACTTTGATCTATACATCAAGAATGCTACCGATAGTCTCCTGGTTCTGGCCAACTATCCCGCTAATGCAACAAATTATACCTACATCCTGCCTCAGAGCATTGATATGCCTGAAGCTAATGTATATCTTGATGTAACAGCAACAGATGGCATCCTTACGACCTATCAATCTGCCCACACATTGGCTTTTGTGCCCAAGATGAATCTGATCTATTGCGAACCAGGCTGGATCACTAAGAGTAATCCCTTTATGGAAACAAATTTTAGCATTGAGGATATCTTTGGCGCTGGTGCGGCTGGATATGCCTGGGATGATGAATGGTTGAACGTGCCGGACTTTGATTTCAATACTCCTTACTTTGTCCATGCAACGGATTACGTCTTCAACAGCACTACATCTGCTGTCCAGAACACAGAAGTGTTTGTGGAACTTGTCCCGGGCTGGAACTTTGTAGCCAATCCTCATCTCTGCAGTTATGATATTGCTTCACTTCGATTTTTGGTGAATGGGAATATCTTCCGCTATAGCGAGATGATCGATCAAGGATTGATTTCAAGGGCTGTATATGTATATCGTAACAATAGCTATCAGATCGTGGAAAGCATTCAGGCTCATGAAGCCTTCTTCATCAATAGTTATGCCGTAGAGAACATGAATGTGCAGCTAAGCTTCTACCCCTATTTCATTGCCCCTGCGATTACTCCCCCAGCCCCTAACTGGTCAGTAAAAGTAGTGGCTAATCAAGCCGACGAAGATAGTTTCAGTTTTGGGGCAAGCCCAATAGCTGCAAATGGCTACGACTTCCGGATGGATTTGCCAAAAGCTCCGGAGAAGACTCTCTTCTCAGGGATAACAGCATACCTCTATTCACCCGAAGATACTCAGTTATCCGCCCTGCAAGAGGAGTTCCGGACCAATTTCCCAAGCGCGCAAGAGCAGGATATGGTGTTCAATTTCGCCATCACAGTACCCAACACTGATCCGGTGCAATTCACATTCCAGCCCCAAAACGTACCAAATCACTGGACGCTTCGCTTCGTAATGGATGGGATTCCGATGTCCATTACTGAAGAAGCAGTGTATGAGTTCACTCCTCCTGAAGCCGGAACCTATGAAGGTTATATCCGCGTGAGCAACCACTATGTCAGCAACAACGACCTCGTACAGGGAGCCATCAGTCAGCTCAAGGTCTATCCAAATCCCTTCAATCCCAGCACCACAATCAGGTTCAACAATGCCTTAGCTCAGGAGGTGAAAGTGGATATCTTCAATATCCGGGGACAGAAGGTCTGCCAGCTTCATAATGGCAACCTGCGCAGTGGCATGCACAGCATTGAATGGCTGGGTAGAGATGAGCGAGGACGCTCAGTTGCCAGTGGCATCTATTTTGCCAGAATTCAAACTTCGAATAATAGCAAAAGCATCAAGATGATGTTGATGAAATAGGATCTGAAATCCAGATCGATAAATTGAAAGCCGGGGTCCAGGATCCCGGCTTTTTATATTCAGAAGGGTTTATTATCCAATTTCACGCTGTATCTTTGCTCCGATGCTATTCAGCTTTTCTTCAATGCGGTCATAACCACGATCGATGTGATAGATTCGGGATACAGTGGTGCTGCCCTCGGCAACCATTCCTGCCAAAACCAATGCGGCACTGGCTCGCAGATCAGTAGCCATCACCTCTGCCCCACTAAGCTTTTCCACACCCTTAACGCTTGCTACATTTCGGTCCATTTTGATGTTTGCCTGCAAGCGGTTTAGCTCCGCTACGTGCATAAAGCGATCGGGAAAAACAGTATCTTCAATGTAGCTGACACCATCAGCCAGACACATTAGAACTGTGAATTGTGCCTGCAAGTCTGTAGGGAAGCCAGGATGGGGAAGCGTAAGGATGTTTACTGGTTTGATCTGATCGGGAGGAGTAACTGTAATGTCCTGCCCCGAAAAAGCTAGTGAACAGCCAGCTTCACGAAGTTTATCCAATAGCGGCATCAGATGTTCCTTTTGGCAGCCGCATACTGTAACAGGCTTTGTGGATAGGGCTCCGGCAATCAGGAAAGTGCCTGCTTCAATGCGATCGGGAATCATATTCATTTCTACGGGAAACAAATCATCCACACCGTGAATCTCAAGAGTGGTTGTGCCTTTACCAGATATTTGTGCCCCCATTTTGTTCAGCAGATCGATTGTGGAATCCACTTCAGGCTCCATTGCAGCATTAAAAAGCCTGGTTGTGCCACTGGCATAAACCGCCGCCATCAGAGTGTTTATCGTTGCTCCCACAGAGGATTTGTCAAAATGGATATCCGTCCCAACTAGTTTCTCTGCTTTTGCGTTGATATAACCATGCTCAATCTCGATGGTTGCACCCAAAGCTTCCAAGGCTTTCAGATGCAGATCCACAGGTCTGGTGCCGATTGCGCAACCCCCAGGAAAGCTGACCCTGGCCTTGCCCAATCTTGCTACAAGCGGTCCCAACACATAAATTGACGCCCGCATTTTGCTCACCAATTCATAGGGAGCTTCGGGGAAACACACGTCCTTGCTATCTATTGACATCGAACCATTTTCATATTCTACACGTGCACCAATCACACGCAAGAGATGCGCCAGAGTCTTCAGATCAATCAGATTGGGTACATTTCTCAAGATGGACTTGCCTGGAGCCAATAAACAGGCTGCCATGGCCGGCAGGATAGCGTTCTTTGCTCCGCTCACATAGATGTTTCCGCTCAATTCACGGCTGTGTTCAATGATGAACTTATCCATATTATCCTCGTTTTTGAAGTATCAGGTAGCGATCTCGACCAGATAGATCCTTTCCTTTTTCCAGAGTTCTGAATCCAGCGTTTTTTGTCAAGCATAGCAACTGCTCTTGCTGGCTGCATCCATGCTCAAAGGCAAGAAATCCTGATGGCTCAAGATGCTCCTTTGCCTTGTTGATGATAGCCTTGTAATACTTCAGGCCACCATCATCAGCCAATAGAGCTTGCTTCGGTTCATGATCCCGCACCATGGGATCAAGCAACAGGTACTCATCATGCGGAATATAGGGTGGATTTGAAACGATCATATCGAAGCTTGAAGGAGAATCTGGAAACAGGTCAGCACACTGGAAGCAAATCTGACAACTATGTCTGGCGGCATTGATTCTTGCTACATCCAGAGCCGATTCGCTGATATCAGTGGCATACACATCAAGATTAGGAATCAGATGCTTCAGGGTGATCGCAATCGCTCCACTCCCACAGCCAATATCCAGCACGCGATCATTATCCTTGAGATACCTGACTATCGCTTCCACAAGTACTTCGGTATCAAATCGGGGAATCAACACTCGTTCATCCACATAGAAATCAAGACCATAGAACCAGGCTCTTCCAGCAATATACTGAGGTGGAAGCCCCTGAGCTAATTGATCCAGCCAGGATCGCAATTTCTGAGTTGTCTGAGGATCAGGTTCAGCAATCAGAACAAGGTCGGTTTTGTTCAGATGCAGCAATTCGCAAAGCAAAAAGTTGATATCCGCCCTGGAACAAGCCGGGAAAAGCTCGTACCAGGTTTCAAGATTCATCTTTCTTGGTATGCAACAGACTCTTTTGAATGGTTACCATCCGGCCTTGTTTGGCAAAGACGATCTTATCACTAAGGTGATAGAGCAGGGAAAGCCCTCGGCCATGTTCTTTGATGTCCAGGATCGGTTCGCTTTTCACCTGATTCAACCAGTGTTCATAATCGAAACCCTGACCTTGATCTTCAACAGTAATCTCGATCACGTTCGTTATGTTATCAATCGAAAAGCTAAGGCGCAAGACCCGTGCATTGATTTCTGGATCCTGAATCTTCTGGTCGATCAGGCTCTGTAACTGATCGTGCCCCAAAGCCCGATCTTCCACACTGAGCCCCAAAGTTCCATGGATATAAGCGTTATAGACCATTTCATCCACACATACCAGTAGTTCGTTGAGAACTTCGGCGTTCACCTTGAAGCGGTGTCGCAGGTGGGCACTGAATACTTTTGAGATGGCAAATTTGGTGAAGTTCTCTACGTTGAACTCATAATCGAAGGAAGCTCGGTTCAGGATCGAAAAGAATCCAGAGATATCATCCCTACTGCGTTTACGAAACATGAGCTCCTTGATGGAGTGAATCATCTGCTTGGTGTCTATCGGTTTACGGATGAAATCACTAGCCCCCAGACGGATGGCTTCAATGAAATAGTCATGTTCAAGATATCCGGTCATCAGGATGACATCCAGTGAGTTCTCAAAATCCTGCCGAACTCTACTGAGGAATTCCAAGCCAGAGACTCCAGGCATTTCAATGTCACAGATCACAAGATCATATTCATTCTTGTAGATCTTGCGTAAAGCATCGCTGCCATTGAAGGCAGTATCCACACTGTATCCACTGATTGTGAGGATGGATTGCAATGAGTTCACGATGGCGATGCTATCATCAACCACCAGTATCTTGGGTTTGTCTGGCATCAACTAACCCAAATTGACTGTGAAGAGCTGGTTCAGCTTCAGCATAGTAAACAACTCATAAACGCTGTTTGAGCTGCGAACCACTTCAATGTCTCCGCCTTTAGAGATAAAATCTTTGTAAAACAGTAGTATCTTGCCGATGCCGGTCGATGATATATTCCGGCAATCCAGAAGGTCCAATTCCAAAACTTTAGCGTCGCTTTGCATTACTTCGGTAAGTCTTTCTTGTAAAACATGAGCATTTTCGCTGTTCAGAATGCCATCGATCTTCATGTCAGCAATGTCACCACTAAATACTAGCTCGATATTCATAGCTGTCTCCTAGAACATAATTTTACATTAAAGCAAAATAAGGGTATTCAATATATGTGTCAAGTCTAATCTGAAAAACCGCGGATTCTGCGCAGTACTTCGCCTTGTACTTGTTGTGGAGCGATCTCAAACTTCTTGAACTCGAGTGAATAACTTGCACGCCCTTGCGAAAGACTGCGGATGCGCGTGGAATAGCCAAAGATCTCGGAGAGAGGGATATCTGCAACTACTTCCTGAAGGTATTCATTATGTCTCCGCATCACTTCTATCTTGCCCCGTTTGGCATTGATATCGGAAATAATATCGCCCACAAAATCGTCTGGAGCATGCACTGTGAGCAGCATTATTGGCTCCATGATCACCGGTTGGGCAGCTCGGAGTGCTTTACCGATTGCCATGGAGGTAGCGATTCGGAAAGCAAGTTCATTGGAATCCACGGGATTGTGATCTCCTCCAATGAGTTCTATTGCGACACGTTCCACATTCCCACTGATTAGTGGCCCATCTGACAATGCACACAAGGCAGATTCCTCAATGGCCTTCCAATACTCCTGGGGTATTTGTTGGGGACTAACTGAGCAGGTAAAGGTATTCTTGTTATCCTCTGGCAAATCGGCCAGTGCAATCGGTTTCAGGCGAAGGTCCACTACTGCATAGTTCCCTTTGCCATTCATCTCGCGCATGAAG
>Ga0265295_1007717_pt1 | contig 12247 bp, 11 predicted proteins | sample Munlansysbiofilm_FD_192503 | JGI IMG/M metagenome (GOLD analysis project Ga0265295, IMG submission 192503) | Leachate microbial communities from a municipal landfill in Southern Ontario, Canada - Methane capture system biofilm | ecosystem: Engineered > Solid waste > Landfill > Unclassified ... | reverse complement strand
CCTGATGATCTCAACCCACCGGTACGCCAGCTTCAAGCACATGGACATCCCCAGGGAAAAGCGGTTCCAGGTGTTCATCGGCCTGATCCTGCTGTTCATCTTGCTCGCCAGCGATCCGCCGAAAACGCTGTTCCCGGTCGCCTTCCTCTACACCCTCTCCGGCTTGGTGATGGCCCTGCGCGAGCGCCTGGGGTCGAAAAAAGTGAAGGCCATCAGCCCGGAGAACCGGTCGCTTTAGGCGCCGGACAGGCGACAGAGCAGCGGACGTGCGCATCACCGGCGGCAGCGCCCGCGGCCGCCGACTGGCCGCGCCCGGTTCCGGCCGGGATGTCATCCGGCCGACCTGCGACCGGGTGCGCGAGGCCCTGTTCAACCTGCTCGGCCCGCAGCCCGCGGGCAGCCGGGTGCTCGACCTGTTCGCCGGCACCGGGGCACTGGGCATCGAGGCCCTGAGCCGGGGCGCGGTGTTCGCCCTGTTTGTCGACCGCTCGCTCACCGCCGGCCGGCTCATCGAAACCAACCTGCGTGCCTGCCTGGCCCACCCGGCCGCCGCCTTCGTACGCCTGAACCTGGCCACGGCCGCGAACCTTGCCCCGCTTTGCGCTGGCCTGGAACCGGGCATTGCCTTCGACCTGGTCTTCCTCGACCCGCCCTACCGTCAGCATCTGGCCGACCGGGTGCTGCCCCTGCTCGAACCGGGCGGTCTGCTCAACCCCGGGGCGCTTGTGGTCGTGGAGGAACACGCCCTGGCCGAACTGCCGGAGCAGACCGGTGCGCTCACCCTGACGGACCGGCGCCGTTACGGTGAAACCGGCCTGTGGATCTTCCGGCACCAGCCGGCAGGAAACTGACCCCATGGACACACCGTTCGATCTCCCCCCGTCCTGCGAGAGCAGACCCGGCCCGGCCATCGCCCTCTACCCCGGGACCTTCGACCCGATCACCAACGGCCACATCGACATCATCCGCCGCGGCCTCTGCCTGTTCGACCGGATCCTCGTCACCGTGGCCGTCAATGACCAGAAAACGCCGCTGTTCTCCCTTGCGGAGCGCTGCGCCCTGATCAACGAATGCTTTCCTGACCTGGACGACCGCATTTCGGTCGGCGCCACCGACGGATTGATCGTGCAGTACGCCCGGCAGCACGGTGCCCGCGCCATCATCCGCGGCCTGCGGGCCATCTCCGATTTCGACTACGAGTTCCAACTGGCACTGATGAACCGGCGGCTGGAGCGGAGTGTGGAGACGGTCTTCCTGATGACCGGCTTCCGCTGGATCTACATCAGCTCCACCGGCATCAAGAACGCCGCCCGGCTGCAGGGCAATATCAGCGGCCTGGTCCCGGCCCACGTGGAACGGGCCCTGACGGAGAAGTTCGCCCGATGACCACGGCCAAGGACAACCGCCGCGGCGGGATTCCGGCCACGGACCGACGCCAGCTGCTGCTCGGCTGGGGGCGGTGGGCCGCGGCGCTCGCCGCCACCCTGTTTCTCTACCCGCTGCTCCGCTTCACCGGTTTCCAGGTGCCCCGCAAACCGCGGCTGGTGGAGGTGCCCGCGCCCCTGCCGCTGAGCGGCGTGCACACCGGCCCGGATTTTCTGCTGTTCGTTGCCCAGGACACGGCCCAGGCGGTGTCCCGCACCTGCACCCATCTCGGCTGCCGGCTCAACTACCAGGAGGACAAGGGGTACATCGAATGCCCCTGCCACCAGAGCCGCTTCACCCCTGAGGGCAAACGCTTTGCCGGACCGGCGGAACGGGACCTGCCCACCCATCCGGTCACCCTGAAAAAGGACGCTCAAGGCCGGACCACCGCCTACGTGGTGCAGCTCTGATGACCGCTCAGGCCGAGCGCCCCTCCCGGCCCGCGCCCCTGCGGCTGCTCTTCGCCTACCGCTGGGGCGGGGCCTCGCTGGTCAGCCTCTTCCTGTCGGTGCTGTCCGGCATCGTCATCGGCCTGCAGTACGACCCGGCCGAGCCCTTTTACGCCACCACCGCCATCGAGCTGGTCATCCCCTACGGCTCCTTCTGGCGGGGGCTGCATTATTATTCAAGCCAGGCCTTTTTCCTGCTGCTGCTCGCCCACCTGGCCGTGGTGCTCTGGCAAAACGAGGCCCGCTTCAGCCGGGGGGCCTGGATCCGGCTCTGTGCCACCCTGCCCGCTGCGCTGCTCCTGCTGTTCACCGGCTACGTGCTGCGCGGCGACGCCACCGGCGAGGCGGCCGGCGCCATTGCCGAGCATATCTGCCTATCCATCCCGCTGGTGGGGGGGGTGATCAACGACCTGTTCTTCGACCTGGCGGACAGCGGTGTGCGCAAGGTCTACCTGCACCACGTGATCGGCCTCGTGGTGCTCGGTGGCATGGCCGCCTGGCCGCACCTGCGGCGCTACACGGCCCGCTGGCGCAGCCATCTGCTGCTCGTCCTGGCCACGGTGGGGGTGTCCGCCGTGTTCGCCGCGCCGGTGGAACCGGAACGGTTCGGCCTGCTGTTCATCGCCGGCCCGTGGTTTTTCCTCGGCCTGCAGGAACTGCTCCGCTACCTGCCGCCCTTTGTCGCCGGCGTGGTCATCCCGCTGGCGCCGGTGGCGCTGCTGTTTTGGCTGCCCGCCGACGGTCCCGCGCGACGCTACGGGATCATGGCCATCCTCCTCTGGCTGTTCACCTACACGGTCCTGACCCTGCTCTGCCTGCAACGACTCTGAGCCTGCCGGCCGGCAACCGGTTGGCTATCTTCCCCTGCGCGCCGACTATTTCTTGCCAGCGGCAGGCAGATATCGTATTCATTCCCGAGAAAACTCTTCCAGGTTTGTCCAGGTTGGCCATGTCGACACCGCACCCATACACACTCCTCCTCTTCGAGGACGATCCCTTTATCCGCGACATGCTCGTCGTCTTCTTCACCGCCCAGGGCCTGACGGTTCGGACGGCAGCGGACGGCCGGAATGCGCTGGCCCGTATCCGTGCGGATCAGCCCGACCTCATCCTGCTGGACGTGGTCCTGCCCTTCCAGGACGGTTTCACCATTCTCGACGAACTACGCCGCGCGGGCAACAAGACCCCGGTGATCCTGCTTACCGAGAAAAGCGGGGTGGACGACAAGGTCACCGGCCTGGACCACGGGGCCGACGATTACCTGACCAAGCCATTCAGCCCGGCGGAACTGCTGGCCCGCATCCGCGTCCAGTTGCGCCGCACCACGGCGAACCAGGAACCGGCCCCGCAACCACTGACCGTCGGCCCGGTGACCATCGATCCCGCTGCCCGGGAAGCACTGCTGGCCGATCGCTCGCGCCTTCCGCTCACCAAGACCGAGTTCGACCTGCTCTACTACCTGGCCGCCAAAGGACGGGCGGTCGCCTCCCACGCGGAACTGCTCAAGGAGGTCCTCGGCTACGAACCGGAGACGGAAACCAAGTCCCTGGTCATGCACATCGCCAATATCCGCCGCAAACTGGACAAAGCCTGTCCGCACGCCCTGACCATCCGGGCAGTTGCCGGCGTCGGCTATAAACTCATTGCGGGAGAAGCGTCATGAAGAGCTGCTGTCTGCTGTTATCCACCCCGGGATCGCTGCGCTCCGCCCCTCTGTGGCAGCGCCCCGCCCTCCTCCTTGTCCTGCTCGCCCTGGTCCTTGTTGTCCTGCCCGGACGGGTCGCGGCCAGCGAGCGAGGCGAGGTGCTCATCCCCATCCACGTGGCCGCGGGCACCAACCTGATCCACCTCGCCCGGGACTACTGCCGCACGCCTGGCGACTGGCGACGAATCGCCGCCATCAACAAGCTCTCCGAGCCCTACCTGATCATTCGCGACACCACCCTGCAGGTGCCGCTGTCGCTGCTCATCGTCGAGCCGCTCACCGCCCGGGTGGCCGCAGTCAACGGACCGGTGTCCCTGCACACCGCCGACGGCCGCACCTCCCCGCTGCACACCGAGGACACCGTTGCCGCCGGGCAGACCGTGGTCACCGGACCGGACGGTTACACCCACCTGATCCTGCCGGACAACACCTACACCCGGGTGGAGCCGGACGCCCGTTTCACCATCGCCTACCTGTTCCGCCTTGCCGACGGGACCATCAAGGCCGATTTTGGCCTGGAACGCGGCAGTCTGGTCCACTGGGTGCGGCAGAAACTGCGCGCCAACGACACCTTCCGGACGAGGACACCCATCGCGGTCACCGGCATCCGCGGCACCGAATATCGTCTCAAGACCGAGGAGGCCGAGGCCAACACCGTGGAGACCCTGCGGGGCCGTGTGCAGGTGGCGGCCGGGGGCCGGACCGTCACCCTGACCGCGGGCCAGGGCACGCGCGTGCGTGCCGGCGCTCCACCGGAACGGGTCAGAGCCCTGCCCGCGCCGCCCGCTGGCGAGACCATCGAGCCGCTCTATCGCACCCTGCCCGTACAGATCGATGCGCCCGCGCACGCCACCGCCAAACAATTCAGGCTGCGGCTCACCACCGACGACCAGGGCCAGGCGACCACGGTCGACCAGACCACGACCGCCGGCAGCGCCTTTACCATCGGCAACTTGGCCGACGGCCGATATTTCGCCTTCCTGACCGCCCTGGACGCCGAGGGCTTTGAAAGCGCGCCCGCCGGGCCGATGCCCCTGACCCTGCGCACCGTGCCGCCCGCGCCGCTGATCACCGCGCCGCAGAACAACGGTACCCTGTGGGGCTCCACCGGCCGGATCGAATGGCTGGCCTCGGACCAGGCCGATCACTACCAGGTCGAACTGGCCGCGGACGCCGGCTTCACCCGCCTGCTCGACCGTCGCGATGTGCGCGAACCGCGCTACACCACTCCGGAACTCACCCCGGGCGCCTACCACGTCCGGGTCAGGACCGTGGCCGCGGACCGTTTCGAGACGCTGTTCTCGATGCCGGTGGCCTGGAAGCTGGTGCCGGTGCCGGACATGGGCACCATGGAGGCCACCGCCAACACCAGGCCGGTGCTGCAGTGGCCCACCATGGCCGAGGGCTGGCACTACGACCTGCAGGTGGCCAGGGACGAGGCCTTCACCAGCCTGGTCTTTGCGCGCGAGGGACTGGCGACCACCTCCTGCATCCTGGAGGAACGGCTCAACCCGGGCACCTACCACGTGCGCCTGCGCGGCACGGTCAAAGGAGAACCGCTGACCCCGTGGACCCCGCCCCAGCAGCTCACCATCAAGCCCAAACCGTTGGGTTGGGAGGAACTGCTCATGAGCGTGGTGACCCTGGGCATCATCCTCCTCTAGAGCCGAAGAGCCAACGCCGTGCCCCAGCGGCTGCTCGCCCCGGGCCTCGGCCTGCTGCTGCTTGTTCTGCTCGAGTATAGTGGCCTGAGCACGGTCCTTGCCAACAACGGCCTGGACCTGCTGTTCCAGCTGCGCGGGCCTCGCCAGCCGGAACAGCGGCTCGTCCTCATCGGCATCGATGAGCCGAGCCTGCAGCACCACGGCGCCTGGCCCTTTCCCCGCGAACTGCACGCCCGCCTGCTCGACCGGTTGCGCGAAGCGCGGGCGGTGGGCTTCGACTTTCTCTTCCCTGAACCTGCGGCCGGTGACGACCAGCTCAGCCGGGCCATGGGCGACGGCCCGCCGGTGGTGCTGACCGTGGCCCGCGCCTACGACGGCCAGCTGCTGCCTCCCACCGCCACCCTCTCCGGCCAGGCCGGGGTCGGGCACGTGGAAACCCTGCTGTCGGGCGACGGTATCGTCCGCCGTTTCCGCCCGGATGCCCTGGACGGGGTGCCCGCCTTCTCCCGGGCCCTGCTCGAGACCGCCGGTCTGGCCGCGGAGGCGCCCGCGGCCGGGCCGCTGATCATCAACTTTTACGGCCCCGAGCAAACCTTCCTCTTTCTCTCCTACGCCGATGTGCTCGCCGGCCGCCATCCGCCGGCATTCTTCCGCGACCGGCTGGTGCTTGTCGGCGCCCGCGCGGTCGGCCTCGGCGACGCGCACGTCACCTCGTACACCAGGCTGCACCCCACCCCCGGGGTGGAAATCCAGGCAACCATCATCAGTAACACGCTCGAACGGTCGTTCATCCGCCCGCTGCCGTTGGCGCCGATCCTGTTCATCGGCGCGGTCTGTGTGCTCGCGCTGTTCGTCTGGCCGGTGACCGGTGAACGCCTCAACCTGGCCCTCAACCTCGGCCTGGTTGCCGTGCTGCTCGTGGCCGCGCTGGTGCTGTTTCGCTCGCATCGCTTCCTCGACTTCCTGCCGGTGCTGGCGATGCTGTTCCTCACCTACCTGACACACCTCTTCCGGCAGCTGCTCTGGGCCGCCGGCCGTATCCTCGGCGAGGTGCGGCGGCTCGCCCGCGAGCTGGACGCGGGCCTGCAGCAGGTGTGCACCAGCATCCCGGAGCCGTTCATCCGCGCCCCGGCCCGCGACCGGGGCGTGACCGTGGCGGGCATCCAGCGCCACCTCGACCGGCTGCAGGCGGCCGTCAACGCCCTCAGCCTGCAGCACCATTTCCTCGACGACCTGCTCAAAAAGGAGCTGCCGCCGCTCATTCTCTGGGAGCGGACGAGCGGCCGGCCGGTCTTCGCCAACACCGCCTTTGTCCGGTTCTGGAAGCGGTTCACCGGCGAAACCCAGGCGCCCCTGCCCACGAGCGACACCTTCCGCGCCACGCTTGGCAACCACCAGGCGGAGTCCGATCCGGTCGATGCACCCGCCGGCACGAACCCGGCTGCGCCCTGCGTGGATGTCGAGGTCCGTGACGACAGCGGTCTCAGGCGTTACCTGCAGGTGCGCCGCCACCGCTTGCAGGCAACGGACGTGCCCTTCAGCGGTACCCTGGCCGTTTTCCAGGACGTCACCGAGCTGAAGGAACTGGAACGGGTCAAGGACGAGGTGGTGTCCATCGTCTCCCATGAACTGAAGCTGCCGCTGACCACCATCCTCGGTTACGGGGAGATGCTCGCCATGACCCTGGACGGCTCCCCGCGCCAGTATGCCGGTGAAATCTGCAGCCAGTCCCGGCGGTTGAACCGGATGATCGAGGACTTCCTCGACATCGCCCGGCTGGAGAGCGGTCGCCAGCAGGTGCGCCGCTACCCCTTCCCGCCCGGACGGATGCTCGAGGACGCGGTCGCCGGGGTGGCGCCGCGCAGCCGGGCAAAAAAGATCGACATCGTCCTCGAACAGCCGGAGCGGACCTCACCCCTGATCGGCGACGAGTCGCTGCTCCTGCAGGCGGTGCTCAACCTGCTCGACAACGGGGTCAAGTTCAGCCCGGCGTACACCACCATCACCCTGCGCCTGGTCGAGGAGCCGGAGCAGTTCGTGATCACCATCGCCGATCAGGGGCCGGGCATCCCGGCGGCGGAGCGACAGGCCGTGTTCGACAAGTTCCAGCGGGGCACACAAACCGGCGGTGCCAAGGGGTTCGGCCTCGGCCTGCACCTGGTGCGGCAGATCATCGGCCTGCACGACGGCGAGATCGCGGCGGTGGAGGCGGAGGCAGGCGCCTGTTTCCGCCTCACCCTGCCGAAGCGCAGCGACAGCGAGATGGAAGACGTTCGGGGCGAGGAGGAAAAAACGGGGGAGGAGAGCGACGGCGAAGGATGATTCGGCCGCGGGTCACATGCGGCCGTGGCGGATGATGGAGAGGAGCAGCCAGAACCCCATGATCCCGGCCACGAGAAAGCCGAGCAGGCCGATCACCGGGATGTCGTGCCAGTGGGGCGGGATGTCGGAGAGTACGATCAGCGAACTGCCGACGATGAGGGCGGCCAGCACGATGGCAAAGGCGATGCGGTTGGAGACCCGGTCAAGCGCCGCGCCCAGGGCCTGCAGGCCGCGGTGTTCGAACTCGATGCGCATGCGGCCGCCGCGCAACTGGCGAAGAATGGTGCGCAGTTCCTCGGGCAGTTCGCGCAACAGCTGCAGGTAGCCCGAGCCGGTGCGCGCGATCTCCTCGGCGAGCCGCGTCGGCCGCATCCGCTCCAGGCGGATGCGACGCATGAACGGCCTGGCCAGACGGATCAGCTCGAGTTTGGGGTCGAGCATCAATCCGACCCCCTCCACCGTGCTCAGGGCCTTCATCATCTGGTAGAAGGCGGGCTTGAAGGTGAGCTTGTGCCTGGTCACCAGGTCGAGCAGGTCCTGGAGGATCCGGCCTGCCTCCAGCTCACCGAGCGGCCGGTAGAGGTACAGATCCACCAAGCCGCCGAGGTCGCGGCCCAGACTCTCCCGGTCCACCTCGCCGAGTTGCACGGTCACCTTGAGCACCCCCTCGACAACGGTGCTCTCGTCACCGGCCACCAAATCGAGCACCAAGTCGGTGAAATCCTCCCGATCCTTGCGCGACAGCCGCCCCATCTGGCCGAAGTCGATGAAGCAGACGACGTTGTCCGGCAGGATGAACAGGTTGCCCGGGTGCGGGTCGGCGTGGAAAAAGCCGTGGACGAAGATCTGCTCCATCACCAGGGTGGCGCCGCGCTCGGCGATGAGCGGCAGGTCGTAGCCCTGCTCGCGCAACTGCCCCGCCATGGAGGCCTTGATGCCAAGCACGTATTCCATCACCAGCACCCGCTGGGTGCTCAGTTCCGGGTAGACGAGTGGCACGTGAATGGCCGTGTTGTTTTTGAACTGGCGGGCGAAGCGCTGGACGTTGGCCAGTTCGACGGCAAAGTCGATCTCCCGGCTGAGGCTGCGGGCGAACTCCTGGACGATGGCCGTGGGCCGGTGACCCTGCACCTCCTCCAGGTACTGCTCCATCAGGCCGGCAAGGTGGGCGAGGATCTCCAGGTCAACGGCGATGACATTCTCGATATCCGGCCGCTGCACCTTGATGACGACCTCGGCACCGTTATCCAGGCGAGCCCGGTGCACCTGGCCGATGGAGGCCGCGGCGAGCGGTTCGGCATCGAAGTAGTGGAACACCTCGTCCGGCGAGCGGCCCAGTTCCTCGCGGAAGATGGCGTGCACCTCGGCCAGGCTGAAGGGAGGTACCTCGTCCTGCAGGCGGGCGAGTTCGTCGAGGTACTCGGCCGGAATCAGGTCCGGCCGAGTGGACAGCAGCTGGCCGAGCTTGATGAAGGTCGGCCCCAACTCCTCGAACACCAGCCGCAGCCGTTCCGGCCGGCTCAGCCGGGCGATCTGCTCGCGCGGCTTGCGGTTGATCATCTGCAGGCCCGACTCCAGGTACTGGTCGATGTGCAGCCGGTCGACCAGGTCGTTGAAGCCGTACTTGAACAGCACCCGCAGAATGCGCTGATAGCGGTTGAGGTGGCGGTAGGTCCGGCCGATCGCCCCCAGCTTCTTGATGCTGAACATGCAGCGGGTCTACTCGTCGCGGTCCCGGTTGAGCGCCACCTGCAGTTCCTCGACCTGGCGCCGCAGGTCGGCCAGTTCGTCCCGGGTGGCCAGGTTGAACTGCTCGATGCGCTCCTCGACCCGCTTGTTGATCCACAGGTCGAGCTGATCCCTGGCCTTCTCGGAGCGGCGCAGCAGGTCGTCGACAAACTGCCGCCCCTCCTCCTGGCTGATCCGGCCCTTCTCGACCAGGTCCGCCTTCAACTCCTCGATCTTGTCCTTGGTGAGAAAGGCGATGCCGATGCCGGTGTAGAGGATGTTCTTCAGGGTCTCTTTCATGGTGTCCTCCATGGACTTTTTCGGGCGGGGTGTCTCCGTGTGTACGGAGGCGACCGCGCCGCCTATTCCTTATCGATGTCGCGGTGGCGCACTTCGGGCGTGTAGCCTTGGGCGTGCAGCACCGCGCCCAGGTGTTCGATCAGGGCCACCGAGCGGTGCCGGCCGCCGGTGCAGCCGATGGCCACGGTTACCGCCTCCCGGCCGGCCGCGGCAAAGCTGCCGAGCAGGAAGTCCAGCAGCGGCTCGAACAGTTCCAGGAAGCGGACGCCGCTGTCGCTTTTGAGCACATAGTCCGCCACCCGCTCCTCCCGGCCGGTGTGGGGCCGCAGGTCCGCCACCCAATGCGGGTTGGGCAGAAAGCGCACATCCCAGACGAACTCCGCCGGCTCGGGACCGTGCTTGAAGCCAAAGGAAACAAGGGTGATGTGCACGAGAACCTCCCGACCGGGACCAGAGAACGGCACATTCACCGTGCCTGCATGTAGTATAACCACGGGCCCTGATTGGGCAACCGGGCACCCGTCGCCGCTTAGCCGGCCGAGCAGATCATGCGGATGGATTCAGCCCGCTCGGCGATGCCGCGTTTGATCATCTCGTGATTGTAGGCGGCGATCACGTCCTGGCGCTTGAGCATGCCCAGCACCCAGGGCTCCTCCAGACTCTCGACCACCGGGATCTCGTCGATCCCCTTGATGTCGAAGAGGTTCATCGCCTCATAGAGGTTGGTGTCCGGGGTGAGCATGAGCACGTCGCGGGTACAGATAGCGCCCACCAAGTGGCAGACCCGCTCCTCCTCGCTGTGCAGGATGGTCTTGATGTCCTGCATGGACACGACCCCGACCATCAGTCCCTTGTGGTTGACCACCGGAAAATAGAAGCTGCTGCGGGCGATGCGGAACAGGTCCAGCAACTGGTTGATGTTGGCGTTCTCACTGATGAAATCCACGTCTTCGGTGATCGCCTTGCCCACCCGGACCGACTTCATGATCGCCACCTCCCGCCCTTCATGAATGTCAATGCCCTCACGGGTGAAATCCACCGTGTCGAGTGAGTCGCGGCACAACCGGGAGGCGGTCACCGTGCCGAGCACGGCGGTGAGCATCACCGGGATGATGATCATGTAGTTGCCGGTCATCTCGAACAACAGAAAAATGGCGGTGAGCGGCGCGTGGGTGGAGGCCGCCAGAAAAGCGCCGATGCCGACCGTGGCGTAGGCCCCGGGGGTGGCTGTCGATTCGGGCAGGAACTGGTGGACGATGCCACCGAAGGCGCCGCCAAGTACGGCGCCGATGAACAGCGAGGGCGCGAAGGCGCCGCCGGCGTTGCCCGAGCCGAGGGTGATGGCGGTGGCCAGCGATTTGAGGAGTACCAGGGCGGCCATTCGCCAGACCAGGGTGTCGCCAGCCAGCGATTTGGCGATGTACTCGTAGCCGCCGCCCATCACCTGCGGAAAAAAAATGGCGATGCCGCCGACCATGAGCGCGCCGAGTACCGGCTTGGCCTGGGCATGCAGCCGCAGCCCCTGGAACCAGTCGCGCACCGAGTAGAACATGCGAATGTAGAGCGCCGCCGCCACGCCGACGATCACCGCCATCAAAGTGTACAACGGCAGTTCGACAAAGGCGTTGACAATGGTGTAGTCCGGGATGGGAAAGGCCGGAATCTCGCCGTAATAGGCCCGAGAGACAACGGTCGAGAGGGCCGAGGCGATGACCAGCGCGGAGAAGGAGGAGATCTCGTAGGTCCCCAGCAGGACGATTTCGGAAGCAAAGAACATCCCGGCCAGGGGCGCGTTGAAGATGCCGGCGATCCCCCCGGCGCAGCCGGCTGCGATATACACCTTCATCCGCCGGCCCGAGACCCGGAATCGCTGGCCCATCTGCGAGCCCAGGGCGCCGCCGATCTGGGCGATGGGGCCCTCGACCCCGGCCGAGTTGCCGGAACCAATGGTCAGGGCGGTGGCGATGGTCTTGATAAAGATGGTCCGCGCCCGGATGATGCCATTCTCCAGGTTGACCCGGCGAAGAAAGCCGGGCAGGCCGTAGCCGTTGACCTCACCGGGGAAGGCGAGGGACAGGGGGATGAGGAGCAGGGCGCCGGTGATCGGCAGGAGCGGCAGAAGCAGGCGGCGCCAGCCGCCCTCACCGATGCGCAGCAATTCGTGGCCGCGGACGAAGAGGAATTCGTGGACCAGGTCCACGGTCTCGCGGAAGGCAATGATGGCGCAACCGGCCATCACCCCGATACAGGCGGCGATGAGCATCATCCGGGCCTGTTCGCCGGGCAGCAGAAATTGCAGTTTGGCTTTCATCTCCGCTCCGGAATGGTCAGTTCGCCGCTCGCTGGGTCTGCCGGCACCCGGCCGGCCCTCCCGGCGGCCACGAAGCCCGCGGCGCACGACCGGTAAAAAAAGGAGCATAGCAAAATACCCTATGCAAGGGAACGGTTTTTTCTCCCCTCACCCGCCCCCCTCGACACCGGCGAAAAACAGGGGCTGAGCGGGTACCGCGCCCCTTGTCCTCTTCGCCGGCCCGGTCTATACTGGCAATTGTTTCTCCGACCGTGGCGTCAGTGCGTCCGCCCTGGCCGGGTCCCCCTTGAGCACGCCGTAAGGAGAGCCAGCACCATGTCCAGCGAAAAGAGAAAGCCCGACC
>Ga0265295_1007716_pt1 | contig 12249 bp, 12 predicted proteins | sample Munlansysbiofilm_FD_192503 | JGI IMG/M metagenome (GOLD analysis project Ga0265295, IMG submission 192503) | Leachate microbial communities from a municipal landfill in Southern Ontario, Canada - Methane capture system biofilm | ecosystem: Engineered > Solid waste > Landfill > Unclassified ... | reverse complement strand
CCGGATCCCCCCCCTTAACAGAAATACCCTTTTATCTCGCAACCGGACATCCATGACGAACGGAACACTCCCCGAACCCGCGGCAGGAGGCGACCTGTCGCTCCTCACATTAAATTGAACAAATATTAATCAGGTGTCGTTGCCTGATACAGGAAATGTGTTTATACTTTAGCGAAACAAACATTGGACGGGAAGAAAACTTCACGTCGAAATGAATTGCCTGTATGCGAGGAAATTGAAATGAATAAAGGGATAACCTGCAAGGAACTATACCTGTGGATGTCTGAAGAGAAGGAGTTCACAATCATTGATGTCCTTCCCGCCGAATTCTATGGATCAAGGCACATTCCGCAAGCCGCAAACGCCTGCGTCTACGGGATGGACTTTATCGAACAGGTAAGAAAGATATCAAGCGATAAAAAACGCTGCATCGTCGTGTACGATTCCAGCGACAGATCACAGGCTTCAGGATACGCTGCCTCCAAGATGGCCAATGATGGTTTTACACAGGTGTTCGAGCTGGCCGGAGGTATTGATGAATGGGAGGGCTCGGGCTATCCGGTGGATGTGCTTGGACCCGACATGGACGAGGAACCGACCATCACCGATGGGGTCCATGCCGTTGATTGCCAAAACAGCAGGCTTGAATGGACCGGCAGGAATATTTTCAAAAGGCATCGTGGCGCCATTGACATCTCAGGGGGGGAAATCGTCGTTGAAAACGGTGCCATTACTTCAGGTTACCTCACCATTGACATGCGCTCCATAAGAGATGAGGACCTGACGGATCCGGCTGAGAACAGCCTGCTGATTCGCCATCTCATGTCGGAAGATTTCTTCCATGTAGACATCTTCCCCGATGCGCGTTTCGAACTGAAGGAATGCCAGGTTCTGGCGGAAGCGTTTCCCGGCTCTCCAAACTGCTCCATTAAAGGGTCACTTACCATCAAGGGGACTACAAACGAGGTTATCGTGCCGGCCATGGTCGTGCCGGACAATGGCGAAGGCATCCGGGCCCAGGCCTGTTTCGACATCGACAGGACCGAATGGAACATTGCCTACGGCTCGGGTAAGCTGTTCGAAAAACTCGGCAGGCATCTCGTGAACGACACAGTCTCACTGGAACTGAATATTACCGCACGATGAGATTACAGGTATAAGGATATTCCAGACGGCCCCTTCAGGGGCCGTTTTCTTGACTGTAAACCGTGAACCTTTCAGACGGAATCCCGACAGAGGTCCATGCAATGACGGAAAAGACCTATGATGAAAATGAAGACGAAAACCCTTCAGGGGAAGTCTTCAACCGCCCGGCCCTCCTTGCGCGAATCGGTGGGCGACAGGAAATGATCCCAGGTTTTGTGGCATTGTTCTCGGAAACAATCGACAAGTATCTCCCCGGGCTGGAAGAGGCTGTAACCGCTGGGGATCTTCAGGCCGCCAGAAAGATTGTCCACACCCTGAAGGGGATGGCTGGAAACATCAGCGCGGAGAGGATCCAGGCGCTTGCCCTGCGCATGGAAACTATGGCCAAAAGCGGGGATGTGAACGGCCTCAGACGCATTCTGGCAAGGCTTAACGAGGAATTGGGACTCTTCAGGTCCGCCGCGGCCTGAATACCTTTTCATCCACCTACAGCTACGGCTGCCCCCTCCTTTTGCGCCACTCGCAATGCATTCCGATGTGTTCAGGAATGGACAGATCGTCGGCGCCATTGACATTTTTCAATTTGAACCTATAAATCTATTCATATTTACTCCTGTTTCCGGCGCTGATGACGCCAATTCCCGTCTCTCGGACGATGATCCCGAATAAGTCGGCTGTTAAACCTGAAAACGGCATTTCAGTCACAGAAAACACAGAGATATAATAGCGAAAGAATAAACAGCCAGACTCCCCATAAAGGTGACAATTGTAATATCTTTGTTTTAAAGTAACTGCTTGAAAGTTCTACGAAAACCCTCTGTACTCTCTGTGGCAATTGTTTTTTTAGGTTAAAAGGAGGACAAATGGCAATATACAAACTGGGTTCAAAGGGTGATGAAGTTCGGATGATTCAGGAAAGACTACAGGCACTGGGGATCTATCTGGGACCGCTGGACGGAATTTTCGGAGGAGGGACGGAAGCGGCGGTGAAGAATTTTCAGAAACGGGACGGACTGGACGTGGACGGCATTGTCGGAACCGCTACATGGGGCAGACTGCTGGGGGGAGAACCTCTCCGCCCGGGCATCAGACTCCAGAGTCTTGATTACCGCTGTCTGGCGCTGACAGGATCTTTCGAGACAGGCGCCGGCATTCCCGACTGTTTCGCCGGAATCTCCGGCGACTTCGACGGCCAGGGGATCAGCTTCGGGGTACTCCAATGGAACTTCGGCCAGGGTTCATTGCAGCCTCTCCTGAAAAGGATGTTAACTGAATATCCGGAGCAATCGAGAGCCGTATTTCACAACAGCTTCGACCTGCTGCTCTCAAGATTGAACGGGGGAAAGGCGGAACTCATGTCTTTTGCCCGCTCCATCCAGCATCCGGTCAGGCATTTCGTGACCGAACCCTGGCGCGGAATGTTCAAATCGCTGGGAAGGACAACGGAGTTCCAGCGCGTCGAACTGGACGCAGCCGGAAACCTCTTCCGCGCGGCGCGGCTGTTATGCGGCGAATACGGTCTCTGGTCGGAACGCGCAACGGCCCTTATGTTCGATATCAAGGTACAGAATGGAAGCATCAGCGGCGCCGTAAAGGAATCCATCCTCTCGGATTTCCAGACTATCCCCCCATCACTCGGAGAAGAGGACGCAGAGGTGGAGCGGATGCGGATCGTTGCGAACCGCCGGGCCGACGCGGCCAAGGTCAGGTGGCGGGAAGACGTGCGGTCGCGCAAGCTTTGCATCGCAAACGGAAGGGGTATTGTCCACGGAATACCCTATGACCTGGAAGAGCAATTCGGTATCGGTCAGCGGCCGGTTGCCGCCTGAGTCAGGGAGACGGCGGGCGCTTCGAAAGGAAACATTGATGTACGAGACGTTGTCGCGACCCGGCGCCAATCCGGTCACTCCGCGGGAATCGGTCCCGGCAACAAGTACCATCAGGCTATTTCCGGACGACATAAGTCCCGGCGATCATGTCATGAAGCGCCCGTTTTCCAGCCGTAAAGCCCGCCATTACAAAGCCGAACCCAAGGGGGATCGCCGATATGACTTTCGCCCAGTATCGGCCGTTGGCCCGCGCCAGTGATATCCTTCCGCCATCAGAACCGATGACGATTATTCCCAGGGCCGCCTTGCCGACAGTGGCCTGCAATACGGAGCTTTCCAGAAGGGTAAAATATAGCCAGCCCAGAAGAACCCCGAAAATGGAGCTTGCCATGAAAAGCATCGGAAAGCCGTCCGAACCGGGACCTTCGCCGGTTACGAGCGCATAGCAAATGGTCAGGAGCAGGTTTACGCAACAGATGAGAATCCTGTCCAGAATCAGGGCCACCGCGCGCCTCCAGAAGCCCGCATACGGCATCAGGCGGAAATCCGGTGTTTCAGAGGTCCGTCCGTCCGGCGCAGCATCTTCCTCGTGACCGCTCCCGGCACGGCCGGGGCATTCCAGTCCGCATCCCGGACAAGAGCTCAAATCCTCAGGGAAAATATTCCCGCAGCGGTGACATATCATGCAGGCGCCTCGCAATTCCGTTTTCTGGCGAAAGAGTGAATAGCATCATCGAAAGACGGAGTCCACAGCTCAGGTCAATCCGGTCCAGCGTCATCGAAGAGCTTGCGCCCGATGACCCGCCGGATAACGGCGCCAAGGTCTTCCACCCGGAAAGGTTTCGCCATCGCATCGGAAAAACCATAGTCGCGGAAGTTGGCCAGAACCGGATCACTGGAATATCCGCTGGAAACTATCAAAGAAGCGGCGGGATCAATCTCCAGGATCGCGGCGGAGGCCTCCATTCCCCCCATTCTTCCGGGAACGGTAAGGTCCATGATGACCACGTCGGGTCTGGCGCCCTTATCCAGAGCATTCCTGTAGCCTTCAACCACCTCTTCACCACTGGAGAAGGTTTCCACGCGATAACCCAGCAATGAAAGCATCTCCTCCGCCATATGGCGTATAATCTCCTCGTCATCCATTACGAGGATGAACCCTTCTTTCGAAGACGGGAAAGAGGCCGCCGGGGTCTCGGCTTTCTCCACCCCGGCCGGGTTTTCCGGTGCGGCCGGAAGGTAGACGCGAAACACGGAGCCGATACCGACCCGCGAAGAAACCAGGGTCCGGCCTCCATGCTTCCTGACGACGGAATGGAGAACCGTCAGTCCGAGACCGCTTCCCTTTTCCTTGGTGGTGAAATACGGGTCGAATATCCTGTCGATGTTTTCCGGTTCAATCCCCGTCCCCTGGTCAATTACCGCGATCATAACGTAATCCCCGGCAGGCATTCCGCCCACCTCGCCTTCAATGACAGTCCGGTTGGAGGCCTCGACCCGCACGACGCCGCCATCGCGCATGGACTGGCAGGCGTTAATGAGAAGGTTCTGCAGCACCTGTCCGATCTGTCCTTTGTCGGCCTCGATGCAGCGCAGATCCTCCTGGATATCCAGTTCGCAGATGACATTGGAACCATGCAGAGAAAAGGATACCGCCTCCCTTATCAGGTCGCCTGGATGAATGAGCCTCTTCACCGGATCGCCGCCCCGGGAAAAGGTAAGGAGCTGGCAGGTCAACCCCGTTGACCTGTTTACCGCCTTTTCACACCGGTCAATCCTGTCGTGCAGCGGGTGACCGGCGGGAAGTCCGGTATGCATCATGGAAAGGTTGCCCAGAATACCTGTTAGGAGGTTATTGAAATCATGGGCAATCCCCCCCGCCAGAACACCCAGGCTCTCCAGCTTCTGTAGATTCAGCATCTGTCGTTCCAGCTCTATGCGGACCGACTCCGCCCTCTTTTGCTCGGTCACATCCTGCATCGTCCCGATTACTTTTACTCCGCGGCCAGATTCGTCAAATACCATCTCCCCCCTCGTTCGGACAACCACTTCGGCGGCGTCCGGGCGGACTACCTTGAAATCCGTAGTAAAGGGACACCCGTTTCTCACCGTGTCATCGAATATCTCCCGAACCCGCGCGCGGTCGTCGGGATGAACAAGTTCCAGAAAGGTATCGAAAGTCCCCTCGGTCAGTCCGGCTTTCCTTCCGTAAATGCGCCGGCATTCGTCAGAGGCATAGAGGAGGTTTCCGGAAAGGTCCCTAGCCCAGTTCCCCACCTTGGCGATACGTTGCGCCTCTATGAGGTTTCGCTCGCTCTCCCGCAGGGCCGCCTCCATGGCCTTGCGTTCCCGGATATCGTGGAAATTGCCCGCGGCAAACTCCCTGCCGTCGATGTTGAGGTAATTGGCCGTCACCTCGACGGGTATCAGTTCTCCAGAAACCACGCGGTGCAATGTTTCAAAACGAAGCAGCTTTCCCTGTTTCTGCATCTCCCAGACCTGGCCGTGATTCTCCATATCGTAGGAGGGGTCCCAGTCAGGTATGCGCATAGTTTGCAGAGTTTCAAGGTCTACACCGTAATGGGCGCACGCGGCGGGATTGGCATAGTACATCCTGCATCCATCCTCCACGTCGACCACGTACACCGGCTCACGGGTATATTCTATGAGGGCCTTGAAAAACGCCGCCTTCCTTTTCGCTTGACTGGCTTCCGAAACATCACGGACAATGGAACAGAAATATTCCTTTTCATTAAAGACGAAATAGCTGTTGGTTATCTCTACGGGGATTTGAGCTCCGTCCTTTGCGGTATGGAATCTTTCCAGCTTTCTGCTCCCCTTTGCCCGCAGTTCCGCCAGATGGGACTCCATGTCCTCTTCGGCATAACTCGGATCCACATCCAGCACGGACATGGAGAGCAGTTCTTCCCTGGTGTATCCCAGCATCCGGCATGCGGCCTCGTTGCATTCCCGGAAGCGGCCTTCACCGGTCGCCCAGTAGACCGCATCCTTAATCCTCTCGATGGAACAGGCTGTAAACCTGAGCCTGCTTTCGCTCTCCGCGAGACGGCGGTTGACCTCCGTCATACGCAAAGAATAACGCCTTATCAAAAGAAAAAGGAGAAGGGAGGTTACCAGGATAAAGCCCCATCCCTTGTACATAGCAAAGCGGGTCATAACACGCGGATCAAGGACGATTTCTCCCAGGATTGCGTCCGAGCAGAAGATCCAGAGCCCGCTGAACAGGGCATACAGGGCAACGATCCTGATTACAGGTCCCATATCCTCTTTATCCCAGGATTTTTTCATGGCGAGTCTCTCCGTCCAAGTCTCCACGAACCGTTTGCCAGCATAGCACGCGGCTTTGGTCCGGACAAGGCCTCAAAGGCGCCGTAAATGTTATGGATAAACATTCGCGAGGATCTCAGGGATGGGAAATTGACACTTCGCCCAAACCGCTATATAGTGTGTATCACGTACTTCATTAAAAGGAGGAACAATATGGACATTCTGAAGATCTATGAGTATGCCCTTCAGCGGGAATTCGAAGGAAAGCGCTTCTTTGAGCAGAACGCCGAACGCCTCAGCCATGCCGCCGCCAAAGGCGCATTCAAGAATCTTGCCGCCGAAGAACAGAAACACATCGATTTCATCGAAGGCCAGATCGCCCAGCTAAAAAAAGGCGCCAAGGCCGACCTTGCCCTTGGTGAGGCCCTGCAGAAGGAAGGTTTCTTCTCCGAGCGGGCGGTTTCCGAGTCCCTGGACAGCGCCACCCTCGAGTCGATGGTTCCAGATCTTCCCGTTCTGCGCATGGCCTACCTCATCGAGCATGACTTCGCAGAGTTCTATGAGAATGCCGCCGCAAAGGCAGACGGTGAAGCGAAAAAGGTGCTGACCATGCTCGCCAAATGGGAGCGGGGACATGAGGAACTCTTCAAGAAGTACCACGACAAGGCTTTCCAGGAGTATGCGGGAATGCCCTGGGGTGGATAGTCCCGGCAACGCCGGAGGACGGCTGGATACCACAACCGGAAATGAAAAAGGCGGCACATACGTGCCGCCTTTTTCATTTCGTCAAACCGTTGAGGAGAAATGCTTCTTAATGCGTGCAACCGGAATGACCGGCCGTTCCCGCCGCCTCAGATATACTGCTCGCGCAGCATCGCGGCGGCGCTCTCATCCAACATCTCCCTGCGGCGCACCTAGTCGAAATGGGCCAGCAGGTCATCGGGGCGCAGCCGTTTCTTTGCCTCTCCTCCCAGGTCCCGGACGATCTCGCCTTTGTGCATCATCAACAGGCGCTCGGCTGATGAGACCAGGGTGTCGACCGACATCAGGGAAATATTGCTCTTTCCCATTACCCGCAGATTGACCGAATAGAGCGCCGTCATGGTCAGGATTCCGGACAGGATCGGGTGGATCCTGCAGCGGGTATGCAGAAGGCCGGTCACCAGCCCGGCTGCCACACCGGCAAGGGCAGCCGCCAGGGTTGCGGCAACGGGAGAGACACCGTCCACCAGCAGGATGGCCGCCACCGCGCCTCCCAGGGTGATGGAGCCGTCAGCGGTCATGTCGGGAAAGTCGAAGATGCGGAATGCGATATAGACCCCCAGCGCCAGGATCAACCCGATGGTCAGGGAACCGAGCAGCAGACTCACGGCGTCACCTCCCCCATTTCAGCCGGGCCGCACCAGACGACGCCACGCAGGAACCGGCTCTCGCCGATGCCGGCAATCGGCCGCGTGTCGTTCAACAGGTGTGCCAGTCCCAGCAGGTTCTGTGTCTGCACCAGGTCTGCCACCGTCGGCGCAAGTTCAAGCACGCCGTCAGGCAGCGCCCGATAGGAGAGCGCCGCGGCATGGAAATGTCCGGTAATCTCTCCATCTCCCAGGGGTCTGACAAAGGGGGCCAGCCGCGGTTCTTCCCGTTGCTGGGCAACACCGCACACCAGGGCAAGGGAATGGGGCCACTGGGGCTCGCTGGTCAGGGCCAGTCGATCCCGCACGCCGGGAAGGAGCCGTCGAACGGCATCGGCAATCATGGCGGTGACGGCGCGTCGGCCGGTGCGGGCGTCCGATTCATCTGGGTTCATCATACCTCCGCGAAACAGGAAACCGGTAAGTTGTACAAGCGGAAAGCGAATGTCTACACGATACCCGTCAGGTCAAACGGCGTCAAAAACTGGATATTCGACTTTGTTGTGAAAGTCGTTGCGAATTGTATCTTGATCATTTATTGATAAATTTACTCCAGGCCTGTTTTTCCCGATGGTTCACAAAGGATTGCGCCCCTTCTGCAGCATTTCCGCACATATGTAACGAGGGAGCGGACGATAGAAAAGCTAGATGTTTCTGTTGGGAAATAGAGGAGATGAGTACCGTTGCGGGTGGCGGAATTCACCATGCGGGGATGAAATAATCACTACAGACAGGGAGGGTGAAAATGGCACCGATTTCGAGAAGAGATATGTTGAAACTCTCAGGTGCAGCAGTGGGGGCCGTGGCGATCGGAAGCAATATCATCGGCTGCAGCTCGGACAGCTCGGCAGAAGCAAAGAGCGATCCGTCTCAGCATAATACGCTGTTGGCGGATTTGCCGCCGTATACTCCCGGATCCGAGAGCGTGGGCCCCGATGAAATGCGCATCACGTTCATGGGGACCACATGCATTCCCATGATAAGCCAGTCGGCGGTCAGCGTCTTCGTGGAGCTGGGAAACAAAGACTGCTTTCTCTTTGATTGCGGGACCGGCTCGATAATCAAATACTGGGCCATGGGGATAAACATGGACAAGATGTCGCGGATCTTTCTGGCCCATCTGCACGCGGACCATATGGGCGACGTGCCGTTTGTCTACGGTTTCGGACCCTCCTATGGAAGGTTGTGGCCCCTCTATCTCTGGGGGCCTGGCGATTCCGGCTTAACGTATACGGATCCCAACAAAAACGTACGTGGGCCTTTCGCTGACGGACTCAATGCATACTGTGCAGCCCTGAAGAACATGATGATCTGGCACAATGAAAGCCAGAGCTTCCAGTACACCAGCTATCAAGGCTATCAGATTCCCCCGTACGATCCCGATCCATCCCTGGGCCGGACAGACTCCTACGACCTGGTGCCGACCGAGCTTGACTGGAGAAAGACCGGAAGGAACCCGGATGGGTCTCCCAATAACGACAACATCGCGTACCACCATAACGGAGTGAAGATCACCCATTTTCCGGCCGTGCACTGCCGTGAAGGCTCCGTCAGCTACAAGCTGGAGTGGAACGGCCTGTCGATGATCTATTGCGGGGATTCGTTGCCGAACCGGTACATGATTGACCAGGCCAGGCCTGGCGTGGATGTCCTGATCCACGAGATCGTCATGCCTGCCGATGTCTGGGTATCGAAAATGGGAGTGGACCCGACGACTCACCCCGCCGCGGTGCAACAGGCGCAGGATATCCAGGACAGCTCCCACACGCCGCAGAAGGCCTACGGGTACATTCTCGACCAGATAAAGCAGAGCGGGACTCCGCCGAGGCTGGCCGTCGGCACCCATTTCCAGGCAACGGACGACACGATCAAAGCAGCGCTGAACGACATACGCACATGGTACCCGAAAGGGGACGTCACGATCGCATCCGATACCATGGTACTCAATGTCACGAAGGATAAAATCCGGCAGCGGCGGGGCGTAGTTTCCAACTATGCCTGGCCGCGGACCGTAACGGGTTCCTCCATGACTCCAAACACTCCAAAGTACTGGAAGTTCGACCCGGAAACGCTTCGGCCGGTCGGAGATCCCAAGGCGCAGCTCGACCCGAATGCTCCGGTCATAGACAAGTCGCTGTATAACGCGAAGTAGTCGTCGGGAAACACGTCACGGAAAATAGTCGTCGTCAGTCGCCTGGTTGCGCTGGTTTACAACTGGTGGTCACTCTTTGACCGACTGCTCTATCCCGATCGGTTCACCGACATCCCGCATATCCTTCCAAGTCGCGGACGCAACGGATCAGTTGCTCGTAGAACAGTCCCACGTGATATCCGTCGACAATGCCGTGGTGCACCTGCACCCCAACCGGCAGGAGGATTCGCTCTCCTTGCCGGAAATATTTGCCCATGGAAACAACCGGAACACTGGCGTAGCTCTTGTCGTACGGATGGGTAATGGAGGTGAAGCTAAACCATGGCAGGTTGGTGATGAAAAAACTGTGGTGCTTTTCGCCCTTTCCGCAATCCGGGCATTGTCTTACCGCTTCTATCCTTCGCGCGGCATGCTCGTAATAAGCGCCGAAATCCTCCATATACAGGGAATCGCAAAAAGAAAAATTCGTGTCGTCAAGCAGAACCGTGTAGCTAGGATGGACCACTTTAAACTCGTACAGCTCGCTGCCAATCAGCCTCTGCCTCAGTTCGGGCAAGCTGTTGAAAGCCCTGGACAAGGCGTAGCTCATGGATATGAAGAAGCGGTATCCCTTTGCCTTGGTGAACCGTACAAGCTCCGTAATGTCCACGTTACAGGTGATGCTGAAGCACGGCATCTCCCGGTCCTTGAATGCCTGGAACATCCCCAGGCGTTTGTAGCAGGTCAAATCAATTTTTCTTTTCATTGGTATCATGTGTGCTCACCGCTTTCCAGGACACCGCCCGGGTTCAAATAAAAGGTAATTACTTGCTCTTCACCTTTCAGAAAGATTATCGGGTATGAGGTCGCCACCCGGACGATTTCAGCTGTCTTCCGAAGAATCCATGTCTTCTGCTTTGGCGTAGGTCCTGGTGGAGCATACAGGAATTAGCCGGTATGCGCATTAAAATATGCCGTCATCGGGGTTCCTTCGGCAGAATTCCGATTTGAATGTCGTTCACCTGGGATAAGCTCGGAAAACTCCAGCGGGACGTTCATGATATTGTGCGTTTCTTCCTTCCACAAGATGAGAATTGCATAAAAAAAATGAACGTCCCAATCAATCAGGAGCCGGCCCGACGAATCGACCTTGAGCGCATGCGGGAGAATATTTCGAAGATGAAGTACAGAAACAAAGAGATCGGGGATACCGTGGATACCTTCTGGTTGAAGGGCCCACTCGAAATCAGTGCAATCGAGCAGACACGATTTCTTGCCAGGCCGGCAAAAGATGAATTGCCGTTTCCCAAAGCCTGCCAGCAAAGCGTACGCGAGATCGTACTCCTGGAACAGGGAAAGAACTGGAAGCTTTACGGAAAGACTGGTTGGCAGAACGCACCGGACCAGGGAGTCGGCTGGTGGGTTGGATGGGTATGGAAAGATGATTGTTTGTATGCTTTTACCTTGAACATGGATATCCGGGAAGCATCCAATGCAGGCAAACGCTTAGAACTTGGCAAGGCAAGCCTCAAGGCACTGGGGATTCTCAAGTGTTCTTTCCCCATCGGCCAGCCGGGCAATGGATTGTGAGAGACCATAATGGTCTGCACACTTTCAGAAATCCTAACTTGTCAACTGACAGGTAGACATTTATAGTATGTGCAAGGAACGAACGGAATCGAGGATATCAATGGACAATGCTGAGATAAAGGCACTCTGGCCGGGTGCATGTTTCGGGTGTTCACCCAACAATACCAATGGGCTGAAGCTCCGTTTCCGGCATGCGGAACAGGGGTGCGTAACCCGGTGCTCCTTAGCCGACAGCCTGTGCGGATTCGACGGTCTGGTACACGGCGGAATACTGTCGACCATTCTCGACGAGACCGCGGCATATGCCCTTTTCGCCCACTTGGGCCGCTTCGCCGTCACTCAGGAGATGACCACGCGCTTTATCAAGCCGGTTGCGACCAACACGGAAATCGTCGTGGAAGGGCGGGTTGTACGCCATGACAAGGTCAAGGCGCGGGTACACTGCTCGATTCACTCTCCGGACGGCGTTCTGCTGACCGAGGCGGACAGCGACTGGGTTTTCGTCAAGACATCCCGCATCGCCTCCCTGGCCGGGGTCGAAGAAGCGGTACTTCTCGACTTCCTCGAACAATGCAGGCTGAAGACATGACTGATATCGTCCCGGATGCGACCTTTCATCAGGTGCTGGAAATTCTATTCAAGAGCGGTGTCCCTCACAGAATCCACGAACACCGGGAGACCCGGACCGTGGATGAAGCGGCGCGCAATCTCACCTTCCCAGTGGACCGGCTGGTAAAGACTATCGCCTTCCGCACCAGTAACGGCGCCATCTTGCTGGCAGCGCTCCGGGGAACCCGGAGGGTGGACTATGCCCGGTTTGCGGCCCTTTCCGGCGTCAACCGAAGGGATCTCTTTT
>Ga0265295_1007715_pt1 | contig 12251 bp, 11 predicted proteins | sample Munlansysbiofilm_FD_192503 | JGI IMG/M metagenome (GOLD analysis project Ga0265295, IMG submission 192503) | Leachate microbial communities from a municipal landfill in Southern Ontario, Canada - Methane capture system biofilm | ecosystem: Engineered > Solid waste > Landfill > Unclassified ... | reverse complement strand
GAAGACTTTTTGCTCCTTTTATGTGTCCGCTGCGCTTTTCATCCTTTAAGGCCCAGCCATTGAAGGCATCAACCGGGCGAACATCCAGGAGTTTAGTCGCTGGACTTTCTAAAAAAAGCAATAATTCTTTGGTTGTTATCTTTTTCATGAAATCTACTTTAAGTGCTAAAAATATTAAAAAACATCCAAAATAATTGATCTTGAATGAAATAGGAGTTTTTAAATGATAAAATTCAGCACTCTCTTGGTGGTTGCCGTTGCAAGCTTTAAGAGCAACTCAAATGACTGCACCTAAAGTCTGTTCGACTGTTCAGCGGGCAGATTGAGGTTGATTTGCAATTCGCAATCAGATTTGCCCAGGTGATTTAGCTGCAACGATAGGCCGGACAACACTTTCAAATCATGAATGAAAGAAAAAAGTCTAAGTTGCTCAGGTGCTACCTCAAAAAGTGACGCGGGTACAATAGTATTTGACTTTTTATCCAAAAGAACATCTTTGCACTGAAATTTAAAAATAACAAGTACTGACTCCTGCTGTTTTATTTGAACAAATAATTTAGTTTTTGGTTCAGAATGATCCACAACCCACTCAATCAGCTTGTCGAGCAGCTGTGCAAAATAGCTTTCCTGAAGCTGTATTGTAAGCCCGGATTCAGTCATGCTGAAATTGAGTTCTTTAGTAGCAATTTTAACTGAATGTAATGCTATCGCCTGTTCTATTGTGTTAGAAATATTAACCGGAACCTGTCGTCTGAGTCGGCTTGCATCATCTTGATTAGCTTGAATGAGATCGTTAATTACCAGATTCATACGTGCCAGCGATTTTTTCAGAATTTCGAGATATTCGCGTTCATCGCTCTCCAAATGCTTGCACTCATCAAGCAGCTCGGCCATCGTTTGCACACTCGTCATCGGATTTTTCAGGCCATGAATAATAACGCTCAGCAATTGTTTTTTTTGAGCATTCAGCTCCTGAAGATTTTTGTTTTGAAGCTCAAGTTGGTTTTTTTGAACTTTAATAGCTTCGTGTTGTGCCTCAATTTCCTGTTTTTGTTTGGTAATTTTGAGGTAGCTTTTAGACAGCTTTTCTTCCAGCTCATTCATATCGCGCATCCGCCTAATTTGAAGCTGAAGCATACTCAACAATATTTCGGGAAACTGACTAAGAAACGTCATCAAAGCTTCTCGTTTCAGCATCAAAACGCGACTGGTTTTTTCTGTGGTTACCGAGGCCGACCTGCTTTCGGTATCCAGCAGTGCATACTCACCAAAAACCTCACCCGCCTGCAAGCGAGCAATCACATGGTTTCCATCGTGTACACGCACTTCGCCTTCGGCCAAAATATACATACTCTCACCAGTATCTCCTTTCTTGAAAAGCGGTTCCTGTGCCCTGGTTTTTCGCTCCTCAAGCAAAGACGCAAGCGCACGGAGGCCTTTTTCTTCCAGCGTACTAAATACTGGAATTTGCTTTAGAAGTTTTATGCGATTTTCAATTTCGATTAGCTTTTCGTTCATAGCGCTGCAAGTTGTGTGTTTTTCAGAATAAAACTGAAAATAAGGACTAATCTTTCAATTTTTTTCAAAATTAGGTTTTTTGTTTAGACCGTTCATTGAACAATAAGCATATCCAACTGCTTTTTATGGATTGTTATATTAATTCGTGTATTTTGAAACTGATTTATAAAAATCAAACATATTAGTTTCTACACTTTAAATACTGATACATGCACTTTGATGGCTCAATAAGTGAGCAAAAGCTACAACCACAAAATCGGAATTATTCCTTTTTTTGGAATATTTTACTTTTTTAGTACAGAATCAGAAATCTAAATAAAATTGTATCGTATTGTATCTCAATATATTATAAATCTGGCACACAATTTGACATAAGAACAGCAACACATAACTCTGCATAATGAAAAATAAAATTATTCTACTCGCATCACTTGTCTTAGTGATTTCTCTTTCTTCTTGCAAAAAAGACAATAACAACGATCCTAAACCGACAATTACTACAATGGAGAGTTTAGACGTTCCTGCTAATTTCGATTGGAAAACTACCCGCGACTATCAAATAAATATTAGCACAAGTTCAGCAGGAATTGCAATTTTAGCCTCAGAAGATGGCACTATTGTCTATCAGAAAGCATATGTTACAGGCGCTCAAGCCTATCAAATGAAAGTTGCTCTGCCTACTTACCTTGAGAAGGTTAAGGTTTCATTTAAAGGACAAGCTGAAATTATCGAGCTAACAAGCACCACAATTAGCCATCAGTTTAACTTCTAAAAAATAACAGCATGAAAATCCTAAAAACTTATAAGACTGATGGCTTTAATAAAGCAAAGACTCAGTTACTGAAAATCTCTTTACTGGCATTTTTTAGCCTTGCGCTCAATTTCGGGCTGTTCGCTCAATCTTTTATTCTCGACATACAGGGCGAAACCATGAGCTTCACCAATGCGCAACGCACCATTGTTACAAACACGGGCAACAACGGTCAAAATGCTGGATCAATTCACCGTTATGAGAATGTAATTACCAAAGACGGCATCACGGTTTATGCCTTATTAAAAATTGCAGAAAAACACAATGCCACTATTACCAACTTTGATGACGACGCTGTAACCGGCGAGAGAAAACGCTTTCAGCCACGTATTGGCACTGGCGCCGGAGGTGGTTATATCGTTTACGAGCTCGAGTTTTTTAACACCGCAGACGATGCCTCCGTTTTTGTTTTTAACTATGACCTCACTGCCGTTGATATTGATGGCAATAACGTCAACAATAGAGAATATGTTGAAGTAGGTGGCTACACCTCCTACACCGTGAATAATCCGACAGGCCTTACCATTTCAAGCAATAACAACACCGGAAGAACAAAGTTTCTGGGAATCAGTACTAGCCTTCCTGGCGTAACCTTTGATAATTCGGCTGCCTTTATTGCAAATTACACCAATGCAAATAATAAAATCTCGTTTGCGCTTGGTCAATCCGGCAGCAATAATGAACGTATGTATTCCGTTCAAATTGGTATTTCCGGCGGTGTTTTTTCAGATGCAATTATCGTAAACAACCCACTTCCAGTTGCTATTGACGATGTTGGAACACCGATAAACAGTGCCGATGGCGGAGTAGCCGTAAGCAATGTTTTAGATAACGACCTGTATGACGGAAACCCCATTATTCCATCAGCAGTGAACATTAGTACTGTTACAGCTTTTGGCCATACAGGCATTGTACTGAATGAAAGCACTGGCGAAGTAACTGTTGCTCCCGGCACTCCAGGTGGCACTTACACAGCTGTTTATCAGATTTGCATGGTCAGTTCACCTAACGACTGCGACATTGCAACAATCACTGTACAGGTTTTGCAGGCAGATTTAGCAATCACCAAAGTGGCCTCCGAAGCAACAATTACCGCAGGTCAAAGCATTGAATATACTTTAACAGTTACCAATAACGGCCCCACCAAAGCCTTGGACGCTGTGGCTGCTGACAATATTCCCGCTTCACTTACGATCACCAATGTTAATCCATCAAAAGGAAGCTGGACGGCACCCAACTGGACAATTGGCGACATGGCAAATGGTGCCACCGAAACACTTGTAATTACGGCTACCATAGACGGAGCCTTTGCCGGAGCACTCGAAAATACAGCTACAGTTAGCAGCCCTACAAGCGATCCTAATATAGACAATAATACGAGCACGGTTACCACTACCATAACTGCACCTGCCGGCCCAACGGCCAATAACGACAACGCCTCTACAGAGGTAAACACAGCGGTTACCATCACGATTCTTGACAATGATATTGCAGGCGATGCTACCCTGGATCCAACGAGTATTATATTTATCGATGGCACACAACCTAATCCTACTACAGAAGGCGTATTTACTGTGGATGCAGCTGGTGTTGTCACTTTTACTCCCGCCAATGATTTCGTGGGAACTGTAACCATTGACTACAAAGTTTGTGACGCAAATAATTTCTGCGCTACAGCCACAATTACCGTTGAAGTGATGGCCGGAATATTCAATAACTATCCCGCTACAGGCTACGGCACACTTGCCTTTGAAGACTTATGGCCAGCCAAAGGCGACTATGACTTTAACGACCTGGTGATTGACTATAAATTTGAAATTATAACAAATTTCGCCAATAAACTTGAGTCTGTAAAAGCCACTTTTGTTATCAAAGCGTTTGGCGCCTCCTATGAAAACGGATTTGGATTCCAGCTTACGGGCCCCATTGACCCTGCCGACTTAACAGTAACCGGCTATGATTTAACCGAAAATTATATCACCCTGAGTTCTAATGGAACAGAAGCCGGACAAAGCAAACCTACCATTATCGTTTATGACAATGCCTATGGCCAAATGGAGCATCCGGGCATAGGAATTGGCGTAAACACTGAGCCTAACGCCCCTTATGTGCAACCTAAAACACTCGTTGTAGAAATCAGTTTCCCCGCTGGAAAATATGCTTTCAATGATTTAGATATTGCCAACTTCAATCCTTTCCTTCTTGTAAACAAAGACAGGGGCGTTGAAGTACATCTACCCAACTATCTGCCAACAGACCTGGCCAACACCGCCTTGTTTGGAACCGATGATGACTCGAGCAATCCAGTTGAAAACAGGTATTACAAAACCGACAACAACCTGCCCTGGGCTATCAATATCTACGAAACTTTTGCGTATCCAATTGAGAAACAAGAAATTGTTTGGGCTCACCTAAAATTTGCCGAATGGGCAACCAGTGGTGGTGTGCTTTTCCCAAATTGGTATCAGGATATCAGTGGGTACCGTAACAATTCATTAATTTATACGGCACCATAAAGCAAGATAAAACAGTAGTAAATTTTTCATGATGAGTAAAAGGCCGGTTGAGTATTCAATCGGCTTTTTCTTTTTAAAATAATTAAGGATCTGTTCCGAAATAAGTTGCGAAATTTATAGGTAGTTATTTTGTTCGCCAATTAGGCAAAAAGCGCAGGCATCCCGTTTGCGGGCGGGATGGCGAGTATTTTTAACGCAGTTGGCGGGCAAAAGAACAATTAGAAACGTGTAAGTTATTTCGGAACAAATCCTTAGCTCTAAATGGATAAGACTATTTATAAGACAATTAGCTTGGCCTGAATAAGCCTGTTTCCGGAAACATTGAAAATTGTGAATACATAAACGCCTGATTCCAATTTTGCCGGTTGTAGGCGAAAATCGTTGTTTTTGGTATGCGCTTCGTAAAGCTGCTGTCCGTTTTGCTGAAAAATTTGCAGCGTAAACAACTCAAGCAAAGGATTATCAAAATAAATAACTGTTTCAGCCGTGGCTGGATGCGGAATTACCTGGTACAAATTTTTTGAAAAATCAAAAAGTTGCACAGCCTGAATATCAGAAAACCCGAGATTACCCAATTCAAGTCGGTAATAGGAAATGGTATTGATCATCGGCATGGTGTCCCAAAAATCATAAGAAACCGCTGAAAAAGGGCTACCGCAAATACCGGCTATCTGACCAATCTGTTCAAAGTTTTTGGCATCGGCCGAACGGTAAGCGCGTACGCCGTCGCAGGTATTTCCGGAAGCGATAATCCACTGCAGATAGACCTTTCCATTGATTTCAGCCAGGCTGAAACTGTTAAGATACGGTAAATCCTGAGCCATTGCCTTAGTTGAAAAAAAGCCTATTAAAACAAGCAATAAAAGTGTGCAATAGCTGTGAATTCGGTTCATTTATTAGTTGAGATTAGGTGTTGAGGTCGGGAGAAAAACAAATAGCAATAAGAAACGCAGGACATTTAAAAACACCTTCTTATTTAGTTACAAAGCCGTCTAATAATTGCTATTTTTAGGAAGCCCAAGTTGGTAGCCGATTTGTAACTATCCATTTATTGTTTTCTCTTACAAGAACTATTAAATATCCCATTCCTTGGGTATAATCTGCTTGCCAACCATATTCAACTATTGCTTGATTTTCAGCAGCATTGATTCCCGGGCGTGAAAATGTATGTAGTCCGGTAGATTTCGGATATTTTTTATAATAGTTCTGCCAGGCTTTGAATTCAACACTAAAAATACAATTTGTTTCCGCAGGATTAATTAGCCGAACTGTACTTAATTCCAAATTGCTGCCGGATAAAAAATAAGCCTCGCTGTTTTTTTCTGAATAGTTTGTTAATAGCAAAGAATCGAAAACAATATTTTCACTTTCCAGTTTATCTTTAACAAATTCACTATGTACAGGTGAATTAGTTTTTTGAACAATATGTATAAAGTCAGCATTGATAAAATAAGTTTCTAAAACAGCATTTATTATTTCATAGTCTAATTCGCTATCAAGTGTTGATTGCTCAAATATAAAACCTAAACAAAGCGTTTCTTCGCCATCCTTTTTACAGCTCAACAGTAAAATCGTAAACAATAATTGAATAATGATAATTTTTCTCATCTGTTGTCTTATTTAGTAGCCTACAAATAAACAAATTTTTCCTGAAAACAGCCTTCTATGTTGTCGCTTTCATTGCGTTTTAAGATTACTCTTCAGCAGAAAGCTGTTTCAAAACACGTTCACTCTCATTGATCAAATCAGGGAAAAATAGTTTAAAGTCCTGTTCAAAATCTGAGTAATTCAGTTTGAGGAAGTCCACCGCGTATTCCATGCGCGATTCAAAGCTGACACGGCGCGACATCATCGTGAAAGAGCGGTTCAGGTCGGTCAGGTTGGCATAGCCGGTAAGCCAGTTTTGGGCCATCATCCAGGGTAACATCCGTTTGGAACGTGGCGGCAATTTGCTGAAATTCCGCAGTAAAACCCGATATACCTCCACCGAAAAAGCAGATAAATCGCGCGAGCTGTAGCTTGCCCAGTTTGCTGCCAAAAAATGATCGTAATAAACATCAACAATAACCGGGGAAAACCTCAAGAACTCAGGCCGAAGCCTGTTAACACTCTGTAAAACAATTGGGTGCTGATCGGTAAAAGCATCAATTGCCCGATGCAGATGCACTCCAAGAAGCATTGCACCACTGTATTTTTTAATCATTTTACCTTTTATGCTGTCGGCCACAAAATTGCCAAAAAGTACCTCAGGATCATCACCGGACAAAAAAGCGTGAGCTAAAAAGTTCATGAGTAGTTTATCAGAGCTGCAAAAGTAGGCATTTAGATTGGGTTGGGCATTTAACAAAACCAGAAGCTTAAGACACAGTAGATTTAGAATTAAAACTCTAAACTAAATTTATTATTGAAAAACACTGAATACTTTTCAGCCAACCAGCAGCCTTCCCTTTATTTAGAAAGATTCTGATTTAGCGCAACCGATTGCTGTAACCAGCAGTTTTGTTACTTTTGTAACACCTTAGATAATTATTAAAATAGCTATAAATCATACACTTAACATCATGCAAAAATTATTATTACTGGGAGATGAAGCAATTGCCCAAGCCGCTATTGACGGCGGCATGTCAGGCATCTATGCTTATCCCGGCACTCCTTCTACTGAAATCATGGAATATATCCAGGCCTCTAAAATAGCCAAAGAAAATAATATCCGTGCGATGTGGTCTGCAAACGAAAAAACCGCCATGGAATCTGCCTTGGGTATGTCGTATGCCGGCAAACGTGCAATGGTTTGCATGAAGCATGTAGGTTTGAACGTGGCTGCTGATGCTTTTGTAAACTCCGCTATAACAGGCGCTAACGGTGGTTTGGTAGTTGTTGCTGCCGACGACCCATCCATGCACTCCAGCCAAAATGAGCAAGACTCCCGCTTTTATGGCAAGTTTGCTTTCATTCCAATTCTGGAACCTTCCAACCAGCAGGAAGCCTACGATATGACACGATACGCTTTCGAGCTCTCTGAAAAAATGCGTATCCCCGTAATGTTGCGTATCACAACGCGGCTGGCTCACTCACGCACCGGAATTGTACGTGGCGAACAGATCAAACAAAATGAAATAAGCCTTCCCGACAACCTGCGCCAGTTTGTGCTGTTGCCTGCCATAGCCCGCAAACAATACCGCGAACTGCTAGGCAAACAACAGCAGCTTGAGGCAGCATCGGTTGAAAGTGGCTACAACAACCTGATTGAAGGCACTGACAAAAGCGTGGGAATTATTGCCTGCGGATTAGGCTACAACTACTTGATGGAAAATTTTGAAGAAGGCACACTAAAGAATCCGGTGCTGAAAATTGGTCAATATCCGCTTCCGCTTGATATGGTAAACGAATTGTATGAAAGCTGCGATTCGTTGTTAGTTTTGGAAGACGGCTATCCCATCATTGAAGAACAGCTGCGCGGCATGCTGAACAAAGGAAAAACCATCAAAGGCAGGCTGGACGGCACGCTGCCACGCGATGGCGAACTTAACCCTGTGAATGTGGGAGTTGCTATTGGAAAAACCCATGAATCAGGAGAAGCAATTCCGGCACTCGTTAAAAACCGTCCGCCACAACTTTGCGATGGCTGCTCACACAGCGACGCTTTTCTAGCACTCAACGAAGCTATACTCGAATATGGCCGAGGCCGCGTTTTCAGCGATATTGGCTGCTACACCTTGAGTGCACTCGAACCATTGGAAGCCATCAACAGCTGCGTAGATATGGGCGCCAGCATAACTATGGCGATTGGTGCCGCCGATGCAGGTCTTGTTCCGGCAGTGGCCGCTATCGGCGACTCCACATTTACCCATTCCGGAATGACAGGCTTGTTAGACGCTGTAAATAACAACAGCCCGATAACAATACTAATCCTGGACAATTCAACGACTGGAATGACAGGAGGACAGACTTCCTCAGCTTACGGAAGAATTGATGACATTGTGCGTGGATTGGGCGTTCCTGAAGAACATATCCATGTGTTGAAACCCTTGCGCAAACATCACGAAGAAAATACTGCTATTATACGGCAGGAGCTTGCTTATCAGGGTGTTTCGGTAATTATTCCTCGTCGGGAATGTATCCAAACCCTCAAACGGAAAATGAGTCAGAAAGCCAAGGCAAAAGCCCTGAATATTTAATCATAAAGCTGAATAAAATGAAGAAAGATATCATATTAGCCGGTGTCGGTGGACAAGGAATTTTAAGTATTGCAGCCTGCATTGGTATGGCAGCACTGGAAGAATCGCTCCACCTGAAACAAGCTGAAGTGCATGGCATGAGCCAAAGAGGTGGAGCCGTTCATTCTAATCTGCGCCTTTCGTCTGACCCAATTGCGTCTGACTTAATTCCTGAAGGCAAAGCCGATATTATTATAGCCGTAGAACCCATGGAATCGTTGCGCTACCTGCCCATGCTTAACAAAAACGGCTGGATCATCACCAGCATCAACCCCTTTATAAATATCAAAGATTATCCTGAAATTGAACAGGTAATGCAGGAAATCTGGAAGCAGCCACGTTATATCACCCTGGATGCCGATGCTATGGCAAAAGATTGCGGAAGCATCAGAGCCGCCAATATGGTAGTGCTTGGTGCTGCCACTCCTTTTCTCGATCTGAAACTATCCAACATTGAAAATGCCGTAAAAGCCATTTTTGGTTCTAAAGGTGCAGACGTTGTTGAGCTTAATCTCAAAGCCGTCAAAGCGGGCAGAGATCATGCATTGAAACAGCTTTAAAGCTATTTGTTACTAAAACCACTCCTGTGTTGGCTCCTGCGGCCGACACAGGTTTTTTTTGCATAAACCCAAAAAGCTTTTCCGTAATCATTTTTCCGGACAAGCCTTTTTAAATACTTAACAAAGTCAAAGTTTGACGGCAGTTGCAGTATCGATTCTAATTGTACTTTTGCAAGCTTGAAGTAACCTATGAATTGAGGATTTCTAAAATTATGCAAATTAAATTTCATTCCAGTCAGCTTTCGCAAATGATAAATTACCTGCTGCTGCTATCGGCTATCGTGGCTTCAACACTACTTTTTGAAGCTTGTAGTAGCAATGGAAATAACAAAAAATCCGAGCAGGATTCAGCAGCAGAAACCGTTAAGTCCGAACCCAAACTGCTTTACGAAATCGTGATTGATTCTTTATTGATAGACGAAGGACAGGTGAAACGGAATCAATTTCTATCCGACATCCTTTTAGGCAAAGGCGTTGATTATAGCACAATCGATTACATTGCAAAAAAGCATAAAACAGTTTTTGATGTCAGAAAAATTAGGGCAGGCAATCATTATACCTTTATTTCGACAATTGATTCTGTGGAAACACCGCTCTATTTTGTTTATGAAATTGACAATACAGACTATGTTGTTTTTAGCCTGACGGATAGTTTACAAGCCTGGAAAGGCAGCAAACCCATTGAACGAAAACTTGAGTCAGCGTATGGTGTCATAAATTCATCCTTATGGAATGCTATGGTTGATGGGGGGTTCGACGTCAACCTGGCCAATAAATTATCGGAAGTTTATGCCTGGACAATAGACTTTTTCGGCATTCAAAAAGGCGACGAGTTTGAGGTGCTTTATGACCGGCTTTATGTGGACAACAAGCCTATTGGCATTGGCCAAATTAGGGCTTCACGTTTTAAGAATTACGGAAAAGACCAGTACGCCTTTTATTTTGAACAAGACAGTGTAGGCGATTATTTTGATGAAGCCGGCCAAAGCCTGATGCGTACTTTTTTGAAAGCTCCTCTGAAATACAGCCGTATCAGCTCAGGATTTTCTAACGCACGTTTTCATCCCGTGCTCAAAATTTACCGTCCACATCACGGCATAGATTATGCTGCGCCCTCCGGAACACCGGTTTTTGCCATTGGCGAAGGTGTGATAACCCGTAAAGGTTACCAAAAAGCTGGCGGAGGCAACTATTTGTATATCAAGCATAATGGAACATATACTACTGCTTACATGCACCTTAAAGCTTTTGCAAAAGGCATTGCACAAGGCGTAAGGGTAAAACAAGGACAATTGATTGGCTACGTGGGCAGCACCGGATTAGCTACAGGTTCTCATCTTGATTTCCGATTTTTTAGAAATGGCCAGGCTATCAATCCGCTTAAGGTGGAATCGCCACCGGCAAGACCAGTGGACACCGCTAATTTGAAAGCTTATGAAAGCCATGTAGCTGAATGGATGGAGAAATTAAAGCTGCTGAAAACAACTGCTGACGAACAACGGAACAAACCGGAAAGTAATACTGAAGCAGAAATTCCACAAACCTAAAAAACCATCTCCTTCAGCTGCAAGTCAGGGCGAGACTAATAAGGCATCGTCAAATTAGTCGCACCCTGACTGGGTTAAGTTGGAGTCAGGGTGCGACTGAGAAGCGTTGCCCCATAGTCGCACCCTGACTTACAAATTAGTTAGATTTTATCTTCTACGCCTAGTTGTATAAAAGCCAATATGCAACCTCAGGCTGTTCAGGTTTACATCCTCGTATGAGAAAACTTCGTCATCAGGCCCACCAGGATAAACAGCTGGATCCTCACTCACTTCAAATTCGTAAGACCCCTTTGCCATGGTATATTGCACTCCCACCACAAAGCGGCCTAAGGCTACATTTAGCCCAACGCCTGTTTGAAGCGCGATTGCAGGTTTTGTGGGTTTATAAAAAGTATCGTCCTCATCGAGGTTACCAACAAAGCCACCATAGCTGGCCAGCACACCGATATTTCCGTAAAGGTCAACGGTAACAAAATCAATAAACTCCAGCCGGATATCTGGCCCCAGTTTTAAATCTGCGAAGAAAAAGGGCAGTTTTAAACCGTCGAAATCATCGGGAATATTATAATCATGAAAGGAAGCTCCGAGGCCAAAACTTGAATAAAGGCCAATATTTCCGGCTCCATCAAACATAAAGTTTTCGTCGAAAAAACGGAAGGCACCGGTCTCGAACATGACCCCCCATTTAGTGCCGGCTCCGGATTTAAAAGGGCCATAACGCTCGGCCACAGCAGGTGTCATATCTGGCATAAAATAAACAAAGTGCCTAAACTTTGTTTTGTAAGGCGCTGTGGAATGGTCTGTTTTAGACATTTCATCCTGATCTTGTGTTTTTTCGGAAGGATTCTCTACCGGTTTTTCTCCCTGATAAACCTGTGCATTTAAATCAGTAGAAATTAAACCTATCAGCAGAAAGAAAAATGGTAAAAAGAAAATGTTGTATTTTTTCATTGGACTGGGTTTTGGGGTTCTTTATATGGATATTTTAGAGCCTACTTTGAATTTCAGGCATCATATTGGCATATTTTCTCAGCACGCGATCCCACTCTCTAAATAGCTCATCAGCTTTAACACTTGTAAGT
>Ga0265295_1007714_pt1 | contig 12251 bp, 16 predicted proteins | sample Munlansysbiofilm_FD_192503 | JGI IMG/M metagenome (GOLD analysis project Ga0265295, IMG submission 192503) | Leachate microbial communities from a municipal landfill in Southern Ontario, Canada - Methane capture system biofilm | ecosystem: Engineered > Solid waste > Landfill > Unclassified ... | reverse complement strand
ACTGATTTTCATGGCAACCCAAAATGTGTTCTTAGAACAACACAAGTGACCCTTCTACCCTTTAAAGATTTGACATTTGACATCGTCAAACGTGAAGGTGAAGATGACACACTTGAGTCTTGGCAAAAAGGTCATGAAAAATTCTTTACCGCTGAAGGTTTTGACATGGTTTATTCATTCACTAAAGAGATGCTTGTCGTATTTGAAGACTTTGAAGTCGTGTATCAAGAATAAAGGTTAATAATGCCTTTTTTTATACAAGTTACATATGAGAATATGATTAGTCAAAACAAGTCATAAGATATAAAATCTCTTTATCGGTTTCTTTCATGCCTTCGCGACCGAGTTTACCAATGTTTTTTATCGTGTTATCAACATCCGTACCAACAATGCCTTCACCCGCAAAAAAGTCTTTTCCATGATCATGCATATCACTTGCAAGAATCCCTGCATCCACAGATATCGCAATTTTTGCAGCACATGATGCTTTCGCACCATCACAGATAATACCTGATGCGATGGCTAAACCATTGATCAACGTGTGTGAAACATCATCAAAATTACCACCCTTTAAGTAGGTGATGGCTGCTCCTGCTGCTGCACCAGCGGTAACTGCTCCGCAAAAGGCTGATAATGAACCGATTTGTGATTTTTGATAGATGGCGATTAGATTTGAAAGGGTAAGCGCACGATATAACGTATCTTTCGATACCTTTAATTCATCAGCAAATTCAATGACTGGAAGTGAAGCAGTTAGGCCTTGATTCCCACTTCCTGAGTTGATGATGACGGGTAATTCACTACCATTCATTCTAGCATCTGAACCAGCTGCTGTTTTAGCTTTGGTGCGATTTCTTACATCATTACCATATGTTTTTAAAATGGTTTGACCAATACTTGCTCCATAATCGTGAGTTAAACCAGCTTGTGAAATGGTTGTATTGTAGGAGATTTGTGTAGCAAGGATACTATGTAATTCATCAATGTCAGATTCAGTCGCAAATTCATAGATATCTTTCATATTTAAGAGATTATAATTGAGACCATCTGGTCCTGTTTCACTCATGTAAATATCATCAAAAATGATATCATCATTGTGTTTAATCAAAACGATGTGTGTGTGATTGTGTATGATTCTAGCACTCACTGTGTCATCACCGTGAAATAACGTGATTTTAATATCGAGTTGAATACCTGAATCAATTGTTTTGACATCCATCTTGACATTTTTCATAAATGATTTAACTTCTTCAATGACATTTGGATCGATATCAGATATAACCTCTAAACCTCTTTTATCATCGCCAGCAACAATACCCATAGCTGCAGCTACTTCAATCCCTTTCATGCCTTTTGTATTAGGAACAATAACACTTTTAGCATTTTTAATGATATTCCCACTGGCTTCAATTAAAACACGCTCAGGCATTTTGTTGAGAACTGATTTCGCTTTGGCAGCACAAAAAGCTATCGCAATTGGCTCAGTACATCCCATGGATGGAATTAATTCTTTTTTAATGATAGCAAGATAGGTTTGATATGTTAGTTCATCCATCAATTTTTCCTCTTTTCAACCAAGTTGAATCTCAAAACTATTGTAACATACATTGTGTGGAATAATAGCGTTTTCATTAGATTTGAAAATGGTATGAAAATCAAGATAAAAATCATATAAATAGCAAATATATAAATATGTTTTAATTCAATTTTGTAGCGTAAAATATATTGTGTAAATGTTTTATTTCGACTGGTTTGTATATTGACACACTTTTTGGTATGATGATAGTTGGAGATTAGTCAATGGAAAACTATAAACCCGTAAGAAGAAAAAGATATTCTGGTAAATATCCGAAAACATTTGAAGAAAAATACAAAGAAAAACAACCAGAGAAATATAAAGATTTAATTAGTCATGTCATCGAAAAAGGTAATACTCCAGCTGGTATGCACCGTTCAATTATGGTCGATGAAATATTGACTTTTTTAGATATAAAACCACATCAAATCGGATTGGATGCAACCTTAGGATTTGGTGGTCATTCCAAAGCAATGTTAGACAAATTAAATCATACAGGGCATCTTCATGGCATTGATACAGATTCAATTGAGTTGCCCAAAACATATGAAAGACTCATAAAAAGTGGTTATACGGATCAAGATTTTACACTTCATCATTTAAATTTTAAAGACCTACATTTAATTGATGTCAAAGGTTATGATTTTATCATAGCTGATTTAGGTGTTTCTTCAATGCAAATCGATGATCCGAGTCGAGGATTTACATTTAAGTTTGATGGACCTTTAGATTTAAGAATGAACCCTAACATTGGCATCAGTGCAAGCATGCGCTTAAGAAACATGTCAGTTGATGAAATCGAAGGCATGTTAATCGAAAATGCAGATGAAACATATGCTAAAGAAATTGCACAAGAAATCATTACTGCGCGATCAAAAGGTGAATTTCTTGAAACAACCAAGGCATTACACCAAACCATTGAAAATGCTTTGAGACGTCTACCAAAATCCATTCAAGAACAAGCGATAAAGAAAGCATCGCAACGAACATTTCAAGCCTTAAGAATTGATGTAAACAACGAATTCGAAGCTCTATTTGATTTTTTAGAAAAAATTCCTTTGTTTCTAAAACCAAATGGGAAAGTAGCTATTTTATCATTTCATTCAGGTGAAGACAGGTTAATTAAAAAAGCATTTAAGCATTATTTTAAAGAAGGTATTTATAAAGAAATTAAAGGCCCTGATATGGCATCATTAGATGAAGTACATACAAATCCTAGAGCTAGATCAGCAAAACTAAGATGTGCTGTTAAGGCTTAATTATAGATAGTATATCTGTTATTACTCTAAAAAATTGGCTTATCAATCATGAAAAGCCTTTTTTATTTATATTGATCAAGAACCTTTATGATGAGGTTAATAAATTTCAAAACATCTATTTGGTTTTCTTATAACTATACTCTATTTTCAATTGTAATATTAAAAAAAGACTAAGAGATAACTCCTAGTCCTAGGATATGAAATGAATTCTTTATTGTGGGTATGGTGCTGACGTCTACTTTCCCACGACAAAGTTCGGGGTGTCGAAAAAACTTTAAATCATTTGTATTCAAAATTAAAAATCTTTATTTCTATAATACACAGTTCTAACAGCTTGTGATTATGCGTTTTTTCGTGCTAAAATCCCCAATACTCTACCATAAACAGCTTCAAATCTATGCCAACGATCTTTACCACTTGTATTAGTAAACATGATAATCACACGATCATTTTCTTTATCGTATCTAGCGATACTTTGATATCCAGGTAATAACCCTGTGTGATCATAGGTGTATAACGAACTATATAGAGTCTGTTCTTCTTGTGTTAATAAACTACCATCATTCAGTGCTCTTATAAACCTACCGACATCTCTAATGGAAGCAACCATGGTGCCACCGGGAGTGATGTGATCGTTTTCTTTCAAGTCTAATGGATAATCAACTGCATAACCACTCATGACATCCTCTTTGTTTGTATATTGATAATAGTAGTAAGTATCTTTTAAGTCTAATGGATCTAATATAGCTGTTTTTATAAATTGATCATGTGGATATCCAAGTGCATCATCCATAATCTTAGCTAATAATAAGTAATTTGTGTTTGAATAGTCATATCTTTCATCTGGTTTAAATAAAGGTTCAGTATTTAAGATGAGTTCCAACACCATATCTGTATCTGTCGGTAAGTTATCCCACGGAAATGAAAGAAAATCGACATAATCATGGATACCACTTCGATGTTGTATCAATAATTTTAATGTTATTTGATCAGCATAAGCAATACTATCTTTATACTGTGGTAGAAGATCAGCCAACGTATCATCAATGTTTAATATACCCTGATGAATGAGTTTTGTTGCTGAAACAGCCATATATAATTTACTGATACTTGCTATTTTAAATAGCACATCTTCATCCACAGGCTCTTTTAAATCTCTGTTATTGTATCCAGATGTGTAAATATTTGTTCCATCTTCATCATCAACATAAACCAACATACCATTAAAACCATATCTTGAAGTAGCTCGATCGATTTCGGACTGAATCGTTTGTGACAGTGGACTATATTTTAAAATTAAATAAGACCATGGTACAAACAGAAAAGATATACCTGTGAGTATTATAAGAATGGTTATCCATATCATTTTCTTTTTTCTCATATTTAATCCAATGTAATGATTTTGTTTTTGATTAAACCAATTGACATGCCTATCTCACCAATGGTTATAAAAATCAATAGAATCGTTGATAGACTAGATACTATGGGATTGTCCATGTGAGTTAATGCTCTAGTTGCGTCTAACAAGTATCCAAATGCGCCTATCAGCAAGGCACCACCTAAATATTTCCAATACGTTTTGTTGTTCTTTAAGATCATAAGGCCTAATATGAATACGTGAACACTGAACCATAGTTGCCAAATATATACGAAGGTTTGATGATTTTGAATCCACATATCGGCTCCATTGCCTTGATTGAATAAAATAAGGCTTAGAAAAATAACACCAACTGTCATGATCAGAACAACTGCAAATCTAAATATACTTGCTACAAATGATAAACCTTTATGATACGCTTTAAACATTTGATATAAATTGATGGTTAAGATAACTTCAATACCGATGATCATCAGTTCTAATACAATCCATATACCTATCAACCACAAATGATCCTGTGCAAATAAAGTAACATTATCCACATCAAATTGAGCAGGTATAATGAGTAAAGCAACTGGTCCTAATAGTGCTAATGATATATATAATAAACCTGTGATTAAACTTCTTTTTCTTTGATTCATAGTTATAAATCTCCTTTTTCTTTAATAATCGTTTCAATACCTTTAATAATAAAATCCAATCCTAATTCAAAGTCAGTAATACCATTATAAATGCCTAACCTAATCTCTTCAGACATACCCCATAAATAAGGAAACTCATTCTTCGGATAATAATCCTTGAAATCTTCTGCTGTTGTTTGATAATTCTGTTCTTCAATCGGAAAATTTATACGCGATAAAACATAACCATATATATAGGCTTTTACAGAAGATGTTATTTGATCACAAGCTTGATAGGAAAACCCACTTTTTCTAAGGACACCAATAGACTGATCAAAATCTCTGGTTATGTTAGGTCCCGTATGAAAACCATACATGAGTGGTAAGACACCCCATCTATGCTCGAGCAATAACGTTTTTAATGATCTCGCTCGATTTTTAACTGCATTTTGCCACGTATCAGATAGATCGTAGTCTAGCATACCAATCAGTTTATCAGTGATACTTTCAATGACGTCTTCTTTATTTTTCACATGATTATATAATGACATTGCTTTGACGCCAAGCATATTGGCTAGATGTCTCATTGATAATTCTTCTAAACCATATTGATCAGCATATGCGAATGCTTGATTTATGATCGTTTCTTTAGTAAGTTTCGATTTCATTATATACACCTCCTTAGGAATACTCGTTCATTATATACTTACAGTGTAAGTTTGTCAATTATAACACTTCTGTCATGTTTGTATTTTCTAAATTTGTTAAATTCATTTTTTGTTTAAATGAACCACAAATAATTTTTTATAATATAAGACTTCATTTAAAACAAAAAGACTTCGTCGTTTAAGACTAGGTTTATGATTTTACCTAATCTACACTTTTCGAAGTCATTTCATTATGATGTCTGAGTTGTTAACTATCTTTATACAAATTAATATATCATCATTTCATTTAGCTCCCAAATGAATTCTCATCTATACTATAAATCGACAAAATCACTCATTGAATTTACTAATTATTAACAACTTTTAATCTATCGGTCAATGATTGATAACATAGGCCATAGTTTCTACCATCAAAAACGACAGTTGTTTTTGACTTTAAGTCAACTGTAAACCTTTGCCAAAAAACTGATTGCAGGTTTTGATTTAAAAATACCTCAAAATATGAGTTTTTAGGATCATTTGTTCCATCAGGATCGAAATAACTGATTTTAATGACTTTTTGTTTTTTACCCTCAAATATTAACTCATAATCTTCAGCATTCTCATAAATCATAGATTGCCCTAAAAACTTATTTCCAATACCCCAATGGTTAAGAAATTTTTGATCACGAAATGATTCAATACACTTAATACCGTTATCATAGTAAATTCTTCCTATGAAGAATAATTGATTATTTAGTTCATTTACAATGAGGGAGTAAGTATCGGTTTTATTTAGATTTAAATCATATTCTTCAACCCTGATTTCATACCCCTCTTGGTCATGTATAATGACTTTGTTTAGTACTGATAAATGGTAAGAGTAATCTTTAACACCATCATCATATAATGCCCAACATACCTCTTCTTCATTCCTTAATGAGATGAACCAATTAGGAACTTCATCATATTTTATTGTATCATCCCTTTTTGATATAAATGTGAGTTCAACATCATCAAACTTTTTAGGTAGTTTGCTAACATCATATCCATTAAGTAAGTCATCAGTTGATACATCTAAAACAGATGCTATTTTTTTTAGCATCAATATATTGGGATAATTAAGCTCCCCTTCCCATGCATATATTGTTTGTCTAGATACACCGATTGCCAAAGATAAATCCTCTTGGGATAGTCCCTTGCTTTTTCTTAATAATTCAAGATTTTTTCCAAACTTCATATTTATTCCTCCTCATCTATTTCTATTTTATGTCAAATAAATATTTACTGCTACCAAGCAAACAATACTAATATTGTAAGTTTTTTCTTACATTATACCATCTTTGCTTGTACATTTCAGTAATTGAAATAGTACATAATAAAAAAACTTCAATACAAATGTATTAAAGTCAGTTCATTTTTATATGGGTTGTATGACTTGTTTTAATACAATTACACACCCACGAAGTTATTTTACGCACCTCTAAAGGAGTTGGAGTAACCCTAAGCAGATTTAACGCTTCATCTGTTGTTTTTATAGCAATCATACGGCCATCAAAGACCACTTTAACCCAAAGTGATCTATCATAAGCTGGATGATTTATCCAACAATCAATATCATCTTTGCTCACGGCAGTTCTTTCATTGATATATGAACGATTTGCAATATTAAATCTTTCATGTCTTGAGCAATGTTAATATCGGAAATTGATTGATGGTGTTTTAAGAGCTTTTCTAGATAATAAATAAGTCTAAAGTATTTCTCTACATGAATATATAAATCGTCTTCACGATTGTCATTTTCATGAAATATATCTATATTTAGAGGTTGTTTAAATAATAGGTATTTCCAATATGGAATGGATAATTTCATACATGGATTAACTAAGTATTCTTCCTTTGTCATCTTATTCCCTCATTACTCATAACTTATATTGAACATATCAAGTAATTTCTTATATTTGTCTTGTCCAGATAGACATGTATCTATAAGATACCCTTTTTCGCTTTTCCACTCTTTTAAACCTCTATAATAAAATAGTTTAATACTTTCATCTATTGTGAATGGAACAAATCCGTGACGTAAACATTCTTTAAACGCAATCAATCTTCCGACTCTACCATTCCCATCTTGAAATGGATGTATACATTCAAATTGATAATGGAATTCTATGATATCTTCAAAAGAATAATCTTTTTTATTTTCATATTTACCTATCAAAGAAATTAATTCGCTTTGAACATTAACAGGTTGGGTTGTCTCTATACCACCTACTGTATTAGGTCTTTGTTTATACTCACCAACATTAAACCAATCGAGTTTAGCATCACTTGTTCCTGTTTTTATTTTATGTAAATCCTTAATTAATGCTTCAGATAATGGCTCTAAAGCAGATTTAATCATATAATCAATACACCTAAAATGGTTTTGAGTTTCTATAATATCATCAACATTAATTGAATTATCTTTACCTAATCCAATGGTGTTTGTTTCAAAAATGTACCTAGTCTGATCAGGTGAAAGTTGACTTCCTTCAATATGATTTGAATTATAAGTTAATAGTATTTGTGTTTCATGATAAATACTTCCCTTAATTCTGTGGGACATTTCTTCTCTTAATCTTTGATATAAGATAGATGAGTTTTCTACAGTCAGAAATGATACGATATCATTGATACTCACCGATAAGTATTTACAAATAGATTCTAATGTCTGAAGTGAAACATATTCCCCTTTTCTAAATTTAGCTTGAGTTGCTGATGAAATGTTCAAATCCTTTGACATTTCTGATATTGATATATTTTTCTTACTTAACACTTCAAATAATCCTTTATAAATTATCGGCATTGCAAGTCACCTCTCACATAAATTATAGCACATATATTTAGTTTTGCAAATATATTTAAGTTCTATATTTAGTTTTATAAATATTAATGCATTTTTGCCATTATTTTTTTAGTTAAATATTTATTTGCTTTTTATGTATATGCTCATTTAAGATGGGCAATCGTATGAATATCTATTAAATCGTGTAAATTCACTTATAATCGTGTAAAACCCAATCAAATCGTGTAATCAAAATATCAATCTCATAATAAAAAAGACTCCTTTGTTCAAGATCAGGTATCATTATTATACCTTCTCTCCAATTTTTTGGAGTCATTTCATTCTTATATGTGTTGCATGACCTATTTTAATACAATTACGCACCCCTAGTGATTTTTACGCACCCCTGCTAAAAGTTACGTACCCCTAAATTATGGCTTTGTTTAGCCTTTTTATTCTTCGGCTTTTTTTAGCAGTAATTTCTTTATGTCAAAATAGGTTATTCAACTATCTATAAAATGTTGGGTATCGAACCCATCTACAACTCTTTATTAATTGAGATTTTCATTGAACATTATTTGTATAAAAGGTGTTTCTGCAAATGTGGATTGTAGGATCTATTATATTTCATCATCAAGTTGGAATATTTCGTCAACATGTTTATCGAATAATCTGCCTAATTTTATAGCAAGTTCAAGTGTAGGGTTATATTTATTATTTTCAATTGCAATTATTGTTTGACGTGTGACGTCTACTTTTTCAGCTACATCCTCCTGTCTTAAACCCATTTTTCTTCTTAGAAATTTAATATTATTTTTCATTTTTTTCTCGAGTCATTTTCCTTGTTAAATACGCCTTACTTCCAAAAAAAATAGCATTTTGCAAACAGATAATAGATAATTGAATATATGGAAAATCAGAACTTCGGACAAAATCAACTATTATCCAAACTAATAGAGATATTACCACAAAAAAGTATGCTAATCTTGATGACTTAATATTGATTTGCATTTCCATTTCATCAGCCTTCTTAATTTTCATTGTATTCCTCCTAATAATGTAAATTCTTCTTTACATTTCAATCATATCAAAGAGTCGAATAAATGTCAAATACTTTTAACATTTTATCAATAAAAGCATCGTACCACTTGCTATTTTATATGTCGAACGTATGATGTCTTCGGTAATCAATAATTTGAAATACTCAGCAATTCAACTATAATCGTGTAAAATCATTTCAAATCGTGTATTTTCAAATGTAATCGTGTAAAGGATTCTTAATTTCTACTAAAATTGTATCAAAACAGGGTATTTGACACCTATGGAGTTACCTATTATAACACAATAAAAAAATATAGAAATGGCTAAACAAAGACAAAAAAAAGGTTTGATACCGAATGTATCAGACCTATTCTACTCTTATGGGTTTGGTGACCTATTTTGATACAATTACGCACCCCTAGCAGAATTTACGGACCTAAAAAAATATCTCGGTCCAAACTCGGTCTATGGACCGACAACCACTATTTTTTATTGATGTCTTTTTTTAGTTGTGTATCAGAAATAAACTCCTGCCCACGATGTGGATTTTTATCTTTACTTCTATTATGTTCTGGATTCATCAAAGCATGACCAGGATTTCCCTCTTTATCTCTGACTGCAGCAATATCTAAACCGTCCCTTTTCTTTGCGGATGGATTTTGTTTAATATAAGCTTGAATATACTCTGACTCATTTTTAGGTGATCTTCTATTCGTTACGATTTTACTTGCGGGTTTTGTCATTTGATTTATTCTCCTTATGTTTTATAAACTATTTATGTATTCTGAAAATGTTCTAAAAGGTAATTTTCTCCTCTTTGTAACCATTTGAATCCAAATTGAATCTGCTTCAGTAATAGATATAAGCCCATCATTAAACGCTTTATATATGATATCAGGAGTAGAAATATGATTTAATCCATATAATTCAACATAATATCTTACATCACGAAAATTGTTACTTGCTAATATTCCGTTATTCTTTTTTGACAATACAATTGCTGCTGCTTCTCCTTTACCAATCAAAGGTAATGTACCCGATCTGGTATAGTCAGTTAAATCTAAATATAGCTTATTTTCTTCACTACCAACAAGAAGATCTTCAATTGTTAGATTACCATTATTTACCATCACATCAATTTTTTGATGTAAATGAGGAACAGTTGAAATTTCATTATACACTTGCCGTGGGATAATCATATCATTACCGAAACAATGAATCAATAACCGTTCAGTTCTAGTCCACAAAAAAGAAGATATGCAATCTGTGTCGAAAAAGATAACTTTAGTCATAAATATCTTCTTCTCCATTATCATCAAAAACAATATCACTTCTAAACGCTTCTAACAAATATTCTTCATATTTACCGTCAGAAATTAATCCAGAATCTTTCAATTCTAGTGCTTTTTTAAGATATGATCCATATGTCTTAGGTTTATCTATAGCCGTTGGTAAATATAAAGCAATATCAAATCCATACTTCTTTGCGTTTTTTAAAATATCCTTCTTAAACTGTTCAGATTCTTCAACAGTAATGAATTCTTCTGAAATTAAACGTACGAGCACAGCGTTTCTACTGACTCTAAAATACTGTTCAATTTCCAAAATATCTTGTAGTTCAATCTTTTTTGAACCATTATTTGTTAACTTATTACAAAGCCTAGAGAAACTCGTGTCAGGCATAAGCAAATAAGATGCAAACAAATTAGCATCCTTTTCTACTCTTGAAATGTCTGAAATATCAAAATAACTAATTGAAGTTTTCTCACCATCGTAATAATAATGATATAACTCGTGTGCAATTGAAAAAGCTTGTCTACCTAAAGTTGAATGAGAGTTTATCGCAATCAACTTAGCTGATTTAATACATACGCCGCTAATTTCTTCTTTAAACGGATAAAATACCAAAGTTATCTCCGCATTTTTAGCAACCAAAGAAACCAAATCAATTGGTGAATTATCATCAACACTAAAAATATTTCGAACATTTAGTGCGCGGCGTTGTAATACAAGTCTATCCATTGTGTTTTTCCAAGATTGCATCCATTTCCATGATGTTCATTGCAATCTTATTTATATTTGAAATGTCTTCAAGTGATGCCAAACTTAAACTGGTTTTTCTAAAAGATGGTGATAATGCGCGCAAATTATCTGTTTCTTTATATATATCATTGATGTGAATGCCAAAAAGTGAACACGCCTTCTCAAGATTGCTCACACTTATTGTTCTCTCTCCGCTCTCAAACTTACTGATACTGCTTTGTTCTAAGTTCAAATACTCAGCCATTTGTTCTTGGGTAATATTGATTTTTCCTCTCAATTTTTTAAAATTCTTTCTAATGATTTCTTCCATAATATATTACTTCCTCCATATACATAATATATTATACTTCACTCTTGTCATATTTTCAATAGATTATTATTTATATTTTATGACATACAGGTAAACCCATCTTGCTGGTAGCGTATCATTTAAGCTGCCACTTGTTAAATACATGTCATATTTGCGTGCTGCTTGACTATAGGATAATTCATTTTCAATGATGTCTAATACAACTTTTAGTTTGAATTCTCCGCTCCATAGCCTATTTTTTTTCTTTTTGTCTTTCATGTGATACCTCCTACATATATACTAGTTTACACTAAGTACAACTTTTTGGTATCAGTTCACTTTTAGAGCAATAAAACTATGCTTAAATGACAAAACGTGTAAATGGTTGGGTAATCGTGTAAATCGTAGAGTAATAGTGTAAATGGTTGAACTTAGAAGACAAAAAAGGCGTATAAAAAAACTTCTTTGAATCTCTATAGGACATATGGAAATTGGAATATAGGGAGAAAACGCCCTTTCTGCATGAAAAAAAGGCTTGATACGATTGTATCAAACCAATGCTTCTTATATG
>Ga0265295_1007712_pt1 | contig 12256 bp, 11 predicted proteins | sample Munlansysbiofilm_FD_192503 | JGI IMG/M metagenome (GOLD analysis project Ga0265295, IMG submission 192503) | Leachate microbial communities from a municipal landfill in Southern Ontario, Canada - Methane capture system biofilm | ecosystem: Engineered > Solid waste > Landfill > Unclassified ... | reverse complement strand
TAAAAATCCATAGATACTCCCTTTTTCTACATTTAGTGAAAGATTCTCCAAAACAAACTGAGAAACATATTTTTTATATAGATTTTCTGTTGAGATAATATTAGAAATCATAAGTCCCTCCTTTTAAGAGCAACTAAACTCATTGATAAAAATACAGTCTTGTACAATAGCATTGAAAAAATACTTGTTAATACTTTGGTATATTCAATTTCATTAGTAAATCCACTCAGAATTTTCATGTTTTGAACACCATAAAAATAAGGTGTGAGATATTTTAAATAACTGTCATCTCCTTGAAAAAACAAGAAAACAAGAATACCCAAGAACACAACCGACATTATAAATGATGTTTTACTATTTATTGAAAGAGTTGAAACGAATAAGAATATACTTATAAAGCATCCCAAAAAAAGACTCGAGAATACCCATAGCACAATGCTCTTTTCAATTTGAAATACATTACTTGAAAAATATAGATATATCTGACCTATAACCGCCACTACAAATGCAGCAGATGTGAATACAACGAACAAAGCTAAAAACTTGCCTAATATGAATGATGTGCGATCAATTTTTGATATAATATACCTTATTGAACCAGTTTCCATTTCACTACTTACGGAGTCAAAAGATGTTATCAGAATTATAAAAGGCCCAATAAATAATACTACCAAATAGACAATAAGATGATATGGAATATCATTGATATTATTTGAAAATAATGATAGTATGGATGCACTGTAATGTATCGCCACAAAACAAAGAAGGATAAAAACTCCGCCAAAAAATAAAGATTTATTTTTTGACCCTCTTAATATCTCATCTTCTCCGACAATCCATGTTTCTGAAAGGTTCACAATCTTTCACTCCTGTTTATTAGTTTTCAGATTATATGCGACAAATGCACTAAATGACCCGATGATCGAATAGAAAATGGTCGTAATGATTACGAAACCAACAAATATACCGGCAGCTTCCGGACTATGTCCAATTATAATCTGACCTTCTGAGGTAAATAGAAATATTAAAATCCAGCCAATGATATTATAGATAAATATTGAAATAAATGCATATTTGACGGGATTCTTAGCTATCATTTTACCAATGATTATACCCACAAGTATCGCACTAACAATTCCTCCATATATTGAATCAATATCTAAAAGACTAAAAATACCGAATAATATAATCCCAAGTAGTATTCCTGTTAACAATACCTTTTTAGTTTTCATTGCATCCCCTTAAAAATTAAAAAATACTGGTGTTGAAACACCAGCAATAGGTTTTAGACTTAGGAATATTGATTTATGAAATCCTGCGCAGCATTTAGCAAATCGACCAATTTGTTGTACAAGCAACTGGCAATTTGTGAGCCCCAGTAATTTAAGATATCCCATATAATGGATATGGCTTCTGATAGGTAATCCATACCGTTGGTTATATTGTTATTTCTGAATGCTTCAGCAGCAGCATCTAATTTATCTTGAGCCTGGCCAATTCTACTGTCATCGATGAACTGATCTAAACTCCAAAGTGCTGCAAGCAATCCGTCACAAAGTGTTTCACCCGCAGTTCCTACTGCTGACAGTGGTGTTATTTCACCACCATCAACCATTTTTAGTTCATTTACTGCACCTTGTTCTGCCTGTGCACTCACAGCCGGCACAAACGCCATGCTCACCAGCAACATTGCCATTAGCAATGCACCGATTCCAAATCTCATCTTTGTTTTCATTCTTCTTTTCCTCTGAAGTTTGCCCCAAAAATTTCATTTATTCCTTTTAGATTGCAGAACAACAATCAGAGCAATCAACAATATTGCAAAAAATCCAAGAACATACATTTTGAAATCAGTATCTGATTTGCTCTCTAAGAATTCCAGATAGTCCACCACCTCAAAAGAAGCTGTAGCTTCCCCTCTGTTTCCACATTCATCGGTTGCCCATACTTTTATATTATGTTGGCCGGGGCTGAATATCAACCACTCTCCTGAACTGATCTCACCAAGATTTTGACCGTCCAGAAAAACCTGCACATGAGTATCATTCTCGGAGACATTGTACGTGAGAGGAAGTATAGTAGTACCAGAAATAATATTATTTTTGGGAGAAGCAAGTTCAACTAAAGGTAATTCAACATCTTCAGGAGTGGCCAAATGATAAACGCTTTTTACTGTAATCCTGGTTACATCTTCTGCCAGAGAAAAATTGATTGTCTCTACAGTATCTCCGGGTTTATGGTGGAATGGCGTGATTTCGGATTCGATTAATTCTATTGCAGGAACATTGACCTCCATAAATGGACGGTAATCACTAACAGCAAGAGGCCCTCTATATGTGTCAACAGAAATATTCAATGCATTGGCTGAATGCAGGACTAAATCCGAAAGCCATGATGTTTGTGGAATGTATACTATTCGAGCTCTGTCCCCATATCCGATTTGATCAAGACCGATAAGTCCGGTTACGTTCTTTTTTAAATCTGGGTGCATTTCTATCCATCGATCAGCGCCAAGTGGTTGGCTATGTTCCGGGAAAGCCATAAAATATACCGTTCTATTGAGTTCATAGTCTTGAAGAAGTCTTGCTGTCTCCAGGGTTGCAGCCACACCAAGAGCCGCATCGTCGGCTCCAGGACTTGTTCTTGCAGTGTCGTAATGGGAGCAGACTATGATTATCTGATCATCCAGATTCGTACCACGCTTTACACCAATTATATTATTGATACTAAATGGCTCCTCACGAATTTCTTCCAAGGAAGTTTCCAGACCATACGATTCCATTGTATTCTTTATGTACTCTACAGATTGCTCTGTAGCCATTCTGCCTTTTTCATTTTCTTCCTCAGAAGAAAGTTCAGAATATACTGTTATGCGGGGTCCGTTGCTTACAATTTCCTGAGTCATTTGCTTTAGGTTTGAAGTATTTACATCAAAATCGGGAGAGGAGGTATTTTCAGAATACGCAGCTCCTGCAGTTAACGTCACTGTTGTCAATATGCATATGAGGAAAGCTGTGAGGAATAATACACTATATTTTTTAATATTAAAAATTCCAAGCATTTTCAATCACCAAAACCATTTGACTCACTGCTCAACTGTACTATGAACAGCACTACCAAAAATGTTTATATTCCCAGCTACATTGATTGTATTGAGCCCTAAGTCTTCCTCAACAGATACGACCATGTGCCAATCACCGGCAGACATGTTTCCAGTGTAGTCTACATTTATGTACTTTTCAAATGGATAAAACATATCACTTGCAACTAATTGGTCATTATTGTTATACAATTTCAAGTAAATTTTCCCGTAATCACCCAAGTCAAATTCTGTGACACGCAGACGAACTTCTATTTTATTTGCTCCTGTCCCGACAGGGAAATCTTGTCTGTATTGTTCTTTATGTGGGCCAAGATCTTTGTTTACACTTTCAGAATACTGTAATGAAAGTATTCCAATGTCTCCTGATTCATTCTTTAATGTCTCCATTGTCATCAATCCCCAAGCAGTATATTCCAGACTCTCTTCAAATGTATCCGGTGAAGCATCTAATTCTGCATATTCAGGCGCAAATCTGAATCCACCTGTATCATCTTTACAGTCCTGTAACCATTCTGTGACACCTTGAATATTTTGTGGGCTGGAATTCAGATTTTCTAAGGATAGGACTGATAGATATGTTGAATAAATATCAGAGCTGTTAGTCGAAATATTACCTCTTCTGATTACGAATCCACCATCCGTGTTTTGACCTTTATTTATCCACGCCACACAACTTTCTTTTTTCAGAGGATAAGCATTCAATTCGTCTAGGATTTCCAATGCAAAAAATGTTGTAAATATATCTGAAGTTTCAATCCCGAATCCACCATCTTCATTTTGAAGGAGTTGTATTTTGGATATTATAGTTTCTTTGTCATTAATCTGAATACCCACAATATTTGCAATTTTTGATAAATATAAAATTTTTTTAAGATCTATTGTATTGGGAGATTGACTCGATTCTTTCACAAAATTGGATTCGACCCATTCTTTTATATTCGCTTTATCTGGAGGCGTTTGATCAAGTATTTGATAAGTCATCAACAGATAATATACATCTTTTGCGCTGTTCTCATCTGTTATCCATTGATTTTCAAGATATTTCTTAAGCTCTAATTCATCTGAAGGTTCTGAGCCCAATATTTTAAGAGATTGTACTGCAAGATATGTGTTTTCATTTGACGATATTAGGCGGAATGCAGGGCGAAATCCTCCATCTGGAAGTTCATGTTTGCTGATGAATTCATAGATGACATCCTCATTTGTTCTAACTCCGAAATTTGATGAAATCTTCAGAGCTAAATAGGTTCCCTGTGATTCTCCATATGTGCCCAAGAAAGCATTAAATCCTCCATCTTTTAGCTGTTTCTCTTTTAAATACAAATTAATGATAGAACTGCTCTCTGAATCTATATTATCTGATCTAAGTAATATTTCGGAGAATGTATTTAATGTAAACAAATCGATTTCATTTTTAGATGTTAAATTTATTTCATCTTTTATTGTGTCTGTTTGCTTACCTATTGTTTTCATTCGATAACCAGCATTTTCAGGACTTGTAATATCAAAATCATAAAGTTCTAATGCCGATTCTAATAAAAGTGCTTCATCGAATGAATATACTAGATTGTCATTTATTTTTTTATCCATCCACATAGAAACAAGCCATTCCTTTGTTTTGGGAATAGTGCCTAAATCAATGCCTAATTTATTTAAAATAACAACTGCTCTGTATGTATCTAGTAGTGTTCCTTTGTCTCCTATTTTATTTGCAAAAGATCCATCCGAAATTTGTAACTTCATTACTTTAGAAACCATATTGGAACTATTGGATGGTTTTAAATCAAGCATATCCAAACTCATAGTCAAAAAATAAATATCTCTGATGCTGGATGAGTTCTGCTGTTCAATAAGCTCCTTTTCTTTTGACAATAACCAGTTTATTGTTTGCTGTTTATATTTTGGTTCTTTATTTAGAAGTTCCAGTGATGCCAAGAAATAATATGTGGAATATAATGTAGGTGTCTCTGGTGGAAAGTCAGAGTAGCCACCATCAACACCTTGTGAATTCTCTATTCGTTTAACTGTTTCCAAACTCCATACTTCATTGAAATTTTCTTTTTGCAAATTTACTTGAGTAGAAGAGGAACTATTATCAAAACATCCACTTGGAATTGAAATGAAAATAATTATGGCGAAGACACATATTTTTTTGTACATTAAAACATCTCATATTATATTTTAGATTGTTTTATAATATATAATTTTCAAAAAAGAAAGTTGCTATTAATTGGCAACTTCAGGCATCCAGATCTACGTGTGTATTAAGTATATAGTCCTGTGTTCCAAATCTGAATTTTTCAGCATCGTTTTGGTCTTCATCAGTAATTGACAGAGCTGTAGCTTCAAGGTCTTGGTAATAATGAGCCACACTCCAGGCATCATCCCATTCACCACTATACGTTGCGGTATCCCCAGATATACTAAAACCTGCACTTAGAGGAATACTGAGGCTTACACTTACTCCACGAGTTTTAACCTGTGAATCCAATGTTATTTTATCGGCATAATAGGGATTTGAACCATACCATTTGGCTTTTGTATGTCCATCTCCAACAAATTCCTGAGAAATCACATAGTCAGTCCTGTGTCCATGGAAATATGTCTCTCCTTCAAGATAGGAATCATAAAGATCTCTGGTTGAAGTATCACTTCCACTGTCTTCACGTGTCACGTACCTTGTTGTGGCTCTATCATCTTTGATCTCTGTTTCATAACTTTCCCATGCAGCGATAAATTCCTTCTTATCATCTACTTTATTTCTGAATACGAATGTATGAGCGTCAACTTGTTCAACATTATCTACTAACTCATCTGGCATTCTATCCACATCCAGAAAATGTGATTCATTCATCACTTTTTCAGAACTATTTTCTGTCGCACTCACAGCCGGTGCAAATGCCATGCTCACCAACAACATTGCTGTTAGCAATGCGCCGATTCCAAATCTCATATTTATTTTCATTCTTTTTAACCTCTTTAATTCATTTGTCCAGAGGCAACGCTACACAAGCTTTAAGCACAATTAAAACTAACACAACCATGCCTCCGGGCAATTATAGGGTTCAACTCTTCTTTGGTAGGTTTGGTTGAACCCTGCATAATCATGGGTGTGGCTTCTATATATGTTTTCTATCCAAAGCGTCTAACTGATTGAATCAGTTAGAGACATTGCACAGAAAAGTTATATACTTCAGAATTTCTGGTTTGTAGAAATCCATTGGAATTATAGGATAACTAATAGTGCACAATTATTGGAAATATACTGTTGATACTGACATAAGCTGTTAAATTGAGTCAAGTAATACGGATTTAGATAAGTTTTCCACAGAGTCAGATTATCATTTGCTTAAATGCATCCAACATATTGAAAATTTTATTTATAAAATTTGACTCCTCTTCATGAGATGGATATGCCCGGGGTCGACTGAAACATTTTTCATGCGAAAACATGTCCTTATCAAAACCAATGAGCCCACTTTCGTTAAATGCAGCTACCTTAAAAGTATGATTGCCAGGACTAAAAACCACAATACATCCCCCTTCAAAATCTTCTATTCTTATGTCATCTATAAATCCAGTGACAGTGACATTGCTAGTGTTTTTCACAATCTTATAATCTAATGAATGAAACAGAGTTCCAATATTTATTACACCATAATTTTTTATTTCTTCCTCTGTTCTCTTTTCTGGAATAATTATGGCAGATTTTCCTTCAAAATCTGGAATAGCGTAATAAGTTTGATTAATGTCAGCAGCTATCACCTCGGAAACTTTGTTCCCCATTTTGTCCACAGCTACTACTTTTACTTCATGTTCCCCTAAAGGAAGAGTTATTTTTCCAGATTCTATATGGCCAAAGTTTGTGCCATCTACGAGTACGTTTATGGAACTCTCCTCTGATAAATCATAGTGAATGGTGCCATTGTTGACTTCAATACTTAACTCTGGTGGGGTTAAATCTTTTATAGTTGAAAGATTGGAAACACCTGTAGCAACGATTTCCGCACTTTCTTTTGCCAGGGAAAAGTTGAGTTTATCAATGGTATCATTTGGTGTGTCCCAAAACCCATGACTTCCATGATCTCTTAAGCTAACAGCAGGTAAGTTTTCTTCCCAAAAAGACCATTCATCACTTGCAAAGGTTATAAAGTCAACATGTTTTTGTAAATTCGGCTTTGAAGTAAAAGCATCCAAAAGCCAGCTATGTTGATTCAAAGTATACATAAATAATCTATCTCCTGAAGCAACACAATCAAGGTTTACCACGGCTACGATATCATCTTTTAAATTGTCATTCTCCTCCAGCCAGGATTTACTTCCCAACAATCCAAATTCTTCGCCGGAATATGAAATGAAGTAAACAGTTCTGTTAAAAGATTCATTCTGGAATACTCTTGCAAGCTCTAGCATCACTGCAACCCCGCCTGCATTGTCATCTGCACCAGGGTGTTCCGGGCTGAGAGTATCATAATGTGCCCCAATAACGATAATTTGATCAGTTTTACCTTCCTTAATTCCGACTACGTTGCTTGTATTTACCTGTATAATATTGCCAGCATTCTTCCCAATTCCCATGGTAGTTGTTTCAAATGAAGCATCATCAAGATGGGTATTCAGACCGTAGTCTTCCATTTTATCTTTAATATAAGCAGCTGCTTTATTGTCTTTTACCCCGCTCATCCTATTGAATTGTGTTAATTGTTCGGTGATATTTTCTATGTTATCCTGATCAATCTGGACTGCCGATGCCGGAGTTGAAAATAAGGCCAGTAATAAAAAAACAAAAATTGTAAAATTAATTTTAGTTCCTTCATTTATTTTCATATGATTCATCTCTTAATTATGCCTCTTGGGGGAAAATATATAATCAGAAACTGTTCGGGTTTCTATAATTTCGGCTTTGCATGAATAATGCCCTTTGCCAGGTGGAGACTTTAAGATTACGCTTAAGTGTCCTTCTTCAGTTCGATCAGTTTCATGAGTAGTAGTGTGAGATGTACCTTTGGCATCTACAATTGTTAACGTTATTTTCGTACCTAACTTATCAAATTTCACATCATTGATATTTTTGTATGTAACAGTAAATGTATTCCCACTTCCTGTTTCAATAGTTCCGGTTGTTGTATCCAATATTGTAATATTGTTTTTTGGGTCTGTGAAAGCTTGGACAAGGTTCATTGTACTATGGGATACATTTTCTTCAAAATAGATTTGACCACTTGAATGGGCTGAATTTATGATTATGGCATTATAAGGTGTACAAAAAACTGCTGAGATGATTATGGCACTAATAACTACGGTAATCAATGCAAATTTTTTACTGAATTTAAACATGTTTAAATGCTCCACATTATTATAAAAAAATTGCGTAACTATTCAGCCTGATAAAAACGCTATCTATAACAATCTTGACAAAAAGTTGAAATGTAAATTTCATTATGAACATTTATTTTGATTGTTAGATTGTTAGTTGGCAGACATCTCAATTTCGATGAAATCAGCACCAATAGGCAGATTGTGCTAGGCTGAATAGTTACAAAATTGCACCCCTTAGAGGGGACAAATATTTAAAATTCAGTAGTATTCAAGGTCGCCTGTATACTGATCGCTAGCATCAATTCCAAAGTATGTATGAGTGTCGCAATAAAGCTTGTATTGGGCGTCACCGATTCCTTCTGAATTGAAAGCCACGCTTATATTTCCTTCTCCGGCTCGATCTACTTCCTTGGTAGTAGTATGGGCAACTCCTTTAGCATCCCATACTGTCAGCACATATTTAGCACCCTGACCGTCATTATTCTCATCATTGGTATTTTTCCAATTAACGGTGAAGGTGTTGTACCCTTCTGGAAAATAGACTGTTCCAGTTGTTTCGGGAGTAGCACTAGCAATATTGTTGTCACCATCAGTGAACAAGTCACCAAGATTGCCTGTAGCTTTAATACCAATATCTCCACTTTGACTATCTTCCGTTGCACTCACAGCCGGTGCAAATGCCATGCTCACTAGCAACATTGCTGTGAGCAATGCGCCGATTCCAAATCTCATATTTGTTTTCACTTGTTTAATCTCTTGTTTTGCTCTTTCTTGGTGAATTGATACCGTATGGATTTTCTATCGGCTCATCAATATTTATTTTCTCAGTTTTTTCTTATGAATACAAATACTATTCCAAGTATAATGACTGTCAGTAAGGGATCAATAAATGGTATCTGTGAGGTGTTCCCATCGTGAGTTTCCCTATCCTTAATTTCGTTATTGTAGATTTGGTTGTTAGAATCCTTCGTTACAATGCTTTTGGTATTGTTTGATAGGAAATTGTCTTTCACCGTATTGTTGCTGGAGGTCGTTATCTCAATTCCATAAAAGTTTGAATTTATAGTGTTATTGACCAGTGTATTGTTATTGCTAGACTCCTCAAGGTAAACACCCTGCTCATTATTTGCTATCTTGTTATCGCTAAGCGTGTTGTTATTACTAGCATCTTCAATCCAGATCCCGAATTCTCTGTTCAAAATTGCATTGTTATTACCCAAAATGTTGTTGCTGGAACCCCACAAATAGATACCAGTATGGCTGTTAAAAGCATCATTATTGATGAGATCGTTGTTGTGGGAATTCGAAAGACTGATACCCCTTTCGTTGTTAGATGCAATGTTATTATTCAACATGTTATGATTGGAACCATGAAGATCTATGCCGATTTCGTTGTTGGATAATTTATTGCTGCTAATATTGTTGTTATTCACTTTATTGATATATATGCCAGCGCTTGGAAAGTAATTGGCACCAGTTATTTCAAAACCACTGATAGTTACATTATCCTTCGTTACATTGAAGATATGTTCTCTGGGGCTGGCGGCCAGAACAATGGTATCGTCGGGATTTCCGGATTTTGATATTATAATTAACGATTTGTTCACATTCACATTTTCTGTATATGTTCTAGGGTAAACAAGGATTGTATCGGCATCATTTGCATTATTTATAGCTTCCTGAATTGTTGTATAATTCGCCTCACCTGTTTTGCCAACGGTGATCGTATCTGCTGTTACAGTGCCTGCGGTCATTATTAACATGACAAACATTATTGCAAAATAAATTTTCTTTCTCATCCATATCATCTCTAAAAATTCAATAAGTAGGTTACAATGTAACCTACTATATAGAGTCTCAAGCTATCGATTAGTTATAAATATATGCTCCACCATCGTAGCCTGGTTGACCATTTAGGTCAACGCCTTTAACATAAATATGCCAAGTACCTGCTGTTAGATCATAGCCAGGTGAATAGTCGAAATTCAGGTGGGTTTCACCATATAAAGTGTCACCATCCACCTTTTTGTCATCTGGATCTACTAGTTCGATACTGATGTCTCCAAAAGCATCCAATGTGTGTATATTGGATACCAACACATCTGCTGTCACTCTATCCCAGCCTGCCCCAGCCGGTACATAAAATGAGAACGTATCTGTCTCTGATGTCGGTTTCAAATATCCAGATATAGGTACGGACTTTACAAGAGACTGGATTCCAATGTTTCTGTCTTCAGTATTTTCTGTTACATTAGTAACTTCCGTTGCACTCACAGCTGGTACAAATGCCATGCTCACCAACAACATTGCTGTTAGCAATGCGCCGATTCCAAATCTCATATTTATTTTCATTCTTTCTAACCTCTTTTATTCATTTGTCCAGAGGCAACGCTACACAAGCTTTAAGCACAATTAAAACTAACACAACCATGCCTCCGGGCAATTATAGGGTTCAACTCTTCTTTGGTAGGTTTGGTTGAACCCTGTATAATCATGGGTGTGACTTCTATATATGTTTTCTATCCAAAGCGTCTAACTGATTGAATCAGTTAGAGACATTGCACAGAAAAGTTATATATTTCAGAATTTCTGATTTGTAGAAATCTATTGGAATTATAAGATAACTAATAGTGCACAATTATTTGAAACATACTGTTGATACCGACATAAGCTGTCAAATCGAGTCAATTAATACATATTTAGATAATTTTCCCAGAGTCAGATTATCATTTGCTTAAATGCATCCAACATATTGAATATTTTATTTACAAAACCTGATTCTTCTTCCTGAGATGGATATGCCCGGGGCCGACTGAAACATTTTTCATGTGAAAACATGTCCTTATCAAAGCCAATGAGCCCGCTTTCGTTACATGCAGCTACCTTAAAAGTATGATTGCCAGGAGTAAAAACCACATTATGTCCCCTTTCGAAATTTTCTATTCTTATGTCATCTACAAATCCAGTGACAGTTACACTGCCAGTATTTTTCACAATCTTATAATCTAATGAGTTAAACAGGGATCCAAAATTTCTTACACCAGATTTCTTTATTTCTTCCTTTGTTCTCTTCCATGGAATTACTATGGCAGATTCTCCTTCAAAATCTGGAATAGCGTAATAAGTTCGATTAATGTCAACAGTTAAATCCCCAGAAACTTTGTTTCCCATATTGTCCGTAGCTACTACTTTTACTTCATGTTCTCCGGCAGGAAGTGTTATTTTTCCAGATTCTATATGACCGAGGTTTTTGCCATCTATGAGTACGTTTATGGAACTCTCCTCTGACACATTATAGTGAATGGTGCCATTGATGACCTCAACGCTTAACTCTGGTGGGGTCAAATCTTTTGTAGTTGAAAGATTGTAAACACCGGTAGCAACGATTTCCGCACTTTCTTTTGCCAAAGAAAAGTTGAGTTTATCAATGGTATCATCTGGAGTATCCCAGATTGTATGGTCGCCGAAATCTGTAAATCTGACGGCAGGTAAGTTTTCTTCCCAGAAACACCATTCATCGCTACCTGGAAAACTAGTTGATTCAATTTTATCAAGGTTTATTTCCAGTGGAAAAATACTGAGCAACCAGTATTGGGGACTATTCATCAATAATTTATCCCCGGAAGCAACACAATCAAGATTTATCACGGCCACGATATCATCTTTTAAATTGTCGTTCTCCTCCAACCAGGACTTACTTCCCAACAATCCAAATTCTTCGCCGGAATATGAAATGAAGTAAACAGTTCTGTTAAAAGATTCATTCTGGAATACTCTTGCAAGCTCTAGCATCACTGCAACCCCGCCTGCATTGTCATCTGCACCAGGGTGTTC
>Ga0265295_1007710_pt1 | contig 12263 bp, 8 predicted proteins | sample Munlansysbiofilm_FD_192503 | JGI IMG/M metagenome (GOLD analysis project Ga0265295, IMG submission 192503) | Leachate microbial communities from a municipal landfill in Southern Ontario, Canada - Methane capture system biofilm | ecosystem: Engineered > Solid waste > Landfill > Unclassified ... | reverse complement strand
GTGGACAACCACGCCGACGGGCCCTACCTCTACCTGCGGTTGCTGGGGGAAAACCCGGAGCGCGCCGCCGAGGTCCTGGAACTGCTCAAGATGAACGAGGGGAACAATTCCGGCCGGGGCATCGGGTGCGTCAGTTGGGACGGGGAGGTCTACGCGGACCAGTTCTGGCGGCACCACAGCTTCGGCAACATCCGTCAGACCCCTTTTTCGCGCATCTGGACCGAGCCGGAAGACCCCCTCCTGGCCCAGCTGAAAGAAAAGAAGAAGTGGGTCACGGGCCGCTGCGCCACCTGCCGCTGGCTCGATGTCTGCGCCGGCAACTTCCGCGTCCGCGCCGAAGCGGTCACCGGCGACGTGTGGGCGCCGGATCCGGCCTGCTATCTCACCGACGAGGAAATCCGGCCGTCATCTCAGCCTTGAACTTTCAAATGTCCAACCTGATGGGAGAAGCCAGCGATGTTCTTTCCTGAATACAGGCCCCGGCGGCTGCGGCGCACCGAAGCGTTGCGGCGAATGATCCGCGAAACCGTTCTACGCCCGGACGACCTGATCTTGCCCCTGTTCGCCATCGGCGGCCGCAATGTGCGCAACCCCATCCCCTCGATGCCGGGGCACTACCAACTGTCCATCGACCAACTGACCGGACTGGCCGCCGAGGCTTGGGATGCCGGGGTGCCGGCGCTGATCCTCTTCGGGCTGCCGGACCGCAAGGACGACCGGGGCACCGAGGCCTACCGGGACGACGGCATCGTCCAGCAGGCGGTGGCCGCGGTGAAAGCCAGGGTTCCGGATATCACCATCATCACCGATGTCTGTCTCTGCCAGTATACCGATCACGGTCACTGCGGGGTGGTGGAAAACGGCGAGATCGCCAACGATGCCACCCTGGAGCTGCTGGCCGAAACCGCGCTCTCCCATGCCCGGGCCGGCGCCGACATGGTGGCCCCCTCGGACATGATGGACGGACGGGTGGCCGCCATCCGCCGTGCCCTGGACGACAACGGGTTCTCCCAGTTGCCCATCATGGCCTATTCCGCCAAGTACTGTTCGGCCTTCTATGGCCCGTTTCGCCAAGCGGCGGACAGCGCGCCGCAGTTCGGCGATCGGCGCACCTACCAGATGGATCCGGCCAACAGCCTCGAAGCGGTGCGGGAGGTGGAACTGGACATCGCCGAGGGGGCCGATATCGTGATGGTCAAGCCGGCCCTGGCCTACCTGGACGTGATCCGTCGCATCCGGGAGCAGGTCGACCTGCCCCTGGCCGCCTACAACGTCAGTGGCGAGTACAGCCTGATCAAGGCCGGTGCCCAACTGGGATGGATCGACGAAACCCGGGTCATGATGGAAACCCTCACGGCCATCAAGCGTGCCGGGGCCGACATGATCCTGACCTATTTTGCCATCGAAGCGGCCCGGACGCTGCAGGGATAGGAAAAAACACAGACCGGCCTCACCGGTATCCCCCGTGGGGTCGGTCAGATCAAAAATCTTCCAACAGGAGCAGCTTGATGAAGCCCCCCCACGCCACCGGTCACCCCGGCCAGGTCCCCGAACTTCGCCTGGTCGCCTGGGAAACCACCCGCAACTGCAACCTTAACTGCATCCACTGCCGGGCCGCCGCCACCCGCGGTCCCTACCAAAACGAACTGGGCACCGAGGCCGCCCTGACCCTCCTGGACCAGATCGCCGAAGTGGGCAAACCCATCATCATTCTGACCGGCGGCGAACCTCTGCTGCGGCCGGACATTTTCGAAATCGCCCGCTATGGCACCGACAAGGGACTGCGGATGGTGATGGCCCCCAACGGCACCCTGGTCACCGCCGATAACGCCCGCCGTATGGTGGACGCCGGAATTCAGCGCATCAGCATCAGCCTGGACGGCGCCAACGCCGCCAGCCACGACCGTTTCCGGGGAGTTCAAGGCGCCTTCGAAGGGGCCTTGCGCGGGATCGATTATGCCCGTCGCGCCGGTCTGGAATTCCAGATCAACACCACGGTGACCCGCACCAACCTTGAAGAGATCCCCCGGATCCAGCAACTGGCCGTGGAGCTGGGCGCAGCGGCCCACCACATCTTTTTGCTCGTTCCCACCGGCCGGGGCAAATACATCGTGGACCAGGCCATCGATGCGGTCCAGTACGAGGAGACCCTGAACTGGTTCTACGACCAGCGGGACAAAACACCCCTGCAGCTCAAGGCCACCTGTGCGCCGCACTACTACCGCATCCTGCGCCAGCGGGCCCGGGCCGAGGGGATCTCCGTGACCTTCGAAAGCCACGGCCTCGACGCCGTCACCCGGGGATGTCTGGCCGGCACCGGTTTTTGCTTCGTTTCCAACCAAGGCGTGGTTCAACCCTGCGGCTTCCTCTCCCTGGCGTGCGGCGATGTCACCAAAACCCACTTCGGCGAAATTTGGCGCCACTCGGAGATTTTCACCGCCCTGCGCGACCCGGACCGCCTCGAGGGCAAGTGCGGCCGGTGCGAGTACCGACGGGTCTGCGGTGGCTGCCGCGCCCGGGCCTACGAGGCCACGGGGAATTTTCTCGCCGAAGAGCCCTTGTGCAGCTATCAGCCGCCCCGCGACGCCTGAAATGCTTGCATCCTTTTTCCAGGAGCGCTAAATATTCAAGTGAGCGTTCGACGTTACGGCATCTGGCGATGGCGATGCGATGCTGAAAACCACTGCTGAACGAGGTAGGAATGAAAATCAGCGCCTTGATGATTCCCGATCCCATCACCATCACCGACGCCGCCTCGATTCAGGACGCCATCGAAGTGATGAAGACCAACTCCATCCGGCACTTGCCGGTGGTCGACAGCCACAAGCGGCTGAGGGGACTGGTGACGCTGGCCGATCTCAAACAGGGATTGATCCCCTCGATGATCGGCGACCTAGGGTTGGCCGACCTGATGATCCGCGATCCCATTTGCGTCTCTCCGGAGGACGACGTGGAACTGGCGGCTCAGGTGATCTACAAGCACAAGATCAGCGGCATGCCGGTGATCCAGGTCGGCATGCTGGTGGGCATCATCACCGAGTCGGACATCCTGCGGGCCTTCATCGACATGATGGGGATTCTCACCTCCAGCTCCCGCCTGGACGTGGCTTTGGACGACTCCCCGGAAGCCTTTCAAAAAGTCCTCCAGCGGATCAACGCCCACGGCGGAGACGTGATCAACGTCGGACTGGTGCCCCGGTCCGGCGGCAAGCAGCGGGTCTACTACTTCCGCCTGTCCACCTGCAAGACCGCCCCGATTCGTCAGGCATTGGAGAAAGAGGGCTATCAGGTGCTGGAAGCGATGGACTGAAACCGCCACATTTCCAATCTATCATCAGTGATGAATCTTGCCGAAAGGTCTGCCGAGGCGCGGCCGCTGCCATTTGAAAGCGGCGCAGGGCCGCGACGCCGGTTCCCCCCCTCGAAATTTCAGTCCACCGTGGCCATGGCGTTGAGAACCAGGGTAATCGGGCGGTTCTCCTCGCTGGCACCGTCAAAACGGATGGGACCGGGCACCCGGTAGTTGTCCGGCCCCGGGTCGGCGGCCAGCCAGGTTTCCCGCAGGGCTTCGACCACCTGAAAGGCCACCGAATCGGTGTCCACCACGCTCTTTTCGATCACCAGGGCCAGTCGGCCGTTGCGTTCCTCCAGATGCATGAGAGGAGCGATGGGCACCCCGAGGGGCTCCCAGTGTTCGAATTCCTGCTCCAGGTTGCGAATGGCAGCCATCTGGCCGGTGGCCCCGTTGGCGATGAGGGAAAACACCGTCAAGCCGAGGTTGTAGGTGTAGTTGCAGTCGAAACGGGTGGGGTTGGCCCCCCGGCCGTCGTAGCCGTAAAAATGCGTCTGGGTCTTGAACTTGGGCACCGATTTCTGGAAGATTTTGGCCACTGCCGCCGGCACCTCCTCGGCTTCCCCCAGAATGCCGGTGCGCACCAGCTCCTGCTTGAGGGTCTTGACGGAAATGATGGACGGTTTGACCATCAGATAGCCCTCCAGAGGGTACTCGGCAAAGAGCGCCGCCCCGAATCGGTCCGGGTCGAGACCGGCCTGCTTGAGGGTCTTGTGATAGTGAGCCGACGGAATTCCCACCTTGTAGAGCCCTTTTTCCTTGAGAAAATTGAGGTAATCGGCCACCAGGCCCATGATCACCTTATCCGTTTCCACCAGGGAAAACTGGAAGTTGCCATGGCTGTCCCGTTCGGTGAGCAACCCTTCCTGAAAAAAGGCCGGAATGTCGTTGAACAGGTCGTCGTCGCGGGTGCTCCAGACGGGCAGCACGTCTTCCTCCCGGCTGCGCCGGGCCAGGCGGCGCAGATACTCCAACTTGTCCTCCAGCAAGAGGAACGCGGTGTGAAAATCGGTGTCGTGGGTCTCGTTGTACTCGGCGATGATGGTGTTGAGCTTGATGATGAAGATCTGGATCTCGTTGATGAACTCCAGCACCCCCTCGGGAATCACCATCACCCCGTAGTTCTTTCCCGCCGCCGCCCGGCGCACGATGCCGTCGCAGATCATCCGCGACAGGTGGCGTAGGGTCATCCCGTAGGCCGTGTAGTCCACCGTCCCCTCGGCCTGGGCCTTCTCGATGCGCCGCAGATCCACGTACTCGGCCAGATCCTCTCCGATGAGTGTGATATTGGCATGGGTCTGCAAGGCCACTTCCAGGGCCAGGTGGCTCGCCACCCGCCCCATCACCTTGCAGATGTGCCAGTATTTGACATCGCTGCTCGCGTCGGTGCACAGGTTGCTCACCGCCTCGGAAAAGGCCCTTGCCGCGGTGTGGAAACCGAAGCTCATGGCGCAGAGCACCGCCCCGTTGCGGTCGCGCACCTGAATGTCGCCGTCGATGGTCTTGGGGACCCCGATCACCTGCACGCCGTCGGCGGCCAGTTCCTCGGCCAAAAAGGCGGCATTGGTGTTGGAGTCATCCCCCCCCACGATCACCAGCGCATCGAGTTTCAGGGCCTTGCAGGTCTGGCGCGAAAGCGACATTTTCTCGACCGAATCGATCTTGGTCCGACCGGTGCGGATCATGGTGAACCCCCCCAGGTTCCGGTAGGCATCCACCACGGTATCGGTGAGCCGCACCGTTTCGTTTTCGATCACGCCTTCGGGACCGAGAAGAAATCCGTAGATCTCGTTTTGGGGGTTGGCCGCCTTGGCGGCGTCGTAGAGTCCGGCAATGACATTGTGCCCGCCCGGCGCCGGACCGCCGGAAAAAACGATGCCGATGCGACGCGGGCGCTCATAGGCCGCCCGGGCCTCCGCCGGCAACGCGTCGACGCCGGACACCGCTTCCACCCTTCGATGGATGATCGAGGGCAGCAGCCGGCGGGCCTCGCGGTCGATGTCGAAGACGTACTGGTCGCAGGGGGTCAACCGGGTGTAACGACGGGTGAAGGCCGCGCACCGGGGCGGCTGATAGGCGCGCCGTTCCTCCAGTCCGGTGTTGACGTTGGCCACGGCGGCCTGCACCGCCGGGTGGGACAGAAGCTGCTGAACGGAATCGGACATGGGTTCCTCCATGAGCAAGGCGGCATGGTTGACGGCGGGTACCAGGTCGTGTCGCGGGTTGAGGCCCCCGGGGAGGTTCTCCTTTAGACCCGAAGCAAAACCGAGCCTATCATAAAAGGAGGGGACCGCGGGTGTCAAGGAAGGCGAAAAATCGCCTAACGTGCCGACGCGGCGGACAAAGGGGCTTTACATCCAGGGGGCTTTAGGCTACAGGAGACGGAACTTTCAGCGGTTTCCCCGGCCGTTTCGCGCCGCCCCTTTGAATTGAACCAAAAATTTTTCTTGCAAGGAGGATGTCGATGAAAAAAAGCTTTCGACCCTGGACCGTAGCCGCTTTTCTGATCATCGCCCTGTCGCTGGGCTTTGCCGGCGGGCCCACCGCCAATGCCGCCGACGAGGCGGGCGTCCGTATGGCGCTGGTCAAGCAATCGACCCTGGAAGAAATCCTGCAACGCGGCGAGCTGCGCGTCGGCTTCGAGGCCGGTTACGTCCCCTTTGAAATGACGGACAAGAAAGGCAACTTCGTCGGCTTCGACATCGACATGGCCAAGGAGATGGCCAAGGCCATGGGCGTGAAGTTCGTGCCGATGAACACTGCCTGGGACGGGATCATTCCAGCACTGCTCACCAATAAATTCGACATCATCATGAGCGGCATGACCATCACCCAGGAGCGGAATCTGAAAATCAACTTCTGCGATCCGTACATCGTGGTGGGCCAGACCATCCTGCTCAACAAGAAACACGAAGGCGCGATCAAGTCCTACAAGGATCTCAACGATCCCAAGTTCATCGTCACCTCCAAGCTCGGCACCACCGGTGAACAGGCCGTCAAGCGCATGATCCCCAAGGCGACTTACAAGAGCTTTGAAACCGAAACCGAGGCGGCCCTGGAAGTGGTCAACGGCAAGGCGGATGCCTACGTCTACGACCAGCCCAACTGCGTGGTGTTCATGGCCGAACAGGGCAAGGACAAACTCATCTTCCTCGACGAGCCCTTCACCTACGAGCCGCTGGCCTGGGCCGTGCGTAAAGGGGACCCGGATTTCATCAACTGGCTCAACAACTTTTTGCGCCAGTACAAGAACGACGGCCGCTACGAGGTGCTCTACAACAAGTGGATCAAGAGTACCGACTGGTACGCCAACGTAAAATAAGCGCTTGACTCGAAATACCGGGGGCGGTCATTGTCGCCGCCTCCGGTTTCCATTCACCCACAGGTTTTCCAGATTGGCGTAATCTCATGGGTTCATTCCCTGCCGCCCGTCGCGTCAGACGTCCCCGAAGCTACTACATCGGCATGGGCATTTTCTTCCTGATGCTCGCCGGGCTCATCGGCTTCATCTACTACTCGACGCTCAAAATCGACTACGTCTGGCGCTGGTACCGGGTCCCGCAGTACTTTCTCTACCACGACACCATTGAAAAACGTGCCGAAATCAACGGCATCGTCCAAAGCATCACCCAAAAGGGGGAAACGGTCACCATCGTGGTCGGCGGCGACGAGGAAACGGAAAGCTATACGTCCCCCGCCGTCGATATCCGCGTCTCGGAAGGCGATGTCATCTATTCGGGCGACGTGCTCACCGTGCACCAGAAATGGAAAGCCGGGATCCTGATCCAGGGAATGTGGATGACGCTGAAGGTCAGCATCATCGCCATTATCTTCGGCATCGGCATCGGCCTGTTCACCGGGCTGGCCCGGCTTTCGGAGAACCCGGCCCTCAAGTGGTCGGCGGTAACCTACATCGAGCTGATCCGCGGCTCGCCGTTGCTGGTGCAGATCTTCATCTGGTACTTCGCCTTCGGCACCCTCATGAACACCCTCATCGCCAAAAACGAGGGGTTGCAACACGTGCTGCGGGGTCTGCTGCGCACCGAGCAGATCGTCCAGGTGCCCCCGCTGTGGTTCGGGGTGGCGGCCCTGGCCTTTTTCACCGGGGCCTACGTGGCGGAAATGGTCCGGGCCGGGATCCAGTCCATCCACCGGGGACAAACCGAGGCGGCCCGCTCCCTGGGCATGACCTACGGCCAATGCATGGTCCACGTCATCCTGCCCCAGGCCTTGCGACGCGTTATTCCGCCCCTGGCCGGCCAGTTCATCAGCCTGATCAAGGATTCGTCCCTGCTGGGCATCATCGCCATTCGCGAGCTGACCAAGGCCACCCGGGAAGTTGTCACCACCAGCTTTCAGCCTTTCGAACTCTGGACGGTCTGCGCCCTGCTGTACCTGTTTCTCACCTTCACCCTTTCCATGGCCTTGCAATACGTGGAACGGAGGACCATCACCTCGTGATCGACGTACGCCACATCTATAAGACCTTTCTGGTTCCCCACCGGGTGGAAGCGCTGGTGGATGTCTCCACAACCATCGCCCCCGGTGAAGTGGTGGTGGTCATCGGACCGTCGGGTTCGGGGAAAAGCACCTTCCTGCGCTGCCTGAACCGGCTGGAGCACGCCGATGCCGGTCACATCTTCATCGACGGCATCGATATGCTGGATCCCAAAACCGACATCAACAAGGTTCGGGCCGAAGTGGGAATGGTCTTCCAGTCCTTCAACCTTTTCCCCCACAAAACGGTACTGCAAAACGTCACCCTGGCCCAGACCGTGGTGCGCAAACGCCCCAAGGCCGAGGCGCACGACAAGGCCATGGCCCTGCTCACCAAGGTCGGTCTGCCGGACAAGGTGAACGTCTATCCCGATCAGCTCTCCGGCGGGCAACAACAGCGGGTGGCCATCGCCCGGGCATTGGCGATGAACCCCAAGGTAATGCTCTTCGACGAACCCACCTCTGCCCTGGATCCCGAGATGATCGGAGAGGTTCTGGAGGTGATGAAGACCCTGGCCCGGGAAGGCATGACCATGGTGGTGGTCACCCACGAGATGGGTTTTGCCCGGGAAGTGGCCGACCGGGTGATCTTCATGGACGCCGGCGCCATCGTGGAAGTCGGGCCCCCCGAACACTTCTTCAAGAACCCGACCCACGATCGGACCAAGCTGTTTTTGAGCCAGATCCTCTGATGGCGGCCATGGGGAATCAACCCCATATATGGTAGCAGTATTTCCCTGGCCCCCACGGGCTTGTGGACGAGATCTTTACAAAGCCCGCCATTTCTGGTAATTTGCCCGCCAACGGTTCATCCTCCGATCCTTCTGCGGCGTGAAGAGGCCCATGCGGCTGAAACATCTGGATATCGTCGGCTTCAAATCCTTTTACGACAAGGCGGCCGTTTCATTTCCCGGCGGCATTTCCGCCGTGGTGGGCCCCAACGGTTGTGGCAAAAGCAACATCATCGACGCCCTGCGTTGGGTCATGGGCGAACAGAGCGCCAAACAACTGCGCGGCAAGTCGATGGAGGATGTCATCTTTGCTGGCACCCGGGGCAAATCCCCGTTGAACATGGCCGAAGTCACCCTCACCCTGGCCAACGACGACGGTACAGGACCGGTGGAGTTCAAGGATTTCAGCGAAATCAGCATCACCCGGCGCCAGTACCGATCCGGCGAACGCGCCTACTTCATCAACCGTCAGCCCTGCCGGCTCAAGGACATCCTGAACATCTTCATGGGCAGCGGCATGGGCGCCCGCTCCTATGCCATCATCCAGCAGGGCAATATCGGGGCCATCACCGATGCCGGCCCGGACGAACGGCGCGTCTTTATCGAAGAGGCCGCCGGGATCACCCGTTTCAAGGCCCGAAAACAGGAAGCGTCGGGCAAAGTCAGCGCCACCGAACAGAACCTGGCCCGGCTCAACGACATCCTCTCGGAAATCCGGCGCCAGATGACCACCCTGCAACACCAGGCCCGGAAAGCGGCCCAGTACAAGGCTTACCGGGACCGTATCCGGACCCTGGACCTGCGCCTGTCCATCGACCAGTACGACCGATTGGCAGGCCGCATCGATGAGCTGGAACAACTGATCCAGCACCAGCGCGACGCCGACCAAGGTCATCACGACGCCCTGCGCCAGATCGATGCGGCGGTGGCCGAAATCAGGTTCGATCGAGAGAAGAAGAACCAGGCCCTCAGCGATCAGAAGCAGCACCGCTTCGGCCTTCAGCGGGAAACCGACCGCCTGGAAACCGAGGCGGCCCACCTGCGCGAAGAGATCGTGCGGCTCAATGCCGAAATCGCCTCCGCCGCCGAAACCCACAAAGACCTCATCGCCCGTCACCGATCCCTGGGGGAGGAAATGGATCAGGTCCGGCAGACCGTGGGGACCCAGGGCGAGCGGGTCACCACCCTTGATGAGGCCATTGAGACCCAACGCCGGGCCTCAGAGGATCTGCGCCGACGCCAAACGGATACCGCCGCCGCCCTGAACCAGGCCAACGCCGAGTTGATGCGCCTGGTGGGGGAGGAAGCGCGCTACCGCAACATCCAGCAAACCGCGGCGAGCCACCGCGATCAGCTCCAACGCCGGCTCCGTCGTCTCGACGAGGAACGGGCCCTGGCCGAGGCCAAGGTGGCCGAGCTGGTGGCATCCCAGGCCGCCCGGCAGGAAGCCCTGGAGTCGCTCCGGGTTGCCGCGGCGGCGGCAGAGGAGGCCATCATCGCCTGCCGCGCGGACCTGGAAGCCCACCACCGCCGTCTCGCCGAGCAGGTGCGCCACGTCCGGAGCTTGGAGACCCAACACGACAAGTTGCGCACCCGTCACGGGGCACTGAAAAAAATGGACGACAACCTCGAGTGGTACCGTGACGGCGTCCGGGCCGTGATGCAGGTCAAGGGGGATCGTGACGGTGAAGGCGCTGACTTCGGCGGGGCCATCGTGGGGGTCCTGGCCGACCTTATCACCCCGGAGCCCCAATTCGCCATGGCCACCGAGGCGGCACTGGGGGAAGCCCTTCAGTACGTCGTTGTGCAAACCCCCCAAGCCGCCCGGGCCGCGGTGGCCTATCTGCGCCGCCGGGAAGCCGGCCGCTGCGGTTTCATTCCCCTGTCGTGCCTCAAGCCGACGGCGCCCCATGGATCCGGTGAACGGCTCCTGGACCACATCCGGGTCCGGAAAGGGTTTGAGGCGGTAGCCGAGGCCCTCATCGGCGATGTTCGCGTGGCGGACCATCTCGAGGAGGCCGCCGACGACCGGCAGAACTTCCCCCGGGTCACCCTGGCCGGCGATTCGGTGACCGCCGGGGGATTGATTTTCGGCGGCAGCGCCGAGGGGCTCTCCGGTATCCTGGCCAAAAAACAGGAATTGAACGCCGTGGCGGACCAGTTGGCCCGAACGGCGGCCGACCTGGATGCGGCCGGACAGGTGCAAACCGACCTGGAAGACCAGAGCCACCGTCGCCAACAGGATCTCCAGCGGTGCAGCGTTGAAAAACAGGAGATTGTCGAGGAGACGCTGCAAGCGGAAAAGGCCGCTTACCGCATCGGCGAGGAGCTGCGCCACGCCCGGCGCCACCTGGAAACCCTCGCCCTCGAACAGGAGCAAGCCCAAGGCGAGGAAACCGACGCCGACGTCGAAACGGACCGGTGCGAAAAAATTCTTGCCGACACCGCGGCCCGGGTCCAGGCCCAACAGAGCGAAGTGGCCCGTCTCAGCGCCGCCGGCGAAAACCTGACGGCTCAGTTGGCGGCATTCGACCGGCGCATCATGGACTTGAAGCTCGAACGGACCGCCGTGGGCACCGGGCTGGAAAACAGCCGCCAGACCCTGAGCCGGCTGGACGGTTTCCACCGGGACGCCGGAGAACGCCTGATCCGCCTGGAGCAGGAGATCACGGCCAAGACGCAACGCCTTGAGGCCGCAAAAACGCACCTCGCCGACAGGCAGGAGGCCCTGGCCCGGCGCTACGAGCGGATCAAGGGCCTCGATGCTGCCATCGAGGGCCACCATACCGAACTGGCGGCCATCGAAGCACGCTTGCAGGCCCGGGACCGAGAGGTGGCCGAGTTGCAGGCGCAGCGAAACCGGACTTTAGAAAAAATCCGGGAACTGGAAATGGATCTCGGCCGTCAGCAGGTCCGGCAGGAGGCTGTCGTGCAGCGGCTGACCGAAAGCTACGCCGTGGACCTGGCCGCCGCCCGGGCCGAGTGCCGCGCCGCCGCGGCCCCGGCCGAGCCCGGGGCACTGGAAACCGAGTTGGAAGCCCTGCGACGAAAAATCAGCACCATTACGGACGTTCACCTCGGGGCCATCGCCGAGTACGAGCAGCTCAAATCACGCCATGATTTTCTCGACGCCCAGCGCGCCGACCTGGTCAAGGCCCTGGAAGACCTCAACCAGGTGATCCGCAAGATCAACAAGGTGAGCCAGACCCGGTTTCTCGAAACCCTCGAACAGGTCAACGAGAAGATGCGCGAGGTCTTTCCCCGGCTCTTCGAAGGGGGCACCGCCCGGCTGGCGATGACCGATCCCGATGCGCCCTTGGAAACGGGGGTGGAGTTTCTCATCCAGCCCCCCGGCAAAAAGCTCACCCGCATGAGCCTGCTCTCCGGCGGAGAAAAGGCCATGGCCGCCATCGCTTTCATCTTCTCCATCTTCTTGATCAAGCCGGCGTCATTCTGCCTCCTCGACGAGATCGACGCCCCGTTGGACGACGCCAACGTCACCCGTTTCAACAACCTGCTCCGGCTCATCGGCGAAAAATCCCAGATCGTGATGATCACCCACAACAAGCGCAGCATGGAATTCGCTGACACCTTGTTGGGGGTCACCATGCCCCAGAAGGGAATTTCCAAGATCGTCTCGGTGAACCTGCAAAAAACAGCCCGGGCCGCCTGACGGCCGGGCC
>Ga0265295_1007705_pt1 | contig 12268 bp, 18 predicted proteins | sample Munlansysbiofilm_FD_192503 | JGI IMG/M metagenome (GOLD analysis project Ga0265295, IMG submission 192503) | Leachate microbial communities from a municipal landfill in Southern Ontario, Canada - Methane capture system biofilm | ecosystem: Engineered > Solid waste > Landfill > Unclassified ... | reverse complement strand
TCTTTCGGAGTAAACCCAAACTCTTTACTTATTAACCCAAATATAGGTTGCCAATCTACTCTTTGATTATCTTGGTTTCTGGATTTTTTTTTACAGCACCAAATATCAACTTTGCGACTTCTGGACTATTAAACTTTGCTATTGCCTCATCATCTAAACAATCTCCGACTTCCTCTTCTGTCATTTTAACATCAGGATTAATGTTTGCTAAAACAAAAATAATCTTTCGCAAATCTTTAATGCTAATCTTTCCGCCCGCTGTTATTAATCCCATCTCATCAAGTTTTACAAACGCATTTAGCGTTGCGGGATAAATAGTAAGTTTATCGTTTAACTTAATCGGACTTGCTAACGCTTGCTCTAATGTCAACATTCTTTTTTCACCTCCTCAATATATTTATTTGCTATATATTTTTCTGTCCAATATCGCTCCATAAACTTCCTACTTTTTATCCCTATTTCTTCTCTCATTCCCGCATCTTTTATCAATGTCTCTATTGTCTTGTAAAGATTATCTTTATTCGCAATAACAAACGGAATTTCACTACATCCAAAGAATTCTCTTATTTGCGTTTTGTTTAACTCGTCTAACCCTGACACTGTAGGTATCCCCATACTCAAAAATTCTAACGCACTTAACCCATAATACCCGCCTAAATGGTCAAACCCTATATGACATAACCTCTTTAACTCCAATGTCTCTTTTAATGTCTTATCTTCTATCACTACACCTTCTATATCATACTTCTCTTTTAGTTTTACTATCGTATCTATAAACAACTCCGTGTTCTTTAATTCTCTATTCGTTGGACAATGACCTACAACTACCTTTTCTTTTTTCACTCTACCTCTCGGTAAATACCTTACATCATTTATCGGGACACAATTCGGTAAATATTTTGCTTCTGGTATTAATCTTAACAAATCTGGAGTAGACACAAACACTTTCGCATTTTTCATCTTATATTTCCATCTAAAATGCTCTGGATTATCTCTAAAAATCTTATTCCCGTGATGATGATAAAATATAGGTTTCCCTTTGGTAAAATCTTTGACTAAAAACCTGTCATACAAAATATAGTCCTCATCTATCTTATGTAAATGAAACACATCAGCATTATTCAGTAAATACTCCACTTCATTTAAATCATCTTTTACCTGCCAAATATCATAATCAAAATCAAACTTCAAAATTCTATGAGTTGTAATTAACCGTGCCTTATGTTTGGTATACCTATTCACCGCTTTTACCAAATTCATTACACTTCCCGCTGGGTCTGTGCTTGTAATGTTTAATATCAACATTATTTCTGCCCTACCGCAAAATGATGAGGTAATAACAAATGTTTTACTCTTGCCTCATCACATCGCCCTATTTTATATCCCGCATCCCAAACTCGTTTTGACCAATCTACATCTCCCCCGTGAAACCTCTCATCTTCATTCCAATATCCTACCTCATCCATTATTTTCTTATATGTCGCTCCTACACTCACAAAAAATCTACCATCTTGAAATCTTGTTTCTTCCCAACCGTTCCCATAAATATAAAACACTACCGCTTGGTAATCACTCGCTCTTAAATAATTCACTATATTAGGAATTGCATTAGGATATAACTCTACATCATCAGTAAGCCATAAAACTATTTCCTTGCTTGCCATCTTAAACCCTATATTGAACGATTTGTTATTCCCTAAATTAACTTCGTTCTTTATATAGACCAAATTCTTATATCCTTTTACATTATAATATTCATTAGAACAATCATTTATGACTATAACTTCAAAATTACCATACACCTGCTCATAAATCTGGTCTAACAAATTCTTTAAAGATACCCACCTATTATAAGTCGGGATTACTATACTTAAATTCATAACCTAAACTCCTTTATCGCTTCGCTTAACTTCATTTTTGGTAAATCTAAAATTCCATTACTACAATCTATAATATGTAGAAAATTAGTTTTATACAGTCGCTCTAATGCATTTTTATAAGTTATCATTACATTTTCTGTCATCTCTCCATTATACATTACCGCTGACTGTTTTCTCTCTGCATCTGTCTGCTCATTAGATACCCGTTTCCATTTGTTTCCTACTCGCTCGTAATCATCTGCTCTGTATTTTCCATCTACATATTTTAAATCATACCCTATTAACACTATTGGTTTACATCCTATATAATTCGCAAACACTACCATACTATTCCCAACACTCCCTAAATTCGGAAAACAATCTATATCTGGATATATCGCTGGTAATACACTATCAAAAAATTGTATTCCTGGATGCCACATCCTAAAATAATATACCTTATCCCAACCTTCTAATACTTTCGGATTCATACTATGATGAGTTATTAATGGTATATTTTTCGGACAACCTTTGAAATCTTTATATCTTTCTTGATGACTATCAAATATCATAACATAATCAGGTTTTATCCCGTTAGCAATACATATCCTATATGCTCGGTTAGCAACTATTATAACACTATTTTTTATTTTCTTTATATTCTCTATCTCTTTTTCTACACTTACACCTAATCCTATACATATACAAGGTTTTCCTTTGTGTTTATCTTTTAACTCATTTATCTTTAATCCATTTTTTACTTTTTGATAATTTTCCGCTAAATTTTTACTCCAAACAGGTAGCCATTTAGCAATTATATAATCTTGGTTTGTCCCTTTGTAAGTCCGTGTTCCTTTATATACTTCTACTCCAAAAATCTCTTTTAGTTTTTCTATTGACTGCTCAATATCCATACAAAAAAGAAAGGCAAGACATATATTTCAAAATATTCAAAATATAAATCTTGCCTTCTTATACTTACCTCCTTATGCTTCTTGGATTATTGTCATAAGTCGTTCTTTTTCTGGTTTTGTCGGGTCTGCTAATACCCTAAACACTATCGGATACGCATTTTCTGCGTCTTCGCTAAAAGTCAAATCCAGAGGACCATCTACAACCGCTTTGTGAAAAGTAAATTGCACAAGTTTGCCGTTGCTTAACTCGTGGACAAACTTTAACTCTTTTTCTATCGCTACTTTGTCTGTTCCCCATTTTATCGTTGTTGCCGAACTATCTACAAAATCATAATCTACTACCACTACTTCTCCACTTGCTATTGAACCAGAAATATCTCTAACTATATTCTGACCTGATATAGAATAATCTGTTCCAGAAACATAATCTTCGGAATAATCTAACTTATGGACTTTTACGCTGTCAGCCACTGGAGTTTCACTTAACGCTATCGTTCCTGAAACAAAATTTATCTCTTCTGATTTCCTTAATGTTCCACCTGTCCCTTTGTTAGCACTAATTCCCAACGCTACCCTTAACTGGTCTAACTTCAAATCTTGAATGTTAGCAGTCAATGTCAACTCACTCCCTACTGGAGTAACCTTAACTTGCTCTAACATATTCCCCGCTTTACTTACTACATTAGTTACTGCAGCGTGTATCACTACACTACTTTTAGGACTTCCAACTCTTACATTCCCATAATATATCTGTCCTAACCCAATCGGTATATCTACCTTGTTTATTTGACCTGCCATTTTTATATCCTCCTTAATTTTAATCTCGTATCGTTTTTCTCAAACTCTATCTCTTTTATCTCATATGTGTTGCGTCCTAAATATACTCTATCTCCTACTTTCGCTTCTACAATTGACGCTATCACTATTTCTGTTTCTTCTGACACCAAAAAATAGAAGTAATCTCCTACACCTTCTACCTCGCATATATCAAGCATACTTTACTACCCTTTTTACAGCATAATAACTGTCTGTCCTGAAATACGCTTCCTCTTTCTCATCCCACATCATCGGACCACTTGAATCAAACTTTAATATGTATACTTCCTCTTTCACTAATAATGCACTTTTATGGTCTAAAATATCATATATCCGTTTCCCTATCGCTTCTACATCCCCACCATAAATTGTAATATCAACCCTAACATCGTGAACCCCTAACAAATTACCCGCTACATTAGATACACTACCTATCGTATAACTTATCGCAGGTAAAGCCACTGTTAGCGGCGGGAAATTATAATATACTTTCTGACCACCTAACAAAGTTTGAAGTTTCGCATCGTTATTTAGCGTGCTATATATCCATTCCTCTAATATATCACTCATTTCAACACTCTTCGAAATATACTTACAATTTGCGATTTATTCTGTTCTATCGCTGGTCTTAAATACGGATACGGTCTTGACCTACACGTCCCATACTCTACGAATTCAGCATATTTTATCTCGCGTCCTTTGTAAATCCCACCAGCGTTTATCTCTATACTTATATTGTTTTTAGATACTCTTGTCTTTCCCCGCCTAATAGAATTTACCAATAACCCCGTCTGCGATGCAAACCTACCTTTAGCGTGTGCCGCTTGTATATTATGAGGATGGTTTTCTTTTGCTGCATTTATTACGGGAGTTGCTGCCATCTCTAACGCCATTTTTATCTTCTCTTCCATAACTTTACCAAAAACCCGCATCCCCGCCAAAGTTTCGTTTAACCCGATTACTTCCATCTATTTTACCTGCTCCCCATAACACCTAATATGATTTGGTTGTTTCTCTATTTGTTTTATTACTATAAACGACCCATCACTCCTTTTTATCCTATCGTTTTCTCCTACTACTACATCCGCCCCTAAATATATTACATAGTCAACTACTATCTGCATTTCAGCAAGTTGCTGAATTATATCTGTTTTTGCTGGTTGAATGCAAACCTTTATATCCGATTTCTTGGTATAACTTACCGTAGATTTCCCCATAGTTCCAAACGATACACTCCTGGTTTGAAGTTCTACTGTTTCTTCCAAAAACGGGACTACATCCGCTTTTATCTTGTCAGTGTTTAACCCGTATACCATTTATACCTCATCGTTTTTATCTGGAATATAATCTTCACCTATGCTACCTAACAACTCTTGATATACTTGCCTTATTTCCCTTAACTGTGCTAACTTTTGAGATGCAGATACCGAAATATCACCTATCCTATAATCTATCTGCGGATTTGCTATCAGTTCATCTATTTTGTTATCTATATCATTTATTTTCGCTTGCAATTCTTGTTTTGTCATCGTTTTGAAAAAAGGGGGGCGAAAGGAGATGCGAAAAAGCCCCCCCTTTTATTATTTCTTTATGCTGTATTTTTGATTACAAACCTGTAATCCGTAGCAGCAATAGCACCATACATCCTAACTTTAAACCGCTCTACTATATCTTTGCTAAATGCAGCATCACTATCTCCCCGTTGTCTAAATATCTGAATCGGGAACACCTCGTGCCATACAAATTGTCTCTTGAAATTTCCATAGAACCAATTTGATTCTGATATTCCGTTTAGATACGCCGAAGCATAAACTTTCATCCCAGAATATGTATTCTTGAATATAGAAGTTTTGTTATTTTCGGTGCTTCTGATTTCTATTGTATTAGCAATCCTGTCTCCAGTTGCTTTTAATGCCTTCGGCACTAACAAAGCACATTCGCCAACCTCTATATAATTACCTCTCTCATCTTTCATCTTACCTAACAAATTCTCTGCCGCATCTATGTCTGTGTAATCTACAAGAGCATTGCTTGATTTCACGTTCCCATTTCCAGATGTATACAACGCTGTTGCTACTCCTAACGGTCTATACACATTATTATTGACATCACTTATCCCCGCCAATATCAGTTGGTCTTGTGTCTCGGCTGCTTTTTCGCCTATCAAACTTGCCCGCTTTAAAAGTTGTCCTGTTTGGTCAAACACAATCGCTTCTTCTGTGATAGACAAAATTCGTCCATATTTTAAAGCATTAGTTGTCACGTATTTTTCCTCAATACCTGCACTTTCTTCGTAATCCATCTGTTCGTGGACTTCTTTTAACCCATCTAATGCACCAAACCCTACAATTTTATCTGACTGCTTCATAGCAGAATACAAATCTACTAACTCTAACCCTACTTTCTTGTATCCAGTATAAGCATCCATCACTTTCTTTGAAATTAACTGACCTGTAATCACAGGAAACGCTGTGCTATCTATTGCTTCCTGAATTTGATGGTCATTTTCTCCCAACCTTACTAAATTCCCACCTAACGTCTGGTTTACTGGACCAACACAAACTTCCCACAAATTCCTTAAAGATATATCTTCAGGTTTGATTTCACCTTTTGCTATCATCTCTACAATAGTATCACCAAACGCTTTTTCTCCTATACTTTCTTTGATTTCTTTTAATCCTCTCATTTTATATTTCCTCCTATCTTAATTCTTTATGATGCAGTTTCACCAGTATAAGCAGTTTTTATCCTGATTAACACACTGGTTAAACTTGTCCCTGCTCTTTGAACCCGCCCAATAGCGTGAGTATCACTTTTCTTAACCTTCTGTGCCGCATTCCACTGAACATTATCCTCTACCGCAACCGTTGTCGCAGTATCTAACGGATACTCATATACTCCATCTTGTGCTACAACTATCGGATTTGCTTCTCCCGCAGCACTTGCTTGTAATGCTACTCCTAAAAATGTAGCCGCATCAGTTGTCGTAGCCATCTGTGCTGCTTTTCCCGAACTTAACTTTACTAAATCTCCAATACTAACTACTGTTGCACTCGCTATCGGGACAAGAATACTTTTTAAATCGTCCCCGTATCTTAATGTATTTACATTACCCATCTTTTCCTCCTCGTTATGCCTTTATGGCATATTTGATTTCTTTTTTTACCTCTTCGGTAATCCCTGTTGAACTCTTTTCTCCCATATTCTTTACTTTACTTTTGTCTAACTCTACCAGTTTAACCCTGTCCTCTATTAACTCTTTGATTTGCTCCTCAACTGATACAACTTTATCACCATCTTTTTTCTCCTCTACTTTTTCCAATATCTTAACAAAAGTATCAGTTATCGCTTCCGCAGGTAGTTTGCTTTCCGATAACAACTTCGCTATCTCCTCTTTCTTTTTTGCTACCATTTCTTTCACTATGTATCCATCTATTTCTATCTTGAGTTTCTTATTCTCATCTTCCAATGTTGCTATCTTTTCTTTTAACTCTTTTACCTCTTCCATACCTTCCTCCTTACTTTGACTTTCAAATAACCCTGTAGTTGTTGCGGGATAACAAACAAGGTCTATACTCTTTTTATCCCAATCGTGTATATGTTCTACTATCTCTACCCCATCTTTAGTATGCACTTCTCCTTTCCCATTAATAGAATTCCCTATCACATCACTCATATTTTCTACTAACGGCAATACCCATTCTGCTTGATTTTCCAGCAACACCAAATCACTATATACTTTCCTTTTCCCTTCGTCAAACCGCAAATTTCTATGCCTACCTATAATCTCTCTTATATCTCTTTCTTCATCTTTATGGTTAGCAAATGCTAACGCTCCTTCAAACACTACCGACGCTTCTCTTAACGCTGCATCTGTATACTCCCTGCGATTTTTAGAATGTGCTGATAACACACTAACATTCCTAATTACATTATCCTCTACTTTCGCCTCTTTCAAACTTTCTGTAAACTCATCTATAATACTTTCTGAATACTTCCCAATCTTATATTTCTTTAACAACCCATCTAACTTTGCCCTGACTTCTGCTGGTATATCCATCGGTTTCCCCGTCCTTGCTCCCGCAACTGCCGCACTTGCCGCTCTTAACGCATTAAGATTTATTTCTCCCCTCTCTCTATACATCCCCGTCTCTGGGTCTATCCCGCCTGCCCCTTCGTATACCGGTAAATGCCAAGTCGTCTTTTTATCCGGGTCTTCTACCCACAAATAACAACTCGCTGGTAGTTTAGATTTATCTACCGTATCCCAACTTGCTGTTGACTGCTCTTTTATGATTTTCATTTCTTATTACTCCTCCTTAACTCGTTTTGCCATCGCATTAGCAATTCTTATTGCTTTCGCATCACAAAACTTCTCGTTCCCTCCAGCGTTTATACAATCTTGTCTACTCTTATTCGCTATCTTTACCCACGCTTCTTTTTGTTTATCACTCAACCCTTTTATATGTTTTTCTACATCGCCTATTTGCCACGGCATTCTATCCCTCTATTCTTATCAAGTAGTCCCTAATTCTATTACTTCTTCTAACCAACACATGCATTGCGGATGCGAAGGTAGAGGGACTGCTGATTTTTCAAAATACTGACCATCTAACGCATCACATTCTGGACATTCTACCATTGATGATGTCCTATGCCAAATATACCCTTTTATCCAATCTCTTGATTTCCCATATTCTATCTGCCCTTGCTGATACGCCAAAATCATCTCGGTTCTTGTCAACCTCATCGCATTCTTATACGCCGACTTGTATACTCCTCTCCCTGGATGTATCGCTGCTTTTATTTTCCCTCTCAACGTCTCTGGCTGTATAAGATAATGCCTTATATCCCTTGATACCGCCGCACAACTATCTCCACTTATTAACCCCATCGCAACTAACCGCTCTATTTCTTTTTCTGTCTCTTGACTTATCTCCCATACCCTATCACTCAACTTATGAGAAATAGCATACACACTCGCTTCTTTTATCGCTTCCGGAACTAACTCTATCGCAAACGTCTGACAAAAATCTAACACTTTATCCGCTATCTTGTCTTTTTGCTCTTTACTTACTACTACTTTTGCTCCTTTCGGTCTTTGCTTTGTCCTTATCCTTAAAATAGAGGCATCTACCCCATATATTGCCGACCGCCGCAAAACATTGTTTAACCAACTCTTAAATTTATTATGATATTTAGCATTCAACTCCCCTATATGTTTATTAATCGTTTTTAAACTCGTAGGCGAAATCTTTCCTTCTTTATCCGCAAACCTGTTTAATATCAAAGAACACTCATCTGCTAACCGTGAATATATCCCCTTTAACTCTTTTTCTTTCCCTACCTGCCATTTAAGAAAATCTTTCCTAAAATCGTTCACTGTATAATTTTCTCTCTTTGCTTCTCATACTTCGCTTCTTGTTTTACTTCCGGACTTTGCTCCATATCCATTAACTCTTTTTCTTGGTCATAATCATACCCTAACTTTGACGCAATTGTCCGTTCACTCGCTATCCCCATCGCTTGATGAGTAACATACGCTTCTGTATCCTCTTTTAAATTCCTCGCAATTAATGTCGGGAACGCCATACTACAGGTTGTCTTCGTAGGAATATCAATTACCTCCCCATCGTCCCCTGTTTCTTTACTCTGTTGCGGCAATTTGCCATCGTTTATCCCTGCTTCTATTACTTTTTCAAATATCAATTCAAATTCCCCTTTAAAAAACGCTTGCCAATTCTCAAAATTCTTTACCGCAGGACTTTCACTTACCATCTGACTCGAATAATTAGCGTTAGAGGCATCCGCACTTACCATATATTCTGCTAACCCTAACTTGCTCGCTATTTGCAACTCAAACCGCCTACCATCCTCTCCCGCATCTCTTGCCCCTAAATTCGGTGATAACATCTGATATTCTACCCCTTGATTAGCAGTTATCGTTGTTGGACCAGTCAACTTCCTTGCCTGATTATAGAACTCTTTCCCACTTTCTTCTACATTCGCCCCATTAAATTTCCTAACTAACGCTACAAAATTCCTGATTTTGTTAAACAAAAACCTATCGTTTAACCACCTTGCTTGCTTTTCTATCTCAGGCATTGCTCCTAACAAAACACTTCTACCCCGTTTCTCATCACTGTCGCAATCGGTTTTTATATGTATTATGTCGTCCGCTTCTATTACTTCGCTATTACTTATCCCTTTCTTGTCTACCCAAGTCCTATAATACCTTATGACCGTCTCTACATCATCTTCGTCCGTTTCTATCCCATCAGTTATTTTACCGCTCCAATCTTTAATTTCTAACGGGTCGATAAACCTTATTTTACTCCTATCATCGGTAAACCTGATAAATACTTCACCATCTCTTATTAACCGCTTAACAATCTCCGCCTGCCGTTTAGATTTGAACTTGTTTTCTTTATCCCATCTATCCCAATACTCTTGCACTCTCTTATCTTCATCGTTCGCAGTTATATCTACCCCTGTCCCGATTATAAAAGATGTCATTGTCCTAACTAACTGCTTTGCTTTGGTCGTATAAAACTTTTTCCTTATCTCATTTACTACGGTTTCTCTGTCCCCTTCCCAAACATCTTTTATCCCAGTAGTTCTCGCTTCCCCTATCTTTTCCCAATCAACCTCATCTTTATCCTCTATTCTCCCTATCCCCTCTTTTATATCTTTTAACCCTTGCCTTAATAGTTCTACCCTATATTTGTTTTCCAAAATCCTTGATTTTATACCATCAAACATAACTTCTCCTTACACCCAAAACCCATCTCTTATATCCTCATAAGGTCGTTCCAATTTAACTCCTCTGCTTTTATAATGCGTATATATAGCATATCTCATCGCATCCATCAGATGGTCGCTAAACTTTACAGGTTTATCTAATACCCGACCGTTCCTGTCTTCTTTATATTTATACCCGTTTATCTCTTTTATCAAATCAACACTATCTTTTGTAATATGTATTTTCTGCCGTTTACAATAATCTATTCCCGTTTCTACATCTTTATCTGCGGCGAAAACATTAAACCCCGATTCACTGATTTCCGCTATCCTCGCTGGTTCACCACTATCAGCATACATACAAATTCGTCTGTCCTGTATTATCTCTTTTAACCGCTCAATTAAATCAGAGTTGGTTAATTTCCGCTCATATAATAGTTCTTTGATATGCACCTCTTGGTCTTTTATCTTTATCCCTACCAACGCACTGGGGTCATTATACCCAAAATCTAACCCATATATCATCTCTCCGCCACCTGGCAACTCATCTACTAAATCCCAGTTAGTATAAATTATATTTTTTCGCACTCCCCACTGACCAAGCGTATATATCTGATAATACTGCTCATCCTCATCTTTTAACCCTTTTAACTCATTTATATACTCTTGCGTTAAAAACGGATTATCTAAATAATTCGTATATTGTAATCCTATATCTTTTTGTTTCTTGATTAACTCCATATTTATCCAGTGAAACTCATCTATCGGATTACAAGTCAAATACATCTGGTTCTGTGTATCTGACTGCCTTCTTAACCTCAACTTCAACTGCATATACTCTTGATGATTTATCTCCGTCGCTTCCTCTACCCAAACATAATTCGCTTCAAAACTCTTTATCTTCTCTTTATCATCTAACGACTTAAACAATACCTTGTTAGACCCTACACTTATTACCATCTCGCTCCTGTTTATATAATACGGCAATTGATATTGGTCTAACAAATCTAATATCAACTGATATGCCGTTATCCTCAACGCGGGTAAAGTTTTCCTCGCCACTAATATCCGTTTGTTTTTCTCTTTATACAACTTTTCAAATAACAAAAACTGTGCGGTAGTATAACTCTTACCGCTCCCCGCTCCCCCTACCTCTACATTTACTATCTTATCAGTATTACAAAGAAAATTATATATCTTATCAATTACTTGTGCTTTTGCCATTGGTAAACACGTGTTCTATTTCCAGTTTTGTCTCACCACTCACATTTCGCTCTACTTTGTTTAACTGATGCCACCGCTCAGGCGCACGATTACACAACCAAAATATCATCGCTCCTAAATTCCCATTACACGCAACTTGAAACAACGACTTGGTTATCTGCATTTCCGCCTTTTCTTTCCCGTGTTTTATTGCAGCCAAAAACTCTGCGTGCTGTTTCTTGTATGTCTTTAACGAAGTCCAAGATATACCCTGTATACTTGCTATCTGTTCCTCAGTCAATCCTAACCCCGCAAGCAATTCCACTTGTCTTAAATCTACTTTACTATAACTTGTTGGCCTACCACCTTTACTTTTCTTTTCCACCTTTATCCTCTCTATTTCTGACGACCTTCCCCTTAACCTTTCTATTTTGCCCAAGGATGTTGAAATATGTCTAAAAAACTTCTTATCTCTTCTATATTATCTATTTGAACCTAAACTACGACCTTTTTTATATCCGGGGATATAAGATATAACGCTTATAAATATATATATAATAATATATATAATAAGTTTTTTCTTTTTTCAAGAAATAATCTAATATTCCTTTATAAACCAGAATGAGGTCTTATTACAAAGAGTGTGTCAAATACTAAATCTGCGTGCAGAAAATACTCTCATTTCTTTTGCACCTCGCAAACTTGCAAATCCGAAAGATTTTTTCCAAAAAGTAT
>Ga0265295_1007703_pt1 | contig 12270 bp, 6 predicted proteins | sample Munlansysbiofilm_FD_192503 | JGI IMG/M metagenome (GOLD analysis project Ga0265295, IMG submission 192503) | Leachate microbial communities from a municipal landfill in Southern Ontario, Canada - Methane capture system biofilm | ecosystem: Engineered > Solid waste > Landfill > Unclassified ... | reverse complement strand
ATTCCTTCGACATGAAGGACGAGGCCGGCCTGCTGGAAGACGCCGTCAAAGCGGTGCTGAATGGCGGGCTTCGGACCGCCGACATCATGCAGCCGGGCAAGGCCCAGGTTTCGACCTCGGTCATGGGCGAGGCGGTGGTGCGCGAGCTGGACAAGTTGACGGCCTGACCGGCCCGAAATTTTTCGCTGCCATAAAGGGCCGGTAAAAAGCTTTTCGATTCCTGTGTCTGCGGCTAGTCTTGCCTCTATAAGGGCTTGGCCCCAGGGCGGCGTGGTGGAATCGGCAGGATGGTGGATTACATCCCTTGCGAGGCGGAAAGCCTCGTTCTTGAACGCAAGGAAAGTTTGGCGGACGGCGGTATCCGGCGGGAGAAACTGGCCGATGCCATTGTCGCCCATATCGAATCGCGCATTCTGGAAGGCTCGCTCCGCGCCGGAGAACGATTGCTGCCGGAGCGCGATCTGGCGCAAAAACTGAACGTATCGCGCCCCTCGCTGCGCGAGGCCCTCGAAATCCTGGCTCAACGCCACATTCTGATCAGCCGTCGCGGCGGAACTCTGGTCGCGCCGGTGCTGGGGGCCGATTTCGGGGTAAGGCTGTCGAATCCGGCTGATAACCAGCATGGCGCGCTTTACGATTATCTCGAATTCCGCAGTGTCGTCGAAGGGTCCGCGACCTATTTCGCCGCGCTGCGCGCCAGCGATATCGACCGGGATTTGATCGCGCGCCGGTTCCAGGATGTCGAGGCCGCCAACCGGGATGGCGATCCGCTTTGCGAAGCCGAGGCCGATTCGGCCTTTCACCTCGCCATCTACGAAGCCAGTCACAATGTGATTTTGCTGCACATCATGAGCAGCCTGGGTGCGGTGTTTCGCGAATCGATCCTGCACAACCGTGAAAAGCTTTATCAGTTCAAGGGTGTGCGGGCGATGCTGCTGGAACAGCATCGCAACATCCACAACGCGATCTTAAGCGGCGACGCCGATGCGGCGCGCGGCATCGCCGAGGCGCATGTCGATTTCACCCGCCGGGCGATGCATGAAATCGACCTGGCCGATCAGCGGTTGGAATATTCCTTACGCAGCATTTTCTCCGGGGCCGACGACCGGACATGTCAGGACGAGGGCGAGGAGTTCTCGGGGGCTACGAATGACGGTGTCCCATCGCATGGCCAGCCCAAGAATGAGGAGGAAAGCGGGGAAGTTCCTTTGCTCAGACTCTTGAGGTCTCACCCCGAAACGGCCTTCGATTATCTGGAATTCCGCCACGTCGCCGAAGGCATGTCCGCCTACCGGGCGGCCTGTCTGGCGACGAAGGAAGATCGCCGCAGGATCGAGGCGGCTTTCTCCGTTCTTCTGGACGCGGACAAGGGGCAGGACCCGGCGATCGAATGCCGGGCGGACCGGGATTTCCATATGGCCCTTTATCTGGCTGCGCATAACGACGTGATGGCGCACACGATGCGGCGCATTTTGCTGTTGCAGCATCAGGACGCCTTTTACGACCGAAGCGATTTCAGGGGGCAGGAAGGCGTTCGCGGCTTGCTCATGCGTCAGCACAAGGCGCTTTTCGAGGCGGTCATGCGCGGCGATGGCGACGAGGCCCGTGCGGCGGCTGAACGGCATATGCTTTATATCCGCGACCGTCTGATCGAAAGCCGCATTGCCGAACAAAGGCTGGCGGTGGCGCGACGGCGCATCGGACGGTCGGATCTGGTTCAGCAATCATCCCGGCACTGACGCCCCGGCTGTTTCCGGCCCGCTGTTTGGCGGAAGGGGGCTATGGCCAACGGTCACATTGAGGCCCATATTCTTTATCCCGGTCATGGCGTCGGCAAAACGCGACACCTTGCTATCCGAGGGGCTCCGCGTGGGATGGGCGGTCATGCTCCTGTGCCGGTGGTGATGTCCGGCTGTCGGGAGGCTACGCCATCCCTTGTCCGGGCTGATGGCTCGAAGGGCCGATCGAATGGGTATGTGGACACAAAATTATGACCCCATGGATATGCTGTGGGGGTCCGCTGCAATCGCTCTGTTGCCCATCGTTTTTTATTTCCTCGCGCTGACCAGGCTCAATCTGAAAGGGCATGTCGCCGGCACGCTGACCGCATTGATCGCGGCAGCCATCGCCATCCTGTTCTATGGCATGCCCTGGACCATGGCTTTGGCCGCGGCCATTCAGGGATTCGCCTTCGGGCTGTGGCCAATCGCCTGGATCATCATTGGCGCGGTCTTCCTGTACAAGATGACGGTGAAGACCGGGCAGTTCGACATCATCCGCGATTCGATCGTCTCGATCACTTCGGACCAGCGGCTTCAATTGCTGCTGATCGGTTTTTCCTTCGGCGCGTTTCTGGAAGGCGCTGCCGGTTTCGGCGCGCCGGTGGCGATCACGGCGGCGCTCTTGGCCGGGTTGGGCTTCAAGCCGCTCTATGCGGCGGGCTTGTGCCTGATCGCCAACACAGCGCCGGTGGCGTTCGGGGCCATGGGCATTCCGATCCTGGTCAGCGGTTCGGTCGGCGGTGTCGATCCTTTTTTGGTCGGGGCCGAGGCCGGCCGCATCCTGACCCCGGTGACCCTGCTGATCCCGTTCTGGGTGGTCGGCATCATGGATGGCTGGCGCGGCATCAAGGAAACCTGGCCAGCGGCCCTGGTGGCGTCGGCCAGTCTCGCATTCGGGGTGCTGATTTCATCGAACCTGATCGGCTATGAGTTGCCGGCCATACTGGGCTCATTGCTCAGCCTGGTCAGCATGACGCTGTTTCTGAAGGTCTGGCGGCCCAAGCACATTTTCCGATTCGACAATCAGGAGCCCGGCCATCCGGTGCGTCGCTACAGCGCGGGCGCGGTGTTCAAGGCCTGGCTGCCCTTCATCATTCTGACCCTGGTCGTGGTCCTGTGGAATCTGCCTTTCTTCAAGGCGCTGTTCGCCAAGGACGGCGCGCTGGCCTGGAGCATGATTCATTTCTCCGTCCCCTATCTCGACGCGCTGGTCGTGCGCGCTCCGCCCATCATTTCTGTGTCAGCGCCTTATCCGGCGGTCTTTACCCTTAACCTGATCCAGGCGACCGGCACCGCGATCCTGGTCGCGGCGCTTCTGGTCATGGCGATACAGCGGACCAGTCTAAAGCTGGGGGTGACGACTTTCATCGAGGTGCTGAACGATCTCAAAAAACCGGTCTGGACCATCGGTGCGGTGGTCGCCTTTGCCTATCTCTGCAATTATTCCGGCCTATCCTCGACGCTGGCGCTGGCCTTGTCCCATTCGGGGCGGGCCTTTACCTTCTTCTCGCCAGTGCTGGGATGGCTGGGGGTGTTCCTGACCGGATCGGACACGACCTCGAACGCGCTGTTCTCGGGCCTACAGGCGGTGACGGCGCGGCAGGTCGGGGTCAGCGAGATTCTGCTGGTGGCGGCCAACACCGCTGGCGGCACCATCGGCAAGATGATCTCGCCGCAATCGATCGCGGTGGCGACGGCGGCGGTCGGGCTGATCGGGCGGGACGGCGAATTGTTCCGCTTCACCCTGAAGCACAGCCTTCTGCTGGTGGCGCTGGTCGGCCTGCTGACGACGATTCAGGCCTATCTTCTGCCCGGCACCATTCCGTCCTGACGCCGACGGCGTCTTGCTCCTGTCAAACGGCGACGGGGGCGGGGATGACCGGATAGGGGTCGTAGCCGGTCAGCTCGAAATCGTCGAAACGATAATCGAACAGGCTGTCCGGCCGGCGTTTCAGCTTCAGCGTCGGCCAGGGGCGCGGGGTCCGGGTCAATTGCAGCCGCGCCTGATCAAGATGGTTCAGATAAAGATGAACATCGCCCCCGAACCACACCAGTTCGCCGGGGACCAGACCGCACTGGTCGGCCAGCATATGGATCAGCAAGGCGGCTTCGCACAGATTCCAGCCCAGCCCCAGGAAGCTGTCCGCGCTGCGCTGGTAAAGCGCGCCCGACAATTTGCCGTCGGCGACATAATATTGATAGGTCATGTGGCAGGGCGGTAGGGCCATGCGTTCCAGTTCGCCCACATTCCAGCCGGTGAACAGCAGCCGCCGGCTGGTGGGATCGGTCTTCAGATTGTTGACCAGTCCAGCGATCTGATCGACGATCCGCCCGTCCTTGGTTTCCCAGGCGCGCCATTGCTTGCCATAGACCGGGCCCAATTCGCCATTTTCGTCGGCCCATTCGTCCCAGATCGAAACGCCGTTTTCCTTCAGATAGGCGATGTTGGTGCTGCCGCTCAAGAACCACAGCAATTCATGCACCGCGCCCTTGAAGAATATCCGCTTGGTGGTGAGCAGCGGGAATCCCTGCGCCAGATCGAAACGCAGTGTCTGGCCGAACAGTGAAAGCGTACCGGTCCCGGTTCGGTCCTGACGGCGCACGCCGTGATCGAGCAGACGCTGCAAAAGATCGAGATAGTGCTGTTCGGGATGGGCGAGGGTCATTGAGTCCGTTCCTGCTGATCGGTCCAAAACCGGATCGGCAGTGTACGGTTTCGGATTGGCAAAAGGCAAAGATGTTTCGCGGCGGCGCGGCCCTTGCTCCGGCGCTGCTGACATCCCCGCACGGTTCGGCTCTATAGATTTCAGGACATCACGCGCGTCCCGGGGCGTGGAAACCCCTTAGATGACGGCTTGGTGCCCGCCGTCAGGGCGCCAGAATCAATCCTTGATCCTTGGGTCGGGGAGCCTGTGGCGCATGTCCAGGCACCTCGTGCTAAAGGGCACAGGGACGTTTCATCTACGGTTTTCCAACTCCCCGACTGTGGGTTCAGGAGGCTGTTTGTGAGGGCGCTCGCAGGCACGGCCTCCAGGGGGGCCGAAGCCGGCTGCCGCCGCTCTTCACGAGGATGGTTGCATCCAGCGGGAGAGCCGGGAGATGCTGCGGAACTATCGAATCCTGCCGCCACCCCTGCGCCGTCAGCTATCCGCGCTTCTTTCCACCATGAGCCGGGATCACGGCCATAACGGGGAGTGAAACGTCGTGGACAGCCCCAGACCCGATCTATTGAAAGTCAAAGGGTCAAGGGGCGGAAGCCCCTTGTCCGGGAGTGTCGAGGAATGAAATCCCTCGACCTTGAATCCTGCCTCAGCCAGTCAGATTCTAAGGGTGCGGAAGGTCCAGAAAAGCTTCGGGGACCGCGAAGGGTCCCCGAAGACATGTTTTTATCGATGGTTCCTGCCCGCCGGGTCAGCCCGCCAGGGCGGCCTCGATGGCGGCCAGGGCGTCCTTGGCGCGCGCTGCGTCCGGGCCGCCGGCTTGTGCCATATCCGGCCGTCCGCCGCCGCCCTTGCCGCCCAGGGCCTCGGCCCCACGGCGCACCAGATCGACGGCTGAAAGACGGGCGGTCAGATCGTCGGTCACGGCCACGACCAGCGAAGCCTTGCCGTCGGCGGTGGCCGCCAGGGCGACGACGCCGGAGCCGATCTGCTTCTTGATGTCGTCGGCCATGCCCTTCAGATCCTTAGCCGGCACGCCGTCGAGCAGACGCGCGGCGAGGGTAACGCCCGCCACGGTCTTGTTGCCGCCGTCCGTACCTGCGCCGGTGGCGAGTTGACGACGCGTTTCGACCAGCTCGCGTTCCAGCTTGCGCCGGTCCTCGATCATCTGGCTGATCCGGTTCGGCAGTTCAGAAGGCGGCGCTTTCAGGCTTTCGGCCAGTTGGGCGAGCAGGGCGGCCTGATCCTCGACCCAATGTTCGGCGGCGGCGGCGACCACGGCTTCGATCCGGCGTACGCCGGACGCGACCGCGCCTTCACTGACGATCTTGAGCAATCCGATGTCGCCGGTGCGCGCGACATGGGTGCCGCCGCACAATTCGGTCGAAACGGCTTCACCATCCTCGCCCATCGATACGACGCGGACCTCGTCGCCATATTTTTCACCGAACAACGCCATGGCGCCGATTTTCATCGCCGCGTCCGGGGTCATCAGGAGCGTGCCGACCGGCAGGTTGGCACGGATACGGGCATTGACGTCATGCTCGGCGGCCAGAATTTCCTCAGGCGATATGGCCTTGGGATGGCTGATGTCAAAACGCAGGCGATCAGGCTGGACCAGCGACCCTTTCTGGGTGACGTGATCGCCCAGGATGCGGCGCAGGGCCGCATGCAGCAGGTGAGTCGCCGAATGGTGCGCCCGGATGGCGGCGCGCCGTTCCGAATCGACGATGAAATCGGCAGCGTCGCCGACGGCGACCGTTCCTTCCTCGACTTGTCCCAGATGCACCATCAGATCGCCCAGCTTCTTCTGGGTGTCGGTGACGCGCAGCCGGGCCTTGCCCGCTGTCAGAATGACGCCGGTATCCCCGACCTGTCCGCCCGATTCGCCATAGAAGGGAGTCTGGTTGGCGATCAGAGCCACCGACTGGCCGGCGGTAGCCTTGTCCACCGGCTTGCCATCGGCCAGCAGCGCCAGAATCAAGCCTTCGGAGCGTTCGACGCCATAGCCCAGGAATTCCGTCGCGCCGGTTTTCTCGCGGGTTTCGAACCACACCTGTTCGGTCGCCGCCTCGCCGGAGCCGGCCCAGGCCTTGCGGGCCTCGTCGCGCTGGCGGGCCATCGCGGCGTCAAAGCCATCGAGATCGACGCCGACGCCCCGGTTCTTCAGCGCGTCCTGGGTCAGATCCAGCGGGAAACCATAGGTGTCGTAAAGCTTGAAAGCGACTTCGCCGGGCAGACGGTCGCCGCGATGAAGGCCGTTGCTTTCCTCGTCGAGCAGTCTCAGACCGCGCTCCAGCGTCGCCTTGAAGCGGGTCTCCTCGCTTCTCAGCGTTTCGGTGATCAAGGGCTGGGCGCGCACCAGTTCGGGGAAGGCGGCGCCCATCTGGCGGACCAGAGCCGGCACCAGCTTCCACATCAAGGGCTCTTTGGCCCCCAGAAGCTGGGCGTGGCGCATGGCACGGCGCATGATCCGGCGCAGCACATAGCCGCGGCCCTCGTTCGAAGGCAGCACGCCGTCGGCGATCAGGAAGGAAGAAGACCGCAGGTGATCGGCGATGACCCGGTGCGAGACGCGGTGCGGGCCATCCGGGTCGGTGTTGCTGGCGTCGGCCGAGGCGACGATCAAGGCGCGCAGAAGGTCGATATCGTAATTGTCGTGTTTACCCTGCAACAGGGCAGCCAGCCGTTCCAGCCCCATGCCGGTGTCGATGGACGGACGCGGCAAGCCGATGCGCTCCTCCTTCGACACCTGCTCATACTGCATGAAGACGAGGTTCCAGATCTCGATGAAACGGTCGCCATCCTCGTCCGGGCTGCCGGGCGGGCCGCCGGGGATATGATCGCCGTGGTCATAGAAGATTTCGGAACAAGGGCCGCAGGGGCCGGTGTCGCCCATCGCCCAGAAATTGTCCGAGGTGGGAATGCGCACGATGCGCGATTCGGGCAGGCCGGCGATCTTTCTCCACAGACCGAAGGCTTCGTCGTCGGTGTGGTAGACCGTGACCATCAGCCGGTCGGCGGGAATGCCATATTCCTTGGTGATCAGCCGCCAGGCGAAATCGATGGCGCCTTCCTTGAAATAGTCGCCGAACGAGAAATTGCCCAGCATCTCGAAGAAGGTGTGATGCCGGGCCGTATAGCCGACATTGTCGAGATCGTTGTGCTTGCCGCCGGCGCGGACGCATTTCTGCGAGGTCGTGGCCCTTTTATAGGGCCGCTTCTCGGCGCCGGTGAAGACGTTCTTGAATTGAACCATCCCGGCGTTGGTGAACATCAGGGATGGATCGTTGCGCGGCACCAATGGACTCGACGCCACCACTTCGTGGCCGTTTTTGGCGAAGAAATCGAGAAAGGTGGAGCGGATATCGTTGACAGTCTGCATGGCTTTTCAGATGTGCATCCTTGCCGCGCGATCCAAGGGGGACCTTCTGCGGAAGATCAAAGAGAAAAGCTTTTCTAACAAGCCCTCCGGCGGCTGTCCAGGCATCCCGGTGGTGCGGGAGAAATGATCGGGCGATGAATGGCGGCGGCGACACGTTGTCTCCCGCTTCCCTCCATCGCCCGCAGACCCCCGAAATGGGGTTATTCCTCGGCGGGGGTCTCTTCCGCCGCACTGCCGCCGCCCGTCATTTCCTCGGAGATGATGCCGGCGTTCTGGCGGATGGCGGACTCGATTTCAGCCGCGATGGCGGGATTGTCGCGCAGGAAGGTTTTAGCGTTTTCACGCCCCTGGCCGACGCGCTGGCCGTTATAGGAGAACCACGCGCCGGATTTTTCGACCACACCGGCCTTGACGCCAAGATCGATCAATTCGCCGGTCTTGGACACGCCTTCGCCATACATGATGTCGAATTCGACCACTTTGAAGGGCGGGGCCATCTTGTTCTTGACCACCTTGACGCGGGTCTGGTTGCCGACGATCTCGTCCTTGTCCTTGACCGCGCCGATCCGGCGGATGTCGAGACGGACCGAAGCGTAGAATTTAAGCGCATTGCCGCCGGTCGTGGTTTCCGGATTGCCGAACATGACGCCGATCTTCATGCGGATCTGATTGATGAAGATCACCATGCATTTCGAACGGGACACGGTCGATGTCAGCTTGCGGAGCGCCTGGCTCATCAACCGGGCCTGCAGGCCGACATGGGAATCGCCCATATCGCCTTCCAGTTCGGCGCGCGGCACCAGGGCGGCGACCGAATCGATCACCAGCACGTCGATGGCCCCGGAACGGACCAGCGTGTCGGCGATTTCCAGCGCCTGTTCCCCCGCGTCGGGCTGGGAAATGAGCAGATCGTCGAGATTGACGCCCAGTTTGCGGGCATAGCTTGGGTCCAGCGCATGTTCGGCGTCGATGAAGGCCGAAACGCCGCCTTTTTTCTGCGCTTCGGCGACCACATGCAGCGCCAGCGTGGTCTTGCCCGAGCTTTCGGGGCCGTAGATTTCGACGATGCGCCCGCGTGGCAGGCCGCCGATGCCAAGACCGATATCCAGCCCCAGCGATCCGGTTGAAATGACTTCCGCCTCGACCACCTCGCGCTGGCCCAGACGCATGATCGATCCCTTGCCGAAGGCCCGCTCGATCTGGGAGAGGGCCGCATCCAACGCGCGTTGTCTATCCATGGTGTCTTTGTCTACCAGCTTGAGGACGGTCTGTGTCGGCGACATGCTGACGGCTTCCTTTATTCCATGCCGGTCGCGGCGATGCAATCATCGGTATCGTACCAGTTTTGTTCTCTGCGGCAAGGGGAGAATGTTCTTTTTATGTTCTGGAATGGGGCCGATGTCAGACCGGATTGGCGAGCACGTCGTGGACCTTGCCGGCCAACTGCTTGAGCGAGAAGGGTTTGGCCAGGAAGTGGATGCCTTTTTCCCCTGATGTGTCGCCCAGGGCGATGTTTTCCGTATAGCCGGACATCAGGATCGCCTGGATGTTGGGGCGCTCCATGCGCACCAGACGCGCCAAGGTGGCGCCGTCCATGCCGGGCATGACCACGTCGGTGACCAGGACGTCGATATGAGGCTCGGCATGCAGGGCGTCGAGCGCCCCTTCGCCCGAGCGCGCTTCGATCACGCGATAGCCTTTGCTGCGCAGCGCCTTGGACCCGAACAGGCGCACTGCGTCTTCGTCCTCGACCAGAAGGATGGTGGCGTTGCCGGTCAGATCGTGGCTTTCGGGCGCACCTTCCGAGCCGGTTTTGCCGGTCAGCTCGTCCGGGGACGGTTCGATGCGCGGCAGATAGATGCGGAATGACGATCCATGGCCGGGCTGGCTATCGACGAAAATGAAACCGTCGGTCTGGCGCAGGATGCCATAGACGGTGGACAGGCCGAGACCGGTGCCGGCTCCGACCTCCTTGGTGGAAAAGAAAGGCTCGAAAATGCGCGCCAGATTCTCGGGCGTGATGCCGGTGCCGGTGTCGGCAACCTCGATTGTCACGTAATCGCCGGGCGGCATGATCTCGGTTCCGCGCTGGAAATGCCGTTCGATCCGGGCGGCGCGGGTGGTGATGGACAAAGTTCCGCCGCCTTGCATGGCGTCGCGGGCGTTGACGGCCAGATTGATGATCACCTGGTCGAACTGGCCGGGATCGACCCTGATCGGCCCCAGATCGCGGCCATGGGTGAAAACCAGCTCGATTCTTTCGCCCAGCAAGCGGCGCAGAAGATTGGAAAGATCGGACAGCGCGTCGGTGACGTCGATCAGTTTCGGCTGGAGACGCTGGCGGCGCGAGAAGGCGAGAAGCTGGCGGATCAGGCTGGCGGCGCGGTTGGCGTTCTGCTTGATCTGCATGACGTCGGAGAAGGAGGAATCGCCGGGGCCGTGACGCAGCAGCAAAAGATCGCAAAATCCGATCATCGCCGTCAGCAGATTGTTGAAATCATGCGCGACGCCGCCGGCGAGCTGGCCCATCGCCTGCATTTTTTGGGATTGAGCGAACTGGATTTCCAGATTGCGCTGCTCGGTGGTGTCGATGAAATGCAGCACTAATCCCGAAATCGCATCTTCTTCTTTGGCGGAACCGACGAACAAGGTCGCGGTAATGTCGCCGTTCAAGCCGTTGACCAGGCGCACCGGCAGATGGCCGCCGATGCTGGTCCCCATGAGCGCGCGCGAAAACAGCTCGTTCGCTCCGGCTCGGTCCGGCGACAGAATGAAATCCTCGATCGCGCGTCCGCTAAGAGCCTCGACCCGGTCCCCGATCATGGCGGCGAACGCCTGGTTGCAGCGGTTGATCGATCCATCCGGATCGGCGAGGACGATCCCGACCGGGGCATCCTCGAACAGCCACTGGAACCGCCGTTCGGCCATGCGCAGGCTGCGTTCCCAATGGCGTTCGGGAATCAGGTCGCGCACCACAACCGAGCGGGTCAGGGTCTCGCCGCCCTCATCGAACTGGGTGTGGGTGACGAAGGCGCGGAAGACATCGCCATTGCGGCCTTTGAAGCGCATTTCGGCGCGGTCGTCTTCGGGGTTGGGAACGACGCCCAGCACTTCTTCCAGCCCCAACCCGACCAATTCGTCGGGTGAGCGGCCGACCCATTCGGCCAGACGCTGGTTGACGAAGCGGAATTTCCCTTCGGTATCCGCGCAATAAAATCCGACGGGCAGGAAATCGATGAAATCGGCCAGCATTTCGTGTTCGCGGCGCAGGGTTTCGTCGATGGCGCGCCGCGCCGACACATCTTCCGCCGTCAACAGGAAAGCGCTGTCTTCGAGCGGATGCACGGCCAGGGCCAGCCATTCCCGCGCGCCCTCGTCGCCGGCGAGGAACGAAATCTCAGCATGATGTGCGCCGCCATGCGCGGCGACGGCGCGCAGTCTTTCGATCTCTTCGATGGCGCGGTCGTCGCCGTCGATGCGCGCCAGCAAGGGGGCCAGAGGGTCGGCTGCGGGACCGAAAAGCGTGCGCGCCTGGGCGTTGCGCAGGATTTCGCCATTCGCGTCGGCGATCAACCGGGCCTGACGGTCAGCGCCAAGCGCATGATCCAGCGCCTGGCGGCGTTCCACCCCTTCTTCCAGCAGGGAAATCTTGCGTAAAAAGATGACCAGCACAATCAGCGCCACCAGAAGGGCGCAGATCGTCGCCGGCAGGCGGACGGCGTCGCCGATCCCCGGATTCAAGGCGATCAGACCCAGTAGAATCAGCGCTGCCGCCCCCAATCCGATCAACACTTCTTTGGGCATTCTAGCGGCGGCGGAATTTCTTTTCCTTGAGTCGCATGACATAGCTGATCACCTCGGCCACGGCCTTGTAATGATCGGGATGGATTTCGTCGTCTATTTCCACGCTCGCGTGCAGGGCGCGCGCCAATGGCGGATTTTCCACGATGGGCACGTCATGATCGCGGGCGACGTCTCGAATACGGGCCGCTATCAGATCCTGGCCTTTGGCCACCAAGACCGGGGCGTTCATCTTTTCGGGGTCATATTTCAGTGCGCAAGCATAATGGGTCGGGTTGGTAACCACCACATCCGCCTCGGGCACGGCGGCCATCATGCGCTGACGCGTCCGGGCCATGCGGATCGCGCGCAGGCGCGAGCGGATCATGGGGTCGCCTTCATTCTGCTTGTATTCGTCTTTTATTTCCTGCTTCGTCATGCGCATCTTTTTAAGATACTGATAACGTTGAAAAATCCAGTCGATGAGGCCGATGGTGGCAACCAGGGCGACCACGAACAGAAGCAGGGTCAGCAAGATGGAATGCAGATAGTCGAGGGTCGGACGCAGTTCCATCGTCACCAGCAGATCCAGCGTCTTGGCCTTGGGCACCAGCAGCAGATAGGCCAAGGTGCCGACGATCCCGAGCTTGGCCAGGTTTTTAGC
>Ga0265295_1007702_pt1 | contig 12270 bp, 10 predicted proteins | sample Munlansysbiofilm_FD_192503 | JGI IMG/M metagenome (GOLD analysis project Ga0265295, IMG submission 192503) | Leachate microbial communities from a municipal landfill in Southern Ontario, Canada - Methane capture system biofilm | ecosystem: Engineered > Solid waste > Landfill > Unclassified ... | reverse complement strand
CATCCACTCCCTTCTCGCAGCGAAATCCTATAGTCATCAAATGAATCATTCAGCCATAAGAATTCATTTGTCAGTGATAAAAAATAAGTAGCGAATAAAATAGGTATTGTTAAAAATATAAAAAAAATCACTTTTGATGTTTGAGTACTTTGCAAGATTTGTATTTGATATTCAGTATTAATTTTATCTATTTTTTTATCATCTGATATAATGTAGCTTACATACCCTCCTGTTAAAAAGAATAACAACCCAAAATTGACAAAAAATATTGTTCCGGATGATATTGTAAGTGCATATGTATATTTATTTCTATACAAAGTTGCAATAAATGAGAAAATATAAAAATACCAAAAAAAATAAACAAATGGATTGAATAAATTAATAGGATTAGATATTTTTTTTAAAAATAATATTGAGAAAAAACATGTGATTATTGTTATTAGATCAGTGTGTTCCATGTTCAGATTTCTCGATATTAATTACATTTGCTTCGGTAAATATGCATGATAAGTTTGTTTTTTTTGTATTTCTGGATATTACAATCATGTTTGCAGCAAGCCAATAACATTTTATGTTAGGGTTCGACATTTTAATGTTGATGAGGGCGGAGCTGAAAAAACTGATCACTATTTCAGGTGAAAATAATTCTACAAGCTCTTCCGCAGGTTTTGCCTCGAGATTTTTTGATATTTTGTTTGTTAAAAAATTATCACTATAATCATGATGGGGTTTGTATAAATATTCATATTCTGATGGTGAATATATGCTAAACATAATTTTTAATTTTTCATTTCTTATTTGGCGTGAAAAGAAATTGTCTGTTCTTTGGTCTAAGAATAAAATTCTTTTTTTTACTAATGAATTTTTACTTTTCAATACATATAAGCATACTTTTTTCTGCGCTTTGTTTGTTAACACCGCAAAATCTGGTCTGCTAAGATAATATTTATTAATTTTTAAAAATTCTAATCCAGTCAAGTGCCCTTGATAATCTTTGTATTTCAATTTGCATAATTTCATTAATTTTATATTTAAATCTTTTATTATGTAATCTGCTGAATTTGCGTCGTAATAATTCATTATACCATCTTCGTATATATTAATTGAATTTACTTTTGTATATGTTGTGAAGTTAGTAAAAGGATTTTTTGGGTGTGGCATATATACATTTATACATTTTTTTCTCAAAATTTTTTTTATATATATTGAGAATAACAATAACGATAGCGGATAAAAAAAGGTTCGAAGTATTTTGTTTTGCGGAAAGTACCCTATTTTGTGATATTTTTTTATTGTTTGAGGCCAACCTTTTGTGAAGATGCACAAAATTGTATCTTCTGTTTCCTCAATAATTTTTTTGCATACAAATGAGTGGTATGGCGTAAATCCAATAAATAAATTGATTTCATTTTTTATGTTATTCATTATTATGTGTTGTTATATATCTTCGAATAATTCAAATGTAGTTGCAATTCCTATGTTGACGTCTTTTTTTAATTTTTTTCCTATTAATATATTAAAAAATTTTGGGGCAAGTCCCATCCCAGGTCGAATTCGACGAATGTCATTTCGCGTAATTGCTGATCCTGCTGGTAGTTCACGTACAAAGTAGATAGATCGACGAAATATTTTTGATTTTTCTTCTGTTTTTTTTATTTTGTAACCAGAACTTCCTAAAGCGATCCAGGCATCTTTCGTTTCTTTGCAAAGTCGTTCCATATCGTTAGGCTCAATAGAGAAATCACTATCAGGACCTTTATCTTTTTGGCTCAGGGTAAAATGCTTTTCAATGACGCATGCTCCCAGAGCTACGGCTGTTACCGCAGCAGTTGTTCCCATAGTATGGTCAGATAGTCCGCTTATTACGCCGAATTTTCGCTCAAGTTCGGGAATCTGTCGCAGGTTCGCCTGTTCAATCGGAGCCGGGTAGCTGCTGATGCAGTGGAGCAGGATCACATCCTTGCATCCGGCTTCGCGCGCAGTGGTGATCGCCTCCTCAATTTCTTCCTCACTGGCCATGCCGGTCGAAATGATCATGGGCTTGCCTGTGCTGGCGGCATAGTTGATAAGCGGAAGATCAACGATTTCGAAGGATGCGATCTTGTACGCCGGGGTGCCCAAGTCTTCCAGAAGGTCCACTGCGGTTTCGTCAAATGGTGTCGAGAAAATGGTTATGCCGAGCTTCCTGGCGTGATCGAACATCGCCTGATGCCATTCATACGGAGTTTCGGCCCATTTATAGAGGTCATACAGCTTGAAACCGTCCCACAGCCCTTCCTTGATGAGGAAATCCGGAGCGTCGCAGTCGATGGTGAGGGTGTCCGCGGTGTACGTCTTGAGCTTGACGGCGTCCGCACCGCACCGATGCGCGGCTTCAATGGTCTGAAGCGCCCGTTCCAGCGAACCGTTGTGGTTGGCTGAAAGCTCGGCGATGATATAGGGCGGATGGTCGGGGCCGATGGCGCGGCCGTTGATCATGACTGTCATGAATTCCTTCCTCCGCTGGAGGGTCGTCTGTAGATTTTCAGGATAAATTCCTGGCCCTTGTGCTTGAAGAATGCGGGATAGTCCTTGTTGTCGACGATGCGCAGGTGATTGAATTGTTCAGCAAGAGTCTTGGTGGAATCCAATTCGCTGTCCTTGTTGCGGCGACGTGGGTATGAGCTGCTATCGCCGGTCTGCTCTCTCGCCTCATGGAGAATTTCGGGATGCTTGGAGACGAATGACCGGGCAAGATCGATCGTCGCGTCGGCGATCAGATCCCTCCAGTCGTCGATGAGTTCCGCGCCGTGGAGGGGAATCCACTTCTGAAGATAAATCGGGCCGGCGTCGACTGCGTCAACCGCTTCGAGGAGGGTGAGCGGCAGGCGCTCTACGCCTTCCAAGATAAGCCAGCTAGCCGGAGACCAGCCGCGTCCTTTGGGGAGGTCGCTGGCGTGTACAACGAGATTGTTTCTGTAACGCGAGCGAGTCTTGGCATCGACGATCCGGCCGTAGCTCAGGTAGAAACAGAGGTCCCCGCCGGGCAGAGTCGATGCGTCATGCGACCAGCTGACGGAATGCCCTTCTGTCAGCCAGCCCAGGATCAGCTTGGGGACAGAGGCGTTGATCCAGCTGCCTCGATCCGTACATACGGCAATTTCCAGTCGTTTTTGCCTCGTAGAGTTGGCGTATCGGGCGTACCTCTTCGCGGCGCTCATTGGCGCCATGTTGTCATTCTGCATGCCCGAGAAAATCAAGACTTCTGCTGAACTCTTTCTCAATGCCAGCAGTGCTTCTTCCAAAGCCATGTCATCTTTGATGAAGCTTCCAAGATGAGGTAGATGCAATATCCAGATAGACCATGAAGTCTTATGGCGTGAAAAACAAACCATGGATACTGTAATGCTGCTTGATGTTTCGACGATGAAAACTCGATAATTATCGATCTCTCGCAAATATTTTCGGAAACCTTTTGTAGTCTCTGTCGACTGAGGAATATCCCTTGTTGAGTTCTTTGTGTGTGTTGACGAAACATTCGACCAGCAAAGCACAATTCTTTCGTCATTCAGTGTTGCAGGGCGTGCGTGTAAAGAATTTATATCGCCTACAACGAGAATGCTGCTGACCCTTGACGTTCCCTTGCCGTCGACGGCATGGCCGCATCGTTCGGACCAGCCGCTCTCCAATCCATTTTCCATGAGCCTTCTCAGAATTTCGGTCATGGCGTGCTTATCGACCTCATCCTTGTGGCCGAGACACTGCACAAGTCTTAGTTTATGCAGTTCGGCTGCAATCGGTCTCTGATTTTCGGCAAGGGTGATGACTGCGCTTGGCAACCCCAGACAGCATCGCTCCCAGGATGTAGCCCCGCTTGCACCAATCGCGAGATCGGCCCTCGTCATCAGCGGCGCCAAACTGGGCAGGCGTTCATGGAGGCTGATTCGTTTGTCCCGTCCCGCCAGTTTTCGAATGGATGCAATGTGGGGGCTTGCGGGGTCGATGACGGCGTCCATGGAAATGTCTTCGGTTTTGAGCGATCCGAAAGCGGAAATGGTCATGCCCGTCAGATTGTCGGTGTCGGCCCTTCCGAAATAGACCAGGATGCGCCGAATCGGACCCTCCCGGGGCGGGACCCGGTCATGAAGATTAGCGTACAGCGGCTGCAGCAGGGCGTACTCAGGGCCGAGCAGCAATGCGCACGTCTCGGGAACCTTGCCGCGATAACGGTCCTGCCAGCCGTCGACCAGATTCTGATCCAGCAGCAGGTCGCAATCATGGTTGCGATCGGCCAAGTCGTCTATGACCATCAGCCTGCGGCAGGCCGACCGCAACTCCCGCTCCCACCTCTCATCGATCGCATAGTGGTCGATCACTAGCCAATCGACGGTAACATTTCCCATAGCCTTGAGAGTCTGCGCAGCGTCTGTGCGCCAATCCGCGCCAAGCCATGCCGCATGGGCCGGCAAATCATGCTCTTGTCCCAAGCCCCGTGTGACATCCGTTAAGGGTAGACCGTGGGTCGTGAATCCGCGTTCGGAGATCAGGTCGATCAGGTTGCCGGGGTGTTCGCGGCAGATGAACTTGCATTCGCATCCACGATCACGCAGGGCCTCCGCGAGCGTCAGGCAGCGCATGACATGCCCTGTTCCGATTTTCAGGGAAGCGTCGACGCGAAAGACGATATTTCTCGGGTTCATCACCATTCCTCAAGCTGGCGCAGTGTCGTGAACATCAGTTCCGCCCGCCGCCAGTCCTCGACGGTGTCAATGTCCTGGACCCGGTGGCGGGGCAGCAGGACGGGGATGACGTCGGAATTGAATATCGGTCGTCCTTCGAACCAGGCTTCCGCCCGGCCCCAATAAAACTGGCCGGCATCGTGGTACGCTTCTTCCAGATCCTGGGAGCGAGTGTTGAAGTGTTCCGGGTTGAACATCTCGACTCTCCCGTCTTTTCTGATGTGCACAGCGCGTTGGATCGGGAACGGAAAGCTGGTGGCGGAAAAGGCGTAGTCGCACCCATGGCGAAGCAGCGCTTCGAGCCCCTGGCGCAGGTCCGCCGGACGAACGAAGGGGGCGGTTGCATACACACAGCACACTTCTTCCGGTTTTTCAGCCGTATGCTCCAGATACCAGTCTATCGCGTGCGCAACGACAGGAATTGTTCCCGTGTGATCATCGGACAACGCTCTCGGACGGACAAAGGGCGCTTCAGCTCCCCAATGACAGGAAATTTCGGCTATCTCGGCATCGTCAGTTGAAACGATGATCCGATCGAAACACCCGCTCTTCCTCGCCGCTTCGATGGCCCAGGCAATCATGGGCCTGCCGCAGAACTCCCTGATGTTCTTTCGGGGAATGCGCTTGCTGCCTCCCCGTGCAGGGATCACCGCCATTTTCATTGCTGCACCGCCTTGCGAAGCGCCTCCACAACGGCGTCCTGCTGGGCTTCTGTCATGCCGTGAAACATGGGGAGGCTGATGGCTTCGGCATAATAGCGCTCAGCTTGGGGGAAATCTCCGGGCTCAAAACCCAGGTTGCGGTAGTAGGGCTGGGTATGAACGGGAATGTAATGCACATTCACGCCGATGCCCTGGCTGCGTAAACTTTCGAAGACCTGAAGTCGGTGTTTGCCGGTTTGAGCTGGATCCAGTCGAATAACATACAGATGGAGGCCCGAATACGAGTCCGGATGCTGCCAGGGCGTGACCACGGGAAGTCCGGCAAGCATTTCGTCGTAACGGCGGGCCAGGGTATGGCGCCGCGCGACAAACTCGTCCAACCTTTTCATCTGGCTGACGCCAAGGGCCGCCTGCAGTTCGGTCATGCGGTAATTGAAGCCAAGATCAATCTGTTGGTAATACCAGGGGCCGTCTGGTTCGTGCGTCATCAGGTCCGGATCGCGGGTGATGCCGTGACTGCGCAGCAGGGACATCCGTTCCGCCAGGCGAGCGTCGTTGGTCGTCGCCATGCCGCCTTCGGCGGTGGTGATGATCTTGACGGGATGGAAGCTGAAAATGGTTATGTCGCTGTACCGGCAATTGCCGATGAATTCGTCTCGGTATTTGCCGCCGATGGCATGGGATGCGTCCTCGATAATCCTGAACCCGTAGCGTTTCCCCAAGGCATGGATGGCTGCCATGTTGCAGGGCTGGCCGCAGAGATGGACAGGGACCACGATTTTGGGCAGGCGGCCCTCGCGCTCGGCCTGTTCGAGCTTGCGCTCCAAGGCGTCCGGGCAGAGGTTGTAAGTGCGCGGGTCGATGTCGACGAAGTCCACCCCGGCCCCGCAGTACAGTCCGCAATTGGCCGACGCCACGAACGTGATCGGGCTGGTCCAAAGCCAATCATCCTGCCCAAGCCCAAGCGCCAGGCAGGCTATGTGCAAAGCTGATGTGGCGCTGTTGACCGCGACAGCGTGGGTGGACCCGACATGTCTGGCGACCGTTTCCTCGAAACGCGGCACCATGGGGCCCTGCGTCAGGAAGTCCGACCGCAGGACGTCAACGACCGCGTCAATGTCCGACTGGGTTATTTCCTGGCGACCGTAGGGGATCATGATCAGATGTTTCCTATCTTGTCTCTGTTGCTAACGATCCACGCTCCCAACTCAGCCGGGGCCATCCACTCAGTATTGTTGTTGCTGGTGTAACTGAAGCCTTCGGGCACTTTCTTTCCGTCCTTGATCCGCTTGCTGCAGTTCGCCCAGCCGTTGATGGCTGGAAGGATCTTGTAATGCTCCGGATACTCGTATGTGTAGTAGGAGTCATCTTCTCCGATCATCTGTTCGTGCAGCTTTTCTCCGGGGCGGATACCGATGAATTCGAGTTTGGCGTTGGGAGAGATGGTCAGGGCGAGATCTGTGACCTTCATGGAAGGGATTTTTTTGACATAGATCTCTCCGCCCTGCATGTCCTCGAAAGCATGCCAAACAAGCTCGACACCCTGCTCGAGGGAGATCATGAACCGTGTCATGCGCTCGTCGGTAATAGGCAGCACGCCCTTGTCCTTGATGGAAAGGAAGAAAGGAATGACCGAACCTCTTGAGCCCATGACATTGCCATAGCGGACCACGGCGAATCTCGTCGTTTTGCTTCCGGAATAGGAGTTGCCGGCTACAAAGAGCTTGTCCGAAGCTAGTTTAGTGGCACCGTAGAGGTTCACAGGGCTGCTGGCCTTGTCCGTCGAAAGGGCGACCACCCGTTTGACCCCTTTGTCGATGCAGGCATCTATGAGGTTCGTGGCACCGTTGATGTTCGTCTTGACGCACTCGAAGGGGTTGTATTCGGCCGTTGGTACTATCTTGGTTGCGGCAGCGTGGACCACGTAGTCGACGCCATCGAGTGCCCGGTACAGCCGTTCACGGTCCCTGACGTCGCCTATGAAAAATCGAACTCGTGAATCATGATGAAATTTTTTTGCCATGTCCCACTGTTTCATTTCGTCGCGAGACAATATTATGATTTTTTTAGGATTGAATTTGCTTAATGTCATAGGCACAAAGGCATTTCCAAAAGATCCAGTTCCGCCAGTCACCAGGATAGTTGATTCTTTGAGCATATGTTAGTCTTATTGTTAATAAATTGAAACAGTTGTCATGCAGCGATTGTGTTACTGCGTTTCAGCATTGTATATTTAAATATAAAAAGGAATGAAAATGTGATCGCAAGTGATATTGGTATGGATATCGTGTCGTAAAATTGTGATAATGCAATTGTTGCAATAAAAAAAATTGGTAGCGAAAAAAGATGGCTGACGATAATGATTCTATCCTGATGCAGTGCGTAAAGTCCATAGTGTGGAATCATGCTGATTGCTGATATCGCTGTGGCGAATATGGTCCAAAAAAGCAGTGGTAAGTGTTGGGAATACACATCCCTTTTTATCCAATGGATTATTGGCCCTGCTAAAATTATGGCTGCTGCAGAAAGTGTGAATGCCAATAAGGTAGTTTGAATACCCATACGTCGCAATTGAGCTTTGAATCCTTTTGTATCCTTTCTTCCGACCGCAGCAATCAACTCTGGATAGGTGAATGAAAAAACCGCCGCATCAAGAAAGCTCATGATGGCATTGGCGATTCCGGCAAAAAAAACATACGCTGCAAGAACTTCAAGACCGCTTATAGCTTCAACCCAATATCGATCAAAAGTATAAAGAGCTCGTAGTGAAAGTGTAGCCAGTAAAAAGGGAAAAGCCACTTTTATCCCTTTTTTGATCCACTTCCAATCGACAGGCAGCTTCAGAGAACTCGAATCCAGATTGCGCAATCGGATAAAGCCCAGGATGCATGCGCCGGATACGCCTAGTGTCCATGCAGCGAGGACAAACGAGAGATGCCTCTGCTCTGGAAAAATCCACAATATGACTGCCGTCATGATTGCCCAGCATCCCTGCCGAATAAACAGGATAACGCTAGCCCAGAGAGGTTTTGAGATTGCTACAAGCAGTCTGTTAATTTCCTGGGCGACATGTTCCAGTGCCAACAATGGAAAAAAACAAAAAACAAGTTCCCAAGGTAAAAATCCAATCCGAAAAATCAAAAAACTCGCTGGGATCAATATTGTGTATGTGATTGTATAGAAAATACCTTGGTCACGGAGCATTGCCGCCCATTTTTTTCTATCTGTAACAATGAGTTCCCGAGTAGAGTATGTATAAAAGTCGAACCCTAAAGCCATTAGGCAATAAAAAATGGTTGCACTGAAAAGTCCGTAAAGCCCTACCTCCAGAGGCTCGAGAAATTTGGCCAGAACAAAGAGGAGGGCGAATTTGCTGACAAGAGTGGTGCCACGAAGCACGAGGTTGAGAAGCCGCTCCAAAACTTCGCGTTCTCTATTTATCACAGAGTGCGTTCATCATATTGATTTTTAGGTTCATCCAGCGATAACTGATTGAATTTTTCGGTTGTCCTGCGATTGTAACTTCAAAAGCCAAAGACTGTATGTGTGAAATCATCATGGAGTCGACAGCTCACGGAAAAGGGAGGGGTGACATCAGCACGCATTAGTTCCTGTGAAGCCACCTGCGATGGTTTGAAGGATGATTTTGAAATCTAGAAGCGGGGTCCATGTTCGAATGTATTCCAGATCCATGCGTATTCTGCCTTCCATTTTGTCCAGAGTGTCGGTTGGCCCGCGGAATCCGTTGACTTGGGCCAGGCCGGTAATGCCGGGTTTGACTTTGTGACGGAGCATGTAGCCTGCCACGAGTTTGCGGTACTCCTCGTTCATGGCCACGGCGTGAGGGCGTGGTCCGACAATGGACATGGAGCCTTGGAGTACGTTTAGAAATTGTGGCAGTTCATCCAGAGAGTATCGTCGTAGAAATGCGCCGATCTTTGTCACTCTGGAATCAAATTTTACGCACTGGGTGAAATTATGTCCGTTTTCGCAGACGCTCATGGTTCTGAACTTCAGAACCATGATTGGTGTGCCATCCAGTCCATATCGTTGCTGAGCGAAAAATATCGGTCCAGGGGAATCAAATTTTATGGCAATGGCAATGGTGAGCATTATCGGGGCCGATAAAATCAGGATTAGCGTGCCCAAGATGAGATCCAGCGTGCGTTTTAATACAGCGTAGAATCCAAAAAATGGTGATTCCCAGAGTGCAATTGCTGGGATATCTCCGAGGTAGTCCACAATTCCGGAAAGCATCATTTTAAATTGAAAGATGTCTGGAACAAAATAGACAGTGGATGTTGAGTCTGCCAGCTCGTTGACGATGCGTTTTATTTTTTTTTCTGCCCTCATTGGCAGCGTGATGTATACGATATCTGTTCCTTGTTCGCGTACATGGTCGGCAACCGTGTCTGTCCTGCCCAGAATCATGCCGTGGTTCTCCAAGCGTCCCTCTTTCTTGTCGTCGAAAAGACCCTGGACTCCAATACCGAGCCAGACGTTATTTGTAAGATAGTTGGATACGGAGACGCCAAGTGCTCCGGCTCCGACAATGACCGCTGTACGGGTGAACTGTTTCTTGCGACCAAAATGGCGCAGAAAACAGCTTAACGTGGCCCTAAACACAAAGAGAAATATAGGCCAAATGATCATCCATGTCGTGATGATGACACGCGAGAAGTCGGAACTGCTTTTGAGGACATATCCGATGACGAGCAGGCAGGAATAAGCCAAGACGCAACCTAGGAGCAGGCGTCTTGCTTCAAGTTGCCACTTTGCCGCGAACCATGGACGGTAGGTTCCGGCAAGATTGAGGCAGATTGGAGCGAGAAACAGGATCAGAAAAGCCAGGGTCTGGTATTCTCTGGTGACAAACATGGTGTTCTGGTAGGCTATCTGACAAAGACCAAGGATGAGGACTCCTGATAACGCGTCAAATCCTTTGAGAAGGCTCAGGATTAATACAGCATCATGGCTCATTTTGTTTGGCATGCGAGACTCTCTTTTTTACTTTCATCAAGTTGTTTAAATGGAATTTTATAAGTGCATAATAATTTAATTTTTAGTTTAATTTTTACGTTCTAACTTATCGTTAATATTTATGTAATTTGTTTTCTTGATCTTTTTCTAAACACAAGTAAGTGTTGCCTTGCCATGATAGATATTCATTCTCACATACTGCCCGGTCTAGATGACGGCTCCCGGAACTTGGAAGAGTCAGTTGTCATGGCTCGAATGGCTGTCGACGATGGAATCCATGGCGTTATCTGTACGCCACATTGGAATCCTCCGATGTGGCCCAACGAGCGAAGCGACATTTCTTTGGCCGTAGACGAATTTCGCTCTCGATTGCAGGAGGAAGTCATTCCTTTGGAAATCTGGCCTGGAAGTGAACTTCATTTGGATGCCGAGTTGCCATCCATGCTCGCTGAAGGCCGCCTGGGCTCCCTCAACAGCGGTTCCTGGTTGCTGCTGGAGTTGCCAGGAAGTTTTTTGCCTCGCAGAATCGATGATTATCTGTGGCGGCTACTCCAGTTGGGCTACCAAGTGATCCTGGCTCATCCTGAACGCTATTCTTACGTGCTTCGTGACCCGGGACAGTTGCATGCCTGGGTCGAAATGGGAGTGACTGTGCAACTCACCTCCGCCAGTCTGCTTGGTCGGCTTGGGCCGGAAATCTTGTCCCTTTCACAACTTCTGCTGGAGCACCGCCTTGTGCATTTTTTGGCTAGCGACAGCCATGGCGAACACTCTCGTCGTCCACAACTTCGCGAGGCTCTTGATGTCGCAACCGACATCATGGGCAGAGAGGATGCCTTGCGCTTGGTCGAGCGGCACCCAAACGCGGTTGTTATGAACAAACCCCTTTCGTTGACTGATTTCGCTCCGATGCCCATTTCGAAAAGAAGGCGGTTCTGGTTTAATTTTTGGTGATGAGCGTTGTTAATGTTTTTTTCTGTCCTGTAGTTACGCTTGTTATTCGACGGTTCAGAAGGGGCTGGATTCCCCGGAGTCTCCGTCGTCATTGTTATTGGCAATAATCAATGCCCCGGCTGACAAGGCTGTTAACGTGGTTAAGCCTACGACCAGATTCGTTCCGATGCTTGCAGTGCCGGTTCCCGTTGCCCCAGTAGTGCCCGACGGTTCTTGGGTGTCGCCGGTGGATGTTGTCGCTTGGGCCAGAACGATGGCGTTTCCGGCATGGATCAACTTGCGTCCGCTTGCAGACATTATTTCAAGAGATCCCTGCGTTATAGTCAGCAATGCTTTTTCCTCCGAGACATGAAGACTGCCGCGGAGCAAGCTGTTGGAACTGGCTGGAATCAGATAGGGCTTTGCGCGTATCGTATCAAAAGGGGTTTTGAATTCAATGGGCTTGCTGTTTGCTTGCAAGGCAAAATCCACGTCTCCTTTTTCGATCATGATGGAGAAATGGGAGGATTCTTCGATAATCGCAAATACGGTTTTGTCGGAACAGAGGAGTTGCAGCCCTTTGGCTTCAACATAGACTTGGTCCTGGCACGCCATGAACATTCCCTTGGGGGCAGGAATTTCTTTGTCCACGACAATGTTACTATCCAGAAGCTTTATAGAGCCCATGGGGGTTATTGTGGCGGAAGGGTCCACGCCGTCAGTGGACGTTTTTGCGTAAAAGGAACTATTGTCACGGGCAATAATGCCGCCATTCGTGAGTTTTACGGATTCCTCAGGAAAGTTGCCTGCCAAGAGTGGCTGGGACAACAACATGACTAAGAACAATTGGATGATGGTTTTGTTTGTTAGCATGTGTCCTTCTTTTGTTTGATTATTGGGTCGCGGATATATGAAGTTTTGCCAATAATTTGTCGAAATATTCAAAGCGGGCCATATGCCGGATTATGTTTGCCTAA
>Ga0265295_1007701_pt1 | contig 12271 bp, 11 predicted proteins | sample Munlansysbiofilm_FD_192503 | JGI IMG/M metagenome (GOLD analysis project Ga0265295, IMG submission 192503) | Leachate microbial communities from a municipal landfill in Southern Ontario, Canada - Methane capture system biofilm | ecosystem: Engineered > Solid waste > Landfill > Unclassified ... | reverse complement strand
GAAGTATAAACAGCTTGCTAAGGGTATCGATCAGCTGATGGACGAGGGTGTTGCACAGCTATTTACCTCAAAAGCCAATGGGCGAAAAATTATTGGTACCGTTGGTGTGCTTCAGTTCGATGTTATTCAGTATAGGCTCGAGCACGAGTACTCGGCCCTATGCCGTTACGAGCCCATTACCTTGTACAAGGCGTGCTGGATTGAATCTGATAATATGGAGCAGCTAAAGGACTTTAGGGTTCGAAAGCACAGCAATTTAGCCATCGATAAGCATGGTCGTGAGGTTTTCATGGCCGAATCGCCTTATGCTCTGCAAATGGCTCAGGATAAGTTTACCGATATCAAATTTCATTTTTCTACTGAATTCTAGTGAGCCCTGCCACATAAACTTTTACGTAGCCTAAAACTACGTATCTTTACGTATAAATATTATTTACATGGCATATGCTAACGTAATTCCATCAATACATGATAGCTGGGAATTGGTTCTAGGTAACGAGTTTCAGAAGGAATACTTTATCAAATTAAAAGAATTTCTGCTTGCTGAAAATCAGCAATATGATGTTTATCCGTCTACTAACCAGATATTTAATGCTTTTAATAGCACCCCATTCCAAAAGGTTAAGGTTGTAATCCTTGGACAGGATCCATACCATGGCGACGGTCAGGCGCACGGACTTAGTTTTTCTGTACCAAAGGGAGTAAAGCAACCGCCTTCGTTAGTCAATATTTTTAAGGAGGTTTCGACTGATATTGGGGGAGAAATACCTTTGCATGGTAATTTAAGCCATTGGGCTCAGCAAGGAGTGCTACTGCTTAACGCTACGCTTACCGTTAGGGCGCACCAAGCGGGTTCGCACCAGAATAGGGGATGGGAGCGTTTTACCGATGCCGCAATTGAGGCCATTTCGAAGTATCGCTCAAACACAGTTTTTATGCTGTGGGGGGCGTACGCTCAGGCAAAAGAAAAGCTTATTGATACCAACAGGCACTATGTGCTTAAAGCCCCACATCCTTCGCCATTATCAGCTTATCGAGGATTCTTGGGATGTAAACATTTTTCGCAGGCCAATAGCTATTTAGAAGAAAAGGCGGATACTGGTATTAATTGGGTTATTGAGTAGATCCCTTTTGTGTTCAGTTAGCCCGCATTATTCATCAACTCTGTTAAAGATGAATGCAAATGCGGGTGTTACCCCAACCTAGTCGCTGTCGGAAACCCCAATTATTCGAATCAATAATTGCGATTAGAATAATAAAAAACCCCTACGGTATTCCGCAGGGGCTTTTTAGTCAATATTTGTCTACTAACCTAACGATTGGCCAATTAGGAAAACGGCTGCAAGCGATACAATGGCGTAAAGCTCTGGGAATACAGCTAGAATTAGCGTATTACCAAAAACTTTGTGCCCCGAGCCTATGGCAGCAATACCGTTGGCACAAACCTGTCCCTGACGAAGCGCAGAGAACAACCCTACAAATCCCATGGCAATACCAGCGCCAAAAATAGCAGCAGCTGTAGCCCATGTAGTTTCGGGAGTAAGGAAGCTAGCAAGCATAAAGTAACCAGCAAATCCGTATAGTCCTTGGGTTCCTGGAAGTGCACTAAGTACCATGTAGTTACCAAAAGCCGAGGGGTCTTTTTTCATAGCTCCAATAGAAGCGTTACCACCATAGGTTACGCCAAATGCGCTACCAACACCCGAAAGAATAATCATAATACCGATACCGATGTAAGCAAAAATAATAGGTTCCATAATTTTCAAGTTAATTGTTAATTAAATTGTTTGTTTACTTTTCTTCTGAAATGGTTTATAGGAAGCCCCTCCGCCCACAAAACCTGCGTTCTTGTAAAATTCTACAAATGTTAAACGCATGGGATGTACTAATGCACCAAGGGCTGCCATAAATAGATTTATTGAGTGGCCTGCAATCAGAATAAGAATTGTAACTATTGCACCAACCACAGGTATATCGGGTGCCATGCCAAAGGCAAGGCTGTTAAAAACGTTTCCTAGAATAGCGCTGGATAAGCCCAGGGCAAACAGGCGGATATACGATAGGATATCGCCAAATAGGCCGGTAATCATATTGTATGTTCCCCAAAGGCCTAGCCCAACGTTTACAGCAGGGTTTTTGCCTGGACTATTGAAGAAAAATATACCAATAGCAGCTATACCTAGAACAATTTTATGGGCTAAACCCATAAATTCAACGTTCATTCCATCTACCATGGATAGACCATAAAAAGCACCTGATCCAAGGATAAGTAGCAGCCAGCTGAATGTTGTAATGGAATACTTCCAGCCCCAAAGCCTTATTTCGTTTGCAGCTTTAACGAACATTCCAAAAACTATTTGGATTGCTCCAACTACGAGCGCAAGGGTAAATAGTTGATTCTGATCGAGGAACATATCCTTAAATTTCTCGATAAAAGAAATTTTTACGCTAACTAGCTCAATACCAAAGAATGTTCCTGTGAGTATGCCGAAAATGACCGTAGCCACTCCTAACCATTGAACAAGTGATAGGATTGGACGCATCTTTTGCTTAGCCCTAGGTTTATAAAGACTGGCACCCAAAAGCATAACAAGGCCATATCCAGCATCGCCAAGGCAAAAGCCAAAAAACATCATAAAGAATGGGGCGAAAAGAGGGGTAAGGTCTATTTCACCATAGGAAGGGTTTGTGAACAGGCTACCTATGGGCTCAAAGAGGCGAGCAAATTTATTGTTTTTGAGTAGGATAGGGGCGTTGTCTTCCTTTTTAGCCTTTTCGCTCACACAAATAATACTCTCCTTCTCAATAAACTTAGCAAATTCCTCATTTTTGGGCTCGGGAACCCAACCATTTAATATAAACACCTTATCGTCGGCTTGTTTATCGGCGCTAAGGGTTACCGAGTTTATCTCAAGCTTGTTAACCAGCTCGTCTTTTGAGGCTTCAAGCTGAGAAATGAACAGAGAGAGCTGGTTTAAGCGATTTTCAATCTCGCTATTACGGCCCTTATAGGCTGCTATTTCGGCCTCTTTACCCGATGCTGAGTAGGTAGGAATTTTTACCTCTACGGCATCAATAGGCAATGTAGCATCCTCATCTTTTTGCTGTATCCATACGAAGTATATCTGTCCAGCTTCTTGGTTAATTACCTCTACGGTAACGTCGCTTAGAGCCTCCTCGTCGAAAGCTTTCTCGTTGGTAACGAAGAATCTGATTTTGAGCCCCGACTCGTTTATGGTATGCAGCAAATCGATGCTGAAGCTACCCCAGGGGCGAGCATCATTCAAATCCTTATACGCCTTACGCATTGAGTTTTCAATCTGCTCTTTTTCTCGAATCAGGCTGTCATACTCGGTAAGAATCTCTTCGGACGTTAATGGGGCAACCTTGGTATTCTCGTCAAAACTCGACTCCCTAATCTTTAGATCTTTTAGCACTTGATTGTAACGGTTGATCTCGTTCATAAGATCGCGTTCCTCATCGGAAAGCACTTTGGTATGCCTCTCAATATCAACCATTCCCATATCTTGCAACCTGCTCAAAAAAGAGTCGAAATCGCGGTGATATACTAGAAATCCGTATTTAATCATTGGTACAATCATGCCTCTACCTCCATATTTTGCTGTCGGTTTTTTACAATTTTCATTGCTGACTTGGCAAGGTTCTCTTCGTCCTCCATAAAGCGTTTAATTCTCATTATGGCGGATTCGTAGCCAGGTATCTGAACCTTTTCGTAAAGATTTACCTTTTGTGTAGTCTTCTTCCTAGCGTGGTCGAGGAGTCGCATCTTTTCGCTATAAAAAATACTCTCAATACCAACGCTAGCCAACTCTTTAAGTATCTCAACTCCTGTTGGATACCAGAATGGGCGAGCAAAAAGGCTGTAATCTTTTACTTCAAAGATAATATCTTCTAGAACAGGTATTCGAACCCCGGCAATTTTTATAACCTCCAGCTTAACATCCTTAATGCGAATAAGGTTGTGTTCAAACTCACCCCAGAGGCTAACCATATAGTCGAAATCGCGCATTTTTTTGTCAAGAAGTTCTTCTAACTCCCTGGCTTTATCCCTAGCACGTTTCACTTCGGCTCGCAGTGCCGACTCTTTATTTTGAAGAGTAGGTAAAGCTCGCAGACGAATCTTTAGCTGCTTATCGAGGTTGTTAAGCGAAGTTTTATTATACTGAAATTTAATTGCCATTGTAAAAGATTTTTACTGTTTTGCCGGCCAATATTTATCTACTAGCTCCTGACGAATAGCAACCTCTGCCTTAGTAAAATACTTGGCAAATAGTTCCCACCCTATATTAAGCATCTCTTCAATTTCGATATTTACATCAATTGCCAAAAGTTTAATAGAGTAATCGTAAGCAAACTTGAGGCAGCGCTCATCGTAGTCCGAAAGGTCGAATCCATTTTCGAGCTTGGTTTTGGCATTGGCAGCATCGGCATAAAGCCTTACGGCTGCGTTCATTACCTGTGGGTGGTCTTCACGGGTTTTTTTTCCAATAACCAGCTGTTTCAAACGTGATAAGCTTCGGAATGGGTCAACAATAACCTTGTTCGTATCGGAATCGGTACGCAGGAATAGCTGCCCTTCGGTAATGTATCCAGTATTATCGGGAATGGCGTGCGTAATATCACCACCAGAAAGGGTTGTTACCGCAATAATGGTAATTGAACCGCCCTCGGGGAACTGAACCGCTTTTTCGTATATCTTTGCTAGGTCGGAGTAAAGCGAGCCAGGCATTGAGTCTTTCGAGGGGATTTGGTCCATACGGTTTGATACAATGGCCAACGCATCGGCGTAAAGGGTCATATCGGTTAGTAGAACCAGAACCTTTTGGTTTTTTTCTGTGGCGAAATATTCGGCTGCTGTAAGCGCCATATCTGGCACTAACAGGCGCTCAACTGGTGGTTGTTCTGTGGTATTTACAAAACAGATAATACGGTCGAGCGCACCAGCATTCTCAAATACATTCTTAAAGTATAAGAAGTCGTCGTTGGTAAGCCCCATACCACCAAGAATAATTTTGTCGGCCTGTGCGCGAAGCGCAACATTTGCCATTACCTGGTTATAGGGTTGATTGGAGTCTGCGAAAAACGGAATTTTCTGACCCGTTACCAGCGTATTATTAAGGTCGATACCAGCAATACCGGTTGCAATTAGCTCCGATGGCTGTTTACGCCTAAGCGGGTTAACCGATGGCCCGCCAATTTCGCGGTCAATGCCCTCAATTTCGGTACCACCAAACAGGGGCTGACCGAATGCGTTGAAAAACCGACCGGCCAAGTCATCGCCTACTTTTAGTGTTGGTGCCTCACCGTAGAAAATTACCTCAGCATTGGTAGGTATGCCCTCGGTACCCCCAAAAACCTGAAGGGTAACCATGTCGCCATATATTTTTACCACCTGGGCTAACCTACCGTGTATCATAGCCAGCTCATCGTTAGCAACCCCTTGCGCTTTAAGCGTACAGGTTGCCTTAGTGACTCCGAGTAGCTGCGTATATATTTTTTGAAAAGCTTTAGCTTTCATTATTCTGCCTTTCTTTCGTTAAGTAAAGTATCAATTTCTTTTTCGTATTTTTTGAACTCATCGCTGTCAAAAACCGAGTAGTTCATCTGGCGTAAGATGTTAATCACATTTTTATAGAACGTTGAGCAGTCTTCAAAGTTTTCGAAACTGAAGTCCATATCACAAATACCAAGAACCTTTTCGAGCATATATTTTTGTCTGTTTAGTGGGCACGATGCGTCAATCTCATCAAAAGCATCCTGCTGAAGGATGGTGAAGTCGATAAGTTCCGCTTTCCAAAAACGGTCGTGGTACTCAAGCGGCACACCGTCGTCGCCCAGAATGTTTATTTGCTCGGCAGCTTCCTTACCCTTTTGTACGTAGTTCTTAGCTTTAAGCACTTTATCTACCCAGTTCTCGTCAATGGTTTTATTTAGATACTCTATAATCTCTGGATATTCGAGATATTTTGAGTACGATTCCATGGGGTCAACAGCAGGGTATCGCTTACTGTCGGCACGCTGCTGCGATAGCGCATAGAAACAACGAGCCACCTTTTTTGTGGATTCGGTTACGGGCTCCTTAAGGTTACCACCAGCAGGTGATACGGTGCCAATAAAGGTAACAGAACCTGTTTCGCCGTTATTTAGGTACACCAATCCCGCTCTCGAGTAGAAGTTTGCAATTACTGCCGAAAGGTCCATTGGGAACGCATCTGGTCCAGGAAGTTCCTCCAGGCGGTTACTCATTTCGCGAAGAGCTTGTGCCCAGCGAGAGGTTGAGTCGGCTAAAAGCAGTACTCTTAGACCCATTGCGCGGTAATACTCTGCAATTGTCATGGCGGTATAAACCGAAGCCTCCCTAGACGCTACGGGCATATTAGATGTGTTGGCAATAATTGTGGTACGTTCCATTAGCTTACGACCGGTACGGGGGTCATCAAGGTGAGGGAATTCTGCAAATATTTCCACTACCTCGTTGGCCCGCTCGCCACAAGCTGCCATTACAATAAGATCGGCCTCGGCCTGCTTTGAAATGGCGTGCTGGAGCACCGTTTTTCCACTACCAAAAGGGCCCGGAATAAAACCTGTTCCACCCTCGGCAATGGGGTTAAACGTATCGATGGTACGAACCCCTGTTTCCATAATTTTAAATGGTCTGGGTTTATTATTGTAAGCAGTAATAGCCAGCTTTACAGGCCATTTTTGCTCCATCGTTACGTCAATATCGTTGCCATCATCATCGGTTATAACCGCAATGGTTTCGTTTACTTTATAGCTACCGCTTTCTATTACAGACTTTACGGTGTAACTACCTTGTAACTTAAAGGGAACCATAATTTTATGATTTGCCCAGTTCTCTTTCACCTCGCCAAGCCAATCGCCAGCAACAACGGTATCGCCTGATTTAGCAATTGGGGTAAACGCCCAATCAACGTCGTAATCAAGCGCCTCGGTGTAGTCACCTGCCTTTAGGAACACGCCGTCCATTTTGGCCAAATCATGCTGTAGCCCATCGAAGTTTTTCGAAAGCAAACCCGGACCCAGTGTTGCTTCAAGCATATGTCCTTCAAAATCCACGGTATCGTTAACCCTAAGCCCACGCGTGCTTTCAAAAACCTGAACGTAGGCAAACTTACCGGTAATTTTAATTACCTCTGCCATGAGTTTGGTATCACCGAGGTAAATGTAACATATCTCGTTTTGCGCAACGGGGCCATCAACCTCAACGGTTACAAGGTTGGCGATAATGCCTGTTACTTTTCCTTTGGTTTTCATTTATTCATATTTTGATTTAATATATCGTTTTACTGTTCGAATTCTTTAGGTAATTCGTAGGTTTTACGAATATCGGCAACCAGCTTTTCAAACATTTGGGCACCAATAGTACTATCGAGCTTGCTCCAGCGGTAAACAATGGTTGCTTTTACCAGGAACGCTAAAATTTTATTGATATTGAAGTAGTCGAATGTGGTAATATCATCGGCCATATCCCATTTAAGCATATCAAGCCGACGCTCGCGGTCAATAATATCTGTTTGCTCCGTAATTTGGAGTAATGGTTCAAGAAAATCAACCTCCCTTTTTAGCCCGAAGTCGGCTGCTTGGCTGCGTGAAATTGTTTCAATTAGCTCGCCCTTGCCAATCATTTGCGGGGTGCTATCAATACCGCTTTTCCGACAATTTATTGCGGTTAAAAGGTTGTTGAATAGTAAAAGGAAGCTGTACCATTCCTTTAGAAAACGGTTTTCGAAGGATTTTAGGTGTTCATAAAATACCTCCTGGAATTTCGCCTCTGGTATCTTCTCAACCTCATCCGAATAGTAAAGGTCGTCCTCCTGAGTTTCGTCATCGTCGTCGCTATTTTTACCTTTGTATGTAAGGTAAAAGCGTTGCATATACTCAGGAAATTCCTCAAGGTTATCCTCAAATTCTTTGTATAAATCCTTAGGGATCGTACCTAAGGGATTGAATTCCTTTTCACGCTCAAACAGAAAGTTTTGAAAGTTCTCGTTATCGTACTCAAGGAATAGCTTCTCCACTAACTTGTAATCGTTGGGGTGGATGTGTTCCTTAATCTCGTTTTTTAGCTTCACAAGATTAAAACCCTTCCGATCCTGATCGATAAACAAGTCGGGTAGTCCGGCAATTAAGTAGTAATACGCTCGTGCCATACTATTCGTTTTCGAGGAGTAACTCTAGTATACGTGGACGCATGTACTCTTTGAAAAGGTTCTCAAAATCTTTTTCGGTAAAGCTAATGATGTAGCTACCATCTTTTGGTCCGATTTTAAAACCGTATTTCATGCTCTTGTCGGCAACTACCTCTAACTCTTTATTAAGAGTAGAGAACACCTTACTTTTAAGGAATTCGTCAAACTCTTTCTCGGTTTTTTTGGGAATAAGTACCCTAAGAGAAACTCTTTCGGTTGATTCGGGATTCCAATTTTTGATTGCAGCCTCGATAACAGATTTTACGAAATCGGTATCCTTTAAGGCATCGGTTATGGGGCTATCAATAATTTTTGCTTCAATAATACTTGAAACATCTTGCTTTAAAGCGCTAACAACCTGTCGGGTTGAAATTGAAACCTCGGTATTTACATTCTTCTTAAGATCTTCGGCTTCCTTTTTTGCTTGTGCCACAATTTGTTCGGCTTGTTTTTGTGCATCGCCAACAATTTTTGCAGCATCGTCCTTGGCTTTACTTACCATCTGGTTAGCCTCCTCGGTTCCCTTGGTTAAGCCCTCCTTGTATATCTTCTCGGTGAGCTCTTGAAGCTTGTTTTGCATAACTAGTCCTCCAGTATTATTTTACTAACTTATTTATACTATATGTGTGTTTTTTGTTCTAATTCAATCGAAAAACTTTTTGCTTTGTTGCTAACAAAATTAATTTTTTTTTAGTACTACACAATGTGATAATACTCATTTCTTTATTTTTAATACTCCCCATTTGTTGCTGGCTCTATTCTCATTAGTCTGATAAATAGGTGGTTGTTAATTTTTTTACTGTTAATTTATTATCAATAAGTTGTACAACATATAAAACAGGGTTTATAACAACTATTATTATATAAAAGTAAGGTTTACAGTGGGTTGCCAATTGTTTATAGTTGTTAAAATAGTAGTGCTAAAATTAGCTAATCTTTTTAAATTTACATGATTATATCTTAAAACATCTACATTTTAATGCATTTATTGTACTAAAAATTGCTTGTTTTGTAGTACCATTAATAAAATTCTCTTAGGTAAATGAACTATAACACCTAAGTTTTTGCCATTGCTAAACGATTGTGGTGGATTGAATACACAACGCACCTTGATTGTAACGATAGCTCTGCATTTAGTTTGTAGATATGATTAGAGCAATTATTTACAGCTATTTTAGAAACCTCAGTCTGTCAGGGTCGCATTTAACTATAGCTTTATAATAACCCAGCCCCTCATTACCTAACTATGGAGTCACTCTGAGAAGCTTGCCCTGAGCGGAGACGAAGAGGGACCACCTTGAAACAAAACCACTAAAATTTCCCTGCCTGTAATTATCTGACATTGTTGTAGTTACAAAAATAATTACATCAACACGAAAAATACTTCCCAAAATATTTTGAAAGTACTATTTATCTGCCCTATATTTGCAGTGTAGTAGTTCAGTAGTACACTAACATTATAAGCTAATATTATGATACAATTAAGTAACATCACTTTCGGGTATCGCAAAAAGCAAATTCTTTTCGATAACCTGAACCTAACGCTTGAGTTTGGGAAGATTTACGGGCTTTTCGGGGTAAACGGAGCGGGTAAAACCACCCTCTTAAAGCAGCTTAGCGGGCTGTTAAAACCTACTGAGGGCAAAATTACCATTAACGGGTTGCATGTTGGTACAAGGGATGCCAACGCGCTGGAAACCGTTTTTTTAGTGCCCGAGGAATTCGAATTGCCGCCCATATCAACCCGTCGCTTTATTGAGCTAAACGCACCGTTCTATAAAGGTTTTGACCATTCCCTTTTTGAAACATCAATGGTGGAGTTTGAGCTTGGGCTCGATGAGAATTTAGCTGCCATGTCGTACGGTCAGAAGAAAAAGTTCCTTGTCTCGTTCGGACTAGCTACCCAAACACCGCTACTGTTGCTCGACGAGCCAACCAATGGGTTGGATATTCCATCGAAAAGCCAGTTCCGTAAAATAATGGCTAAAATAGCATCCGACGACCGATGTATCGTTATCTCAACACATCAGGTGCGCGACCTAGCATCGATGATTGACCATGCCGTTATGGTGGATAAGGGTACAATTGTATTCGACCACAGCTACCGAGCAATTACCGAGCACCTTACCTTTAAGCATGTTACAGGCGACGTGCCTAATGATGCAATTTATGCCGAGAGCCATGCATCGGGTTATAATGTAATTTGCAAATCGACCAAAGATGAGTCGGAGGTTGATCTCGAGATTCTATTCAACGGCGTAATTAAGGATGCCAATTCTATAAACCAAGCCATAAAAAACGCATAACCATGAAAACTTCAAATACATTTTCAGCAAAACGAATAGGTCTTCTTATGTACCGCCATGTATTTTATAATGTAAAAACATATTTGTTGAGCTTTGCTGCAGCTGGTAGTATTCTCATTATTATTAGTTTGCTGAGTACAATAGGTAATGACTACCTTGCTAAAGGACTTTTTATAACCCTTGGACAAGTCTTTCTTTTTATTGGGGGCGTGATGCTAACCTCAAATGTATTTAAAGAGATTAGCTCAAAACACCGTGGATGGCTCTATATGATACTTCCGGCAAACCCCAGCGAGAAAATACTGTCGTATTGGCTATTAACCACAGCAGGTTTCGCTGTTATGGCATCACTAACCATGGTAGCATCGTCCATAGTGCTATCGGTGCTTTCAACCCTAATTTTTAAAACCGCATTCTACGTATTTAATCCGTTTAGTGTGGCGTATCTAGAAATATTGCTACACTACTGTATTGTGCAGAGTCTGTTCTTTTTTGGTGCCATATTTTTCCAAAAAAATAATTTTATTAAAACGATTTTATCGGTCTTCGTTTTTAATACTATCCTGGGAATTATAGCTGTAATTATCACGTATCTTGTATTTGGCAAAGCAGGAATAAATTCCAATAACATCCAGCTAACAGATGACCACTTTTTCTCTGTAATAATACCATACATCGCAAAGATATCTTACTATGGATTAATGGTTCCGTTCTTTGTAACCGTGAGCTACTTTAAACTTAAAGAGAGGGAGGTGTAGCATGAAATTCGCTGAACAGCAACCCATTTATATGCAGATAGCCGATATTTTCTGCGAAAACATACTATCGGGTAAATGGAAACCCAACGACCGGATTCCATCGGTGCGAGATATTGCCATGTCCATGGAGGTTAACCCCAATACGGCCATGCGCTCATTCGAGTTTTTACAAAATCAGGAGATTATTTTTAACAAACGCGGAATTGGATACTTTGTGAGTGAAGATGGGCACCATAAGGCGCTTGATTATAAGCGCGAAGAGTTTTTGAGTAAAACCGTTCCCGAGTTCTTTAGAAATATGTACCTGCTCGGAATAAAATACGAGGAGATGGAGGAGTATTACAAAAAATCGGTTCGTTAAAATTAGATAGGGACAAAAAACAATACTTAAACACTAAAAATCATGAAAACAAGCAGCAAAATTTTACTCACAGCGCTAGCCATTCTAGTAGTATTTATGGCAACTGTGCCCATTACTCTTAAAGTGAAACTAAAAGACTTTATTATTGAAGGCGATGGCAATATTATAGTTCAGGAGCAGATTCTTGAACCTTTCGATAAGCTGATTATTGATGGAGCGATAAGCATTGAATATGTTCTGGGAGAATCAAATATACTAGCTATTGAAGCCGATTCGAATTTAATGCAGAATGTAGAGATTAGCGTGATTAATAATACCCTAAAAATTAGGAGAACATCTGGCCGCAAACATTTTACCGGCACGCTAACGGCACCCATGGTAAGTGGTATTACCCTTTCGAGCGGTGCCAAGTTATCATCAAAAGATACGATACAAATCCAAACCCTCGATTTTAGTGTAAATGCAGGGGGCTCACTTGTGTTAGTAGGAAATATTGATACTATAGCTTCAGCCATTAACGCAGGCGCCAAAGTTACATTAGCTGGCACATGTAAAGTGATGAAAGTATCTTTAAATGCAGGGAGTGAGTTTAAGTCGCACGAAATGGATACCGAC
>Ga0265295_1007700_pt1 | contig 12271 bp, 11 predicted proteins | sample Munlansysbiofilm_FD_192503 | JGI IMG/M metagenome (GOLD analysis project Ga0265295, IMG submission 192503) | Leachate microbial communities from a municipal landfill in Southern Ontario, Canada - Methane capture system biofilm | ecosystem: Engineered > Solid waste > Landfill > Unclassified ... | reverse complement strand
GGTAAATAACGCCAGTAGGATTATTGGGAGTATTGATAATAATAGCTCTGGTTTTACTGGTTATCGCCTGCTCAATGGCGTTAATATCCAGCCGGAAGCTATCCTTGTCTGTCCAGACCTCCACCGGAACACCACCATGATTATCAATGTAAAACTTGTATTCCACAAAATAGGGGGCAAGGATTATCACCTCCTCGCCCTGGTTCAGGATAGCTTTCAATACTACGTTTAAGGCTCCGCCAGCACCACAGGTCATGATGACATGCTCGGCGGTTACAGGCAAACCAGACTCTCGTGCCAACCTGGTTGCAACGGCAGCCCTTGTATCCTGATAGCCCGCATTATTCATATAACGGTGCATACCTACACAAGGGTCATTGGCAAGGCGTGCAAGTGCGCTTTTAAAGGACTGTGGCGGTTCAACTTCCGGATTGCCCAGTGTAAAATCAAAAACTTTATCAGCACCATGCTGCTGACGTAATTTCTCTCCCTCTTCAAACATTTTACGAATCCAGGAAGATTTTGAAAGATGTCCGGCTATTTTATTTGCTATTGGCATAATGTTTATTAAAACTCCCTGATTTTATTTATCCAAAGCTTCAATCAAAGCTGGCATTGCACGGGAAAAGGCAGAAGATAAAGCCTTCTGCATAACCTCGGTATGGAGTTTTTCGCGGTCACGGACTGTAAAATCAGAGCTGCGTGCTTCAAAGGAAAGCGTATTTACTTTCTCGCCTTTTTTCCATACTTCAACTGAAAAGCTTATCTGGCAGTCTGACTCGCTTTTTACCAGGGAATAAAGCTCATCCTGCTTAACCATGATTTTATCAAGTACCAGACCACGGTCTGCATTCTGCGGCAACTGTTCACTGACAGGCACGGTATATCCGGCACGTAAAAGCTCTTGCTGCAATGAGTTGCGCACCAGCACAGATGGCGAAACTTCACTGACAACATTGCCTTTTATTTTTCCACCACTTTCGCGCACCTCTCCCAAAACCCACTGCACACGGGAACCGGCAAGGTTGTCCTCAACTTTGCCAGCCAGCATCACCACACCACTTTTACCGGCAACTTTACCTTCAGATTGATAATTTGGCCGCAGCACAATATCTGACGAAGCACAACCTGCTAAAATGACAAATAAAACTCCAGACAAGAAACATCGCAAAGCTTTTGCCTTTTGTGGAAACATACATCCTCCTTTGTCTTGATTAAATAATTTAATTATTATGATTGACCGCTAAATATTATGCAATACGCTTTTATTAGTATAAAAACAGTTGCAAAACCCAAGTGGACGGGTCTATATATATTGTTTTTTAACGTGTCCGAATTGTTCGGTCACTAATCTCCTTGCTCCGGAACTGTCCGGGGCTACAAAATCCGAGAGGAGGATTACCAAAATGAGGAAGTATGAAACCATCTTTATCCTCCAGCCAGACCTTACAGACGATGCCATTAAAGGTATTACTGAAAAGGCAGAAAGTGTAATCACCGACAACAAAGGTGTACTGCATCGGCTGGATGACTGGGGAGCCAGAAAGCTTGCCTACCCAATCCGCAAGTATCCCCGTGGACGTTATTTTTACCTGCGCTTTGATGCCGGAGCACAACTGGTGGCAGAGCTGGAACGTCGCCTGCGACTTGATGAGCATGTTTTGCGCTATCTTAGCGTAAACATTACCAATGAGCCGGAAAAAAAGATTGTTGGTCAAAAACCGGTAACTGAAACTCCGGAAGCAGTAGAAACACCGGCAACCGCAGCAACTGCGGCAGAATAACGTTCAGGAGGGATGATAAAAATGAGCGAAACAACAACAGGAAGCACAAGCACACCATCTTCACCTGCACCACGTCCTGCTGGTCGCCCTGCTGGTCGTCCGGGCGGTGGCAGACCTGATCGCGGTTTTGGCGGTCACCGTAAAAGACGTCCTTTCCAGCGTCGCAAGGTATGTCGTTTCTGTGCAGAAAAAGACCAGACAATTGACTACAAAGATCCACGCACACTGCGGTTTTTCATCACCGAGCGCGGCAAAATTGTACCACGCCGCATTTCCGGTAACTGCGCACAGCATCAACGGGATATTACAGAAGCCATCAAAAGAGCACGTATACTGGCGTTGCTGCCCATCGCAGCAGGGCATAACCTGCCGTAGTTACGGCTAAAATGGATTATAACGACTCTGTATCAGGCGGCGGCTCAAACTTGACCGCCGCTTTTCTTGGGGTTTCAGTATCAATCCTGCTCTTTGCAACAGGTCTGATCATACCTTTGCTCGGCCCTTTTGTTACTTTTCTGACTGCTGCACCACTTGCGCTTATCCGTCTTAAAAACAGCTGTGGAAAAACCCTGGCAGCAATTGTGCTTGGAACAGCCCTGATTGCAGTGACTTTTTCCCCACTGATAGCTCTTTGGTATATGGTTCAGTTTGGTGTAACCGGTTTTCTGGTTTCAGAGCTATCTGTACGCGGCTTTGTTCCTGCGCGTACAATCTTATGGAGCAGTGCAGCTGTTGTGGTACTGACAGCAACATTACTGCTGGCTGCTGTTTTTACTTTTAATGTAAACCCTCAGCAGTTTGTTGAAAAAGAGATAGAACAGGGTATGCAACAGGCTTTAAAGCTTTATGAATTACCAAAACTGGCTGAACAGGAAAAAGAATCTTTTGAAAGCGGTATGACCACCATTGCCCAGGTATTACTGCGCATTTACCCGGCTTTGGCAACCCTTAATATTCTGGCAGTATCCATTATAACCACCAGTCTTTTTCACCGCTTTGCTGCAAAACGGGCATCAGCACTCAAGTATGTACCTTTTAAGGAGTTTCGCATACCGGACATACTTGTCTGGCTGCTGATATTTTCCGGTTTTGCCATGCTGGCAGAAAGCAAACTGATTACCACACCGGCATTAAATCTGTTGTTGGTGTTGATTACTGTATATTTTATACAAGGTCTTGCCATAATTTTCTGTTTGGCAGAGCGTAATAAGTACGGCACACTGCTGAAAGCATTTGTGATTATTATTCTGGTTACGCAACCTTATCTAGCGATGATTGTTTCGGCTATCGGCATATTTGATATCTGGGGCAACTTCAGAATTCCGCGTGATACGCAGGAAAAAAACCTGTAAAACAGGCTTGAAAGGACAACAAAACAATGAAAGTAATTCTGCAGGAAAACATCGACAACCTGGGACAGATTGGCGACATCGTAAAAGTGGCACCCGGCTATGCCCGCAACTACCTGCTGCCAAAAGGGTTTGCCATTGCGGCAACAGAGAAAAACGCCAAAGCACTTGAACATGCCAAGCGTCAACTGGCTTACAAGAAAAACAAAGCCATTGAATCTGCAAAAAACATGGCAGAAAAACTGTCAGCAGTTATTGTAAACCTGACTGTTAATGCTGGTGAAGATGGCAAGCTTTTTGGCTCTGTAACCAACATGGATATTGCAGACTTCCTGAAAAATGCCGGATTTGAAATTGATCGCAAAAAAATCATCATGCCCGAGGCTATCAAGCAGATCGGTGAGCACTCTGTCTCCCTTAAAGTTCATCCAGAGGTTTCGGCAACAATCAAGGTTGTGGTTGCAGCAACCTAGGAATCCCGACAGCCCTCTGACCGTCAAAAGCCCGCCTTACCGGCGGGCTTTTCTTGTATCTGTACAGAATTGACAAAATTCCAATATAAGTAGATTATATTTTGACTATGGACTCTATTTTAATAGAATTATTGATTATATTATTTCTGATAGCCACAAACGGCTTCTTTTCCATGTCAGAATTTGCCATCATCTCCAGCCGAAAAAGCCGCATTGCCCAGCTGGTTGCAGAAGGAGACGAACGGGCAGTCATTATTGAAAGATATCAGCAAGACCCCCACACCCTGCTGGCAGTAATCCAGATCGGCGTTACTGTAGCTGGCTCTGCTGCATCTACCGTTGGCGGCATTGTGGCAATCCAGCAACTGCGCCCTGTGTTTGCCAAGGCTCCCTGGACTTTTGTCAGCAGCGCTGCCGACCCCCTTGCTGCTTTTACAGTAATAGCCACTATTTCATTTATCACCCTGATCATCGGCGAGCTGGTTCCCAAGGCACTGGGCTTGCAGTTTTCTGATCGCATCGCCCTTTCATTGGCACGTCCCATGCGTTTTATGGCAGCCATATGCAAACCGCTGGTGACACTGCTTACCTTCTCCAGCAAGTCAGTGTTAAAGCTTTTGGGCATAAAAGGTAGTCAAGATGCCTTTATCACCCGCGAAGAAGTGCAGCATATGGTGCTGGAAGGACATGAAAGCGGCATTTTCAGTGAGGCAGAACACGAATATATCCGCAATATCTTTGAGTTTACCCATACCTGTGTGCGAGAGGTAATGATTCCCCGTACACGCATGGTTGCCCTTGAAGTCTCTGTAGAACGTGAAGAATTACTGAAGGTGATGCTGGAAAACCAGTATTCACGTTATCCAGTGTACCGTGACAGCATTGAAGAAATTATCGGTGTGGTGCATGACAAAGACTTAATCAGTCCGCTTGTACATCATCAAAAAATCAATCTGGAAACCTTGCTGCGTCCACCGATTTTTGTTCCAGAAGCCAAGCGGATAGATGATCTGCTGAAAGAGATGCAGCTTTCAAGAAACCATATGGCATTGGTGGTGGATGAATATGGCGGTATTTCCGGGCTGGTGACCACCGAAGATTTACTTGAAGAACTGGTGGGCGAGATAGAAGATGAACATGATACAGGTGAACCTGGTAAAATTGTTAAACAGCCTGATGGCAGCTGGCTGGTGGATGGTCTGGTGTCTGTTTTTGACTTGCAGGAACCATTACATATAAAGCTTGAAGATGATCCTAATTATGACACCCTTGCCGGTCTGATTCTCAATGAACTTGGTCGTTTGCCCAAACAGGGTGAAGCCTTGCACTGGATGGGTTATAAACTTGTCTGCAAGCAAGTAACCCGTACTGCTGTTTTACGGGTGCGGATAATACCTGAACATGATTTGAAAAACCGGTAGTAAAAAATACTCCAGAAATAAAATATGCGCCTTAAACCACCTAAATTGCTTGTCCTGTTTCTTATACTGCTGCTTATTGCTTTTGCTGCTTTGAATCTTGCCCTGCCCCGCCTGTTAAATCTGAATAATTACAAAGCCCACATCACCAGCCTTTTAAGCCAAAACCTTAACCGCCAGGTAGTACTTGGAGATTGCCAGCTCTCCTGGAAACCAGGACCGATATTTTCTTTCAGCAACCTGCTGATTGCAGAACAGCTGACAGACGACAAATCGGATAAAAAGGATAAGCCTTTTATATCTGCCGAAAAAGTATCTTTTCGGCTTGCCCTGCTGCCACTTCTGCGCAAACAGATAGCCATTGCTGAAATAAAAATCCAGCAACCTGAAATCAGCATTTCCCGTTACAAAAACGGCAACCTCTCCATTGCAGACCTGCTGGAAAGTACAGATGGCAAACCTGCAATCCGGCTATATGATCTGGAAATAGTTGATGGGAAATTAAGCTGGTATGATCAGGCAACACAGGACGGACAGCCGTTTATTGCTGATTTTACCGCCATCAGGCTGGCGGCAGACAGCTTGCAGCCAGGCAGAAAAAGCAACATCAGCTTGCATACGTCGTTAGTGGAAAAAAACAGTAATCCAGGCACTATTTCAATCAAGGGCAGCCTGCAAATGCCGGAACAGGATCAAAACCTGCTTGCAAGCAACCTGGATGCAACCCTGCAACTGCACAATCTTGATTACGCGCATTTCTGGCATTACTTTGCCGATCACATCCCTTTTGCGCCACCAGGCGGACTGTGCGACCTTAAACTGACCGTAAAAGGAAGTTGGCAGGATTTTTACTCCAAGGTAAACCTTACGTTTAAAAATGCACACCTGCGCTGGCCAGCGGTATTTCCTGAAACCGTTGCCCCGCAAAAGGCAGAGCTGGTTTTTAATGCAAGGCGGACACCAGAACAGCTGGATTTTAAAAGCATAAATCTTGATCTGGATAATTTTTCATTCAAAGGCAGCCTGAAGCTGTCTGATCTGACCAGTCCTGATCCACTGCTTACAGCCCGTGGAGAAACCGGCTTTTTCGATTATCGCAAAACACGCAGCTATATCCCTTTTGGAATTATAGAAGAAGATGTGGCTGATTTTATCAGCAACAAAATCAGAGCCGGACGCTTTAAACTGGTTAAAGGGACACTGGATGCACGTTTTTCGCAGTTGGTAAATTTTGAAGGGGAAGATAATGCCTCCACACTGTTTATCCACGGGCTGGCTGAAAATGCTGTGGTCAGCTACGGTAACAATGTTCCTGAATTTAACCGGATAAATACCACTTTGGAGCTTAAAGGCAGTAACTTCAATCTGCCAGATGGCAGAGGCTATTTTGGTGATTCACCTTTTCAGATGGTTGGTAGCATCGCAGAATATGCCACTGAAGGTATACCGTGCAGCTATTTTTTCACCATGGATACGGTTCCAAAACCTGGCGAAGTTGCCTGGCTTGCCCATTATGTTGGTCTTGATGAACTTGTCTTCAACGGACCTTCAAAACTGCAACTTAACGGAAACGGGCTGATCAGAGCCTACCAGCTTTCCGGCAACTGGAACCTGACCTCTGCAAACTATACACTGCCATCTGTTATTGACAAACCAGCCCGCTTGCATAACAGCCTCAATTTTAGTGCTGTTTTAAGTAACGATGAAACCAGCTTTACATCCATTAACTACAAACTTCCCCCAATGCAGCTATCGGCACAGGGTCTTTTCAAACATCCTGACGAAGGTGCGCCACACCTTTCCTTTGAGCTTAAAAGCAACCGTTTCAACATCAGCCCACAACTGCCCATTCTTACTGATTTGCAGAAATTTCAGCCAATCGGCATGGCAGAAGCCGACCTTTATGGCGATGGCAATCCGGAAGATTTTAAAACCATGCAGTATAACGGCAAAATTAAACTTACTGATTTTTCCATCAGACCGATTAAACATCTTGAACCATTGCAATCCATGAATGGTAAAATCATATTTAACGGTCAATCTGCCCAAACAACTGATTTTAATCTGCAATATGGCAATACAAAACTGACCATACGTGGAGAAGTGGAAAATCTGGCAGCACCCCAAGCCCAGCTGGTGGTAAAATCCCCATTGTTAAACCTGCAAGACTTTGGGCTGATTGCCGACAACCTGCCGCCAGTACATAACTTCAGCACCAGGCTTTCTTTAAACGATCATTCTTTTAAAATACGTTCCCTGAAAGCCAATCTGGAAAAAACAGAAGTATCTGCCCGAGGCAGATACAGCAGCAAGCCAATTCCATCATTATATTTAAATATCAATGCACCAATGGTTGATATAGAAGAATTACTGCCAATTTTATCAGCAACACGGACGGCAAACACCAAAAATAGCGATGATGTAAAACCATCGGAGCTGCTGGTAACCGGTCGTCTGCGGGCAGCAAATGGTTGCTACCACAACTTCAGGTTCAGCAATTTTTCAGTCAACCTGAAACGTAACGGCAACAAGCTAAATCTTGATAATCTGGAAGCAGAACTGTTTGACGGTATGCTACATGCAGATGGGCAGCTGACCCTTAACCCTGGCAGTGCTTCTGACTGGTCTTTGCAGACGCAACTGTTACAGGCAAGAACCGATGATTTTTTTAATGCCCTGGAGATTGACCGCGAAATAAGCGGCAGGTTAAACCTGAACAGCAATCTTTCCACAAAGGGCAACAGTTTTGATGAGATGAGGCGTAACTTGCAGGGCAAGCTGGATATAAAAATGGAGCGGGGAACATTAAAGCAGTTTAATGCACTATCCAAAGCTTTCTCCATTCTTAACCTGTCGCAATTACTATCCTTTGAGCTGCCAGATATGGTGCATGACGGTATGCCGTTTAATAAAATCACTGCCACCTACAATCTTGAAAACGGAGTGCTTTCCACTAAAAACTTTTTTGTGGATAGTAATGCCATGCATATTTCAATGGTTGGGGATGTTGATCTGCACCAGGAAAAGCTTGATCTGCTGATTGGAATCCAGCCTTTGCAGACTGTGGATAAAATCATAAGTCGCATCCCCATAATCGGCTGGATTTTAACCGGCGGTGATAACAATCTGATTTCTGCCTACTTTGAGGCAAAAGGCAGTTGGTCAGACCCAAAGGTAAGCACCATAACTGCAAAATCCATTGCCCAAGGTACATTGGGGATTTTTCAGCGGGTTTTTGAACTTCCGGTACGGATTTTTACCGATATCAGCGAAGTATTTACCGGTATAAAAGAAGAGAAAACAGAGGAAACAGAAAATGATAAGCCGGACGACAAACCAGACTGATTTTAACAGGCTTTTGAAAACGTTATGAGGAAGGCTGGATACAAGGTCGCAGGTCACACAGCGACGAGGCATAACGCTTGAGCTCAATTGCTGCCGTGGAGTGTGGCGGAACGTCAGTCAAGTGCAGCGATTTGTTATATCGTTCACTGGGTTTAAAACTAAGCCTAGTTAAGTTCAATAAACTGCTTTAAAAAATCTTTGCGGGCATAGAATGCACGAGTTGTGCTGCCATGCCCTGCTCCTTTCGTTCTTGGCTGAATATATTTACCCATTCTTCCGGTTAGTTTTTCAAAGCCGCGCTTAGGGTCTTGGATGCAGGCTCTAATCAGTTCGTAATCCTGTTTGACCTGCTCTAACAACTCCCCTTCAAGATCTAAAGTGGTTACCGAATGAACGAAGGTGGGTTTTGAATAATCATCACCCACTATCCGGGCAACACAGACAGCTTTTCGTAGTTTGGCGTATAAATGGCTTTCTTCAAACGTTTTATGGCTCACTTCCCAAGGGTCAATCATGGTAATAGCCATAGTTTCTTTAAAGGCTAATTGTCCATTTTTAAGGTGTTTTAATGGGATAGATTTCAGCTCCCAAGAGCCAAAATTAGGGCTTTGTGACGAATTGACGGGCAAGCCTAAATAACGCTCGCAAACGTGCCCAGCCCAGCCTTTATTTACCTTGCCATTTTCTGCAACTATGGTTACTTGGAATTTTTTTGCCAGTGCATGCAAATCTTGCCCAATAAGCGATTTCAGCTTGTGTAATGCTTCTTGCCTTTCCATAACTAAAACTCTACCTCTTGTAATCGTTTGACGGCCAATTGAATAAATACCGCTTGTTGTTCTACACCACAGAACTTACGTTTAAGTAAACTTGCAGCCACTCCTGTAGTGCCACTGCCCATGAAAGGATCAAAAACAAAATCACTAGGATTGGTTGCGGCTTCTATGCAGCGCATTAAAAGGTCTAGGGGTTTTTGCGTTGGATGTTTGCCTAATGCTTTTTCTTGTTTACTGGGTGGCGCTATGCGCCAAACAGATTTCATCTGTTTTCCGCCATTATCCAGCTTCATTTTTTCATAATTAAAGAAATGTTTGGTTTTGCTATTTTTTCCCGCCCATATAAGTGTTTCGGTAGAGTGAGTGAAGTAACGACAAGATAAGTTAGGGGGTGGGTTGGGCTTTTCCCAAGTGATATCGTTAAGCACCTTAAAACCCAATTCCTGCATGGCAAGGCCAACCGAGAAGATATTATGCATGGTGCCAGAAACCCAAATTGTGCCATTCGGTTTAAGTAATTGTTGGCATTTACTTAGCCAGAGTTTATTAAAGCTATGCATTTGATCGACACCCAAGGACTTATCCCATTTACCCTTATTCACCGATACTTTTTTGCCAGAGCTACAAGTAAAGCCGTCGTTAGAAAGAAAGTATGGTGGATCGGCAAAAATTGCGTCGAATACACCATTAGGGTGTTTGACTAAAATCTTATCCATCAAATCTAAGCAGTTTGCTTGGTAAAGATAAATATCCTGATTGGTATCAGCCAGAACCAAACTTGAATTATAGCTGTCGCTATGTTCAGCCAATAAGTAATGCTTGCCTAAGCTTGTTGGATATTCCACATACTGTCCTTGTAGTTAAAAGCAAGCCACTAGCTCAGGGGCCTTGTTACGTTGGTTGGCTTTACTAGAGATAAAGCGTTGCACGTCAAATTCAACAATGCTCGCTTTTTGGTAGATTTCACGCGTAAAAGGAGTGTCGTGATTGCTGATGACAACACTCACGCCGCGTTGGCTTAATTCATATGCTTTATCTGCCAGTTGCTGTTGTTGCTCTTGGCTGAAGCCTGCGGCAGTGTAGTCACTAAAGTTGGCTGTTGGACTAAGTGGTGCATAGGGTGGATCGCAATAGACCACATCACCTGGCTGAGCCATATCCATAGTTTGCAAAAAGTCTTGGTGTAAAAACGTAGCTTGTTGGCTTTTTTCATAAAAGCTCAATATAAAATCATAAGGAAAGCTAGGCTTTTTATACCGCCCAAAAGGAACATTAAATCCTCCTTTAGAGTTGCAGCGATACAAACCATTAAAGCAATGTCGATTTAAGTAAATAAACAAGGCAGCTTTTCTTCTTGTATCTGTCGTTATATTAAACTCAGCACGTAACTCATAGAACACATCGGCTTGGTTATTTTCAGGTATAAATAGTTTAGCAGCATAATCAGCAAAATCTTGACCTTCTTGCTGAATAAAAGTAAACAGATCAATCAAGTCTTGGTTTGTATCTGCTAGCAAGAACTGCTTGTAGGGAGCATTCAAAAAAACAGCACCAGAACCAACAAACGGCTCTATAAGTCTTTGTCCTTTTGGAAGTTCGGCTAAAATCTTATCGATAATTTTAAACTTTCCACCAGCCCATTTTAAAAAAGGCTTTGTTAGAAATTGCTTTTTAGTCATTTCTATATTCTTGAAGTAAGTTAAAAAGAAATCCGTTTTTAAGCATGTTGAGATTGAAGATATAGTTAATTTGCGCAAAAGCTTCTTGTAAAGAGTTTTTGCTTGTATTCCAACCCTGCCCATCTGTAACCCAAATAAAATCTATATTTTTGCTTTCATATTTTATAAGCCTATTGAGGTCTGAAAACTCACCTGCGACAGCCTTAAGCTTGCTGCCGCCACCGCCGTAGTAATTAGTTTCAATCAACCACAACTTTTTTGTTTTTGGATCAAATATAGCCTCATCAAAACTACGTTCCGCCTCATGCTTTGGAACCTCAACACCCCACTCTTGTAGGATATAAGTGGGGGTTGCTTGAGACTTAAATTCTAGCTGGAGGTGTTCACAAGCGGAGCTCACATACTTGTTTAATATAGCTTCCATTACCTTGCCGCTTCTGTTTTTCCTAGCATTGCTATCAAGACCAGCTTCAACTCCAAAAGCGTAATCAACCAGGTTTTTATTGATATGATTTTGTAGAAAATCAAGTAGACCCGACTCTGAACAAAAGTCGACATAAGACACTATGTTGCTAGTGTCCACTGCTTTAAAGTCGAGACTATAAAAGCTCATATTAGTATTACTATCAACTTCTAGCACATCAAGTCTATTCTCTCTGGAAGCCAGTAATAATGGTATGGTTTTTATCAATTCTGGCTGCTTAGTAAATAAATCCAATGCACGTTCGTAAATATTTTCCTTACCAACCAAGTAATTTAAAGTATGCAGATTTAGTTCATACTCTTTTATATTGTTAGTTATTTTATTCCAGTCAACGTAATAACTAGGGGTTCGATTAGTTTTCGACAAGCTACCCATAAACGCTTGAAATCGCTCTATAGGCATTAAGTTTAGATAATCCTGTAATTCTAAGTTCATTAATTAATTTCCGAATATTTGTGCAGGCACTAATTTAAGAGCAAAAGTATGAATTCGAGACTTGCTAGCTTGCTCTACGCTGATGGGACTTATCATAACATGGGTTGCACAACTAACAATGTTGGCACCTGCTTCATGGCCTCATTATTGGGGGAAAGATCATACGCTTTGGACTAATCAACGAGCTATGGTACTAATTTAGGGGAAAGGTCATATCCATCAAGAGTCATGATTTTTCTCGGTTCTCATCTAACGTTGTTAGGGGCTATTGGAGCTAACAAATAGTTAGCCGAGGAAGCGAGTACCGCGCAACAAAGTAGACAGCCTCCGCAGTAATTTTTAAAAGCTCTGATAAAGACAGAGACGGCAGCGATTATCTGCAAACCGCTACCGGTTACAAGACCTGTCTCTACTATGGAGCAGCAACAATACAGCCAGTAGCCCCATGCAAATAGTAACTGTCCCATGCCATGGCAATCAGGTGCTTGTATGGATTACTATCTGTAAATGAAATAACCTGGCTAAGTG
>Ga0265295_1007699_pt1 | contig 12273 bp, 7 predicted proteins | sample Munlansysbiofilm_FD_192503 | JGI IMG/M metagenome (GOLD analysis project Ga0265295, IMG submission 192503) | Leachate microbial communities from a municipal landfill in Southern Ontario, Canada - Methane capture system biofilm | ecosystem: Engineered > Solid waste > Landfill > Unclassified ... | reverse complement strand
AAACGTAAAAGCGTTTATTTGTCTGCCAAATCCAGGAAACCGGAACGCTGGAGCGGAGATATACGGAACTGGGAACCCATAGGGCATGTATGGTTAAATCCTCCCAGAGAAGAAGTTGGCCGGGAATGTGATGAACATGAGTACCGTATGACTGGTTGATATGGGAATTAAAAAATGATTTTTAAAATCGAGATGATGACAATCATCTCTTGATAACTACACAGCACCCTCATCATCCCCCTGTCAAGGGCGCGCAGCGTTCATCTCGACCCTTGACAGGGGGATGATGAGGGTGCTAACCGGAAGCTAAAAAGACGGGAAGTAATAAAATCGTTAAACCAAAAATGCGACAGAATGCTTGACAGACAGCGCTATTGCCAAACAACCTGTCCTATAAACAAACCTGTGATGAGATTTCACCGTGCTTTTATTGACAAGATTGTAGATCAAAGCAACGGTCAGTTTGTTTTATATGGCGATATAGTTCTTTCCTATGACAAATGGGCTTTCAAATACTGTGAAAACCTTGAAGAGATTGCCTGCCATGTCCTGAAAAGTCATGGAAAGGCCATGCATTTCAGTGACCTTGCCGATATCATACGTCATGAAAATATTAAATATTCTGAGATATCGGATCACAATCTCCATGCAGCGATTATCAGATATAATACAATTGAGATTGTTGATAGGGGGACTTATGCCCTTAAATCCTGGGGTATGGCTGGATATCGTTCTGTCTCGACAGCCATCGATAGTTTTATTGATGAAAAAGGATTGCCCCAACGGAGGCAGGATATCATAATTTATTTAGGCGATGAGTTTAACGAGGGCAATATCACAGCAGCACTTGCAAAAGAGAGCCGTTTTAAAAGCATGGGGGATGGATTTTATGATCGAATTAATACCTGGCAACAACGATCCTGCTTGAATTTAATCGATTCTCTACCCCATCCGGTCGCAGAATTTGCCCGTTATCTGGTGGGGAAAAAAAATCATACATCATATAAGCTTGTCATGGCATTTGTTTTTATTCGCAGCATGGATGAAGAGGGGAGCATTTATCTCAGTAAGCTAAAGGATATGTTTTATAACTTTTATCTGTCCCGCCATAAGAAGGGTTTGGTTGTTGAGGTTGAAGGTGCTTCTATGCGGTTAATTGGCGAGTTGTCGGCTGAGGAGATAAAATACAAAGCCACAATAGAACCACTTAAAAGCTTTCAAGGATCAGGATTCTTTGTACAGTCTTTACAAAAAACAGCCAACCTTCAACTTGTTGAGATTCTTGTTTTTGAGTTAAAAATCCCATCTGTGCGGGATCTGATGTTGATTGTTCTTTTAAAGGCTATGGATGACTATTTTGAAAAAATAGAAAATCTCTCTAAAGATCAACACTCTCATGGCCAACACCATAATGTTGAAAAAATTTCCTCCCCCATTGAAAAGGAAGATCAAGAAGCAGGAACAATTACAAGCAATGCAAGGCCCACCATCAGGATTAAAAAGAAAAAACGGGACAAAATTAAACTATGAGTAAAGCAGTTGGAAACAGGGCCTACTGGTGCGATACCTGTCATGTGCCTCTTATTGGAAAACAATGTCTGGCATGTGGAGGTATAGGGCGTGATATCTGTGCCGCCACTCTGGTACCAGTTTTCAGACCGGAAATAAATTATTTGAAAGGCAAAACAGATGCAACAATTCATCCTTTATTAAAAGAAGGAGAAATCTGGCTTGCACCAGGTCATTACACATATTATTGTCAAGGCGTTCCTTTTTTAAAACTATCTGCTAAAAGTGATAAGGTTGAAATTTCAAAACAGCCCAAAGCATTAAAACCGCTAAATCGAAGTGTGAAAAAAGCCCTGGAAACCCTGAAACAAGCAAATCGAAAATATATTGAGGACCTCCAATACGAGGCTGAAATTTTTATTCTGAAAACTGTAAAAAAGTATGAAGGTAAGATCAATATGGTTTCGTTTTCTGGGGGAAAGGATTCCACAGTGGTCTCCCATCTTGTCATGAATGCGCTTGGCCGCAGTGATGTCTTACATATCTTTGCAGACACCACCATTGAGTTTCCAGATACATATGGATATCTCCAAAAATTTCAACAGCAGCATCCCCTTACGCCATTTGTAGAAACTCGGTCAAATCTGGATTTTTTCCAAACTGCGAAGTCCATTGGACCTCCAAGCAGAATTTTACGCTGGTGCTGCACTACCCATAAAACAAATCCTCTTTCAAAACTTATTGATAGCATGAGCCCGGATCAAGGAATTTTGGCTTTTGATGGTGTACGTAAGATAGAGTCCTCACGACGTGCAAATTATTCTCGCATTTCTAATGACCATAAAATTGCCAGAGAGATACTGGCACGTCCAATTTTAGAATGGTCTGATTTGCAAGTTTGGTTTTATATGCTTTCCCAAGGACTATCTTTTAATCAGGCATACAAGAAAGGATTTAGACGTGTTGGCTGTCTTTTTTGCCCATTCAATAGTGACTGGTCTCAGCTTATGCTTAAGGAGCGTTATCCCAAACAATGGGAAAGATGGCAGATATTTTTAGCAAAACAAGCTATACGAATGAAACATCCCAACCCTGAAGTATTTGTTGAGCGTGGCTGGCGATCCAGAGCTGGTGGACGTGGGTTGGATTTTTATAAATCTTCTGTAGAATCATCCCCTTGTATTTTATCTGAGAATGCTGTTCAATATCAGTTGCTCAGTGGGGATATTCACTTGCTACGTCATTTTTTACGTCCACTTGGACCTCAATCTATAGTAAACAAAGATGAATACTTAGAATCATTTTTGATCCATGATTATAAATCCAATAAAATTTTAGCCAGTGTGGAAATAGGATTTATAGATCATTCGGTTCGAGTTAATTATATTGTTAATAAAAACAAACGTTTGTTCCGACAAAGAGTTGAGAAACAAATAAAAAAACTGCAAGTCTGCATTTTTTGTGGAGCTTGTGGGGCAAAATGTAAATCAAACGCACTTGATTCAGAAGGCCATTTTTTAGTTGATGAATCAAAATGTATTAGTTGCCTTACATGCATATCTCACAATTGCCCTATTGTTAAATCTTTACATTATAAAGGAATAAATTAATGGCAGAATATAAGTTTGGTTTTGAAGAAACATGGTTTCGGTTAATCATTAAAAACATACCGAATCATCCTGAACTTTTCTTGCCAAAAAACGTGGAAGAAGCACAGACTATCTTGAGGGTTGGAAAACTCAAGGTTGGGGCTGCACGGGCATGGGCCGAATCAGCAGAAATTATTTATAAAAAAAAAGGACAATTTCTTTTGACACCCTTAGGCAAGATTATTGCCCAACATGATCCTGAACTGGAGGAGAACGGTATCTGGTGGGTTATTCATTATAATTTGGCTCGTATAAACAGCCCGGCCTGGTTTTATTCTTTTTATTTTAACGAATTTAATGTTGATTCTTTCAGCCGTGAAGAGTTTGAGAGAGCTGTTAGAGAGTTTTGGGATAAAAGTCATGACAAACCAATGGCTGACAGTGTGTTTTATAAACTTATTTTCTCTCCATTTAAACAGGTTTTCGAAGGTACGCGTCTTGGAAATGAGTTTGGGTTCTGGATGACAGATCAAGAAAACAATTATTTGTGCAAGCCTCAAGGTGCTCCTCCTCTTTCAAGAACAATCCTTGCTTACGCCCTGCTTGACTGGAGCGTTCAGCAACAGAGGCTGTCCGTCCATTTTGAAAAACTCCTTGAACCTGGCGGGATTGGCAAAATATTCAAGGTTGATCGGGAAGTCCTGGACACCCTGCTCATCGATATCGGTGAACGCTATGAGAAACAGGTGGCCTGGATCAGTCATACAGCCGGTCTTAACTCTGTGTCCGTCATGGATTGTCCCCCCCTTGCTCTTATTTCGACTTATTATTATGAACTTGACGGAGAAAACCCCATGACAGCCCTTGAATTGGGGAAAAAAGAGGTTGCACGCTTTATGGATTCCTGAAAAAAATTTTTCTTGTAGAGGGGAGTTATGTCAATTTCTGAAAAGCTAATCGAAAAATGGTACCAATGTAGGGAAAGCCGTTATCCGGTATTGCTGATTATCACAGCTCCGGCAGATACATTGTTTTCAGACAACCTCATCCATGAATTTGCCGATAAAACCAGTGCAAAGGTTCTTAATTTCATATCTCTCTACCAGGGTCAGCTTGGTGAGTTTTTTACCTGGAGAACAATCCGTGACCAAATTTATAAAGAGGCAAAAGAATATCCTGTCATTGTGACTGATCTTGAGCCAATTTATTCCAAGTGGCCAGTGGATGAAAGATTGACGTTCATCAAAAACATTTTAAGAAGTGAGCCTCCCTGCAACATCACTGTTCTCTTGAATTGTCAGGAAGATTTAAGTACCCTCAAACAAATAGAACCGAATAGCAGAGGAATTGTCTGGGTACCTTCTTGACAAATATTGTGTCTTGATGGAGTCAACGGATCATGAACAAAACAAATATACCGCTCGACTTGATACTACAACTATCGGAGATAAGTATAAATGCCTGCACAATTTTTAAATGACTTTATCCATATTTCACCTGGGTTCAAGGCGGCGGTTAATTTAAAAAATGACCGTAACAACCTTCAAAAAGTAGCCGGTTTCATTCCCACAGAAGTGGCTCGAGAGATTATTCTGGATCTTGCAAAAAAACTTCATCCTGCAAGTGATCTCAGATCCAGAATTGTCATGGGTACTTACGGTACTGGGAAAAGCCATCTTGCCTTGGTTTTGATGAACTTATTTCTATGCGACCTTGGTACGCCAGAGCTTCAAACGGTGATTGAAAAACTTGACCCGGATACCCAAAAGGTTCTGATGCAATACCGCAAGCAGGTTCCGGAAAAATTTCTCATTGTAAACCTCTATGGGGATGAAGGTGATATTGCCGATGGTCTGATGATGGGACTTCGTCGGGCTTTGGAACAAGAAGGGCTTGAAGATCTCCTGCCCTCTTCTTCATTTGATGCCGCTTTATCCAGAATTGAAGATATTGAAAAAAACTATCCTGATAATTTTACACTTTTTAAAATCCAGATAGAACAAAATGGAATGTCGGTTGAGGAGTTAAAGACTAGGCTTCGCGAGTATCAAAAAAAAGCCTTTGATTTATTTCGAAAAATCCATCCTTTGTTTTCAGCAGGTGGGCATTTTGAATATACTACCATGCTGTCCCCCATAGAGTTTTATACCAATGTTGTAAAGGATCTCAGAAAAAATCACGGGTTTGCTGGAATTGTTGTATTATGGGATGAATTTGGTCATAAAATGGGAGAGGTGGTTAAAGATCCAACTGGAAAAGAAGGGCTGGTTTTACAAGAGTTTGCCGAGTGCAGCAATGCCAGTGAAGATAATCAGATTCATTTTTATTTGTTCTGTCATAGATCCCTTAAAGAGTACCATGATATTACGATGAATGTTTCTGGTGCAAACAATCAACAACTTGAAGATGACCTGAGGAAAATCGAAGGCCGTTTCAAACAGTTCATATTGAAAAGCACGGACGTGGAAACCTTTCAGCTCATCAACGCTGTTATTATCGCCAATGAACAGGCAGAAGGATGGAAAGAGCTGACCAGCAGATATCAACCCTATTTTGAGAAGCTGGTTCAAAAGACCGCACAACTTAAATATTTTACAGGGTTTACCCCTGATGAGCTGAAATCTACTGTTGTTTTGGGGACTTATCCTATGCATCCAATGGCTGTTTACAGTCTGCCTGCCATTTCTGAAAAGGTGGCTCAAAACAACCGTACATTGTTCACATGCCTTTGTGAGGATGAACCCTACAGTTTTAAAAGGATTTTGGACAAATCTCTTTTTGACTCCAAAGTTCCCTATCCCCCAATGTTTACGGTGGATCAGCTATGGGATTATTTTTCAAAGGATGTCAAGCAACAGGAGCGCACCTATTCGATTTATCGAGACTATGAACTCCTAAAGACCAGGTTGAACGACGATGACATACTGGGTTTGCGGATTTTAAAAGCTGTGTCTGTTTTCAGGGTCACAAATCCAACAAAGATAAAAGTAACAGGCGAAATCCTTGAATATTCGTTGAACATACCGCTTGAGGATCACATCTCTTTTACAGAGACATTGCAGAGACACTCGGATTTGCAAAATGAAAATCATATTCTTATGAAACTTCAGGCTGACGGCACCTATCGACCAGCCGTAAGCAGCGCAACAGAGTCACTTATCGGGAAAGTACGAAAATTGTTAACAGAGACCCCTGAAAAACTGGGGCAGAGCCCTGTACAATATTTAAAAACCCTTTGGGGTAAATTGCCCGTAGGGGATAGTTACGAGGTGACAAGCTATGGAACTGATTTTGGCGTTATGCGCCAGTTGATGATCGAACCTGTCAGTATGAACCAGCTTAAGGAAAGCTTGCACATATTGACAAAAAATTTAGGTGCTGGAACCTATATGGATGGAATCCTTCTGGTGGTTCTATGTACCAGCAGCAGTGAAATTGAGGAGGCACATCATATTGCCTCCGAGATACTGGCAGCAGCTCAATACCAACAGGTTATCCTGGCTATTCCTAGGGAGCCCCTTGAAGTTTTTGGGTTGCTTAAAGAGCATCAAGCCTTGAGCTATTTGAAAAAAAATGAGGCAAGTCTATATGCCGAAGGTGGAGAACTTCATGAGGAGTGGCAAATTTGGGACGATGACAAGTTTGCCCAGATTACAGATACTATGGGTGATCTTTTTTCTCCAGAAAAACAGAGACTGGTTTATTTCTGGCAGGGGGAGCTTCATGAGATTCTAAATACACGTCAGATAAAAAAACTGGCCGCCAATCTGATGTATAGAGTCTTCCCGGATTGCCCGATTATCGGAGAGCCTAAGCTTGCCATGGATGATTTTGGTGGTAACTGGGGCTACCGGAAAGATTGCCGGGATATCGTCATGAAACTGACAGAAAACGGAGCAGCCCAGAGGCTATGGGAAGAGACTGCTGCTGCCCCCAAGCACATCATTACCCAAATTTTTAAAACTAACGGCATTTTAAAAAAGAACCTGGCCGGGGATTACGTTATTGAAAAATCCGATCCTGATGCCTTTAATGGGGCCAGCAAAACATGGGATTGCTTTAAAAAATATATAGACATGGCAAAACAACGCCCTGTTGAAATCAAAAACTTGGTCAGGGCATTGAGAAAGCCACCCTTTGGGATGAAGTGTCGTAGCATGCCCCTTTTTTTTGCAGCAGTTGCCCATGAAGAGTTGGCACTTGGCAATATCTCTTTTGAATTTCAACGTAATGCAAAGAGTCTCGATAAAATAACTGCGATTGAAAGTGACACGCTGGAAAAAGTTTTTACGACACCCGAAAAATACAAACTTATATATGTGGATGTAGGAGAAAATCAAAAAACTCTAATCAATGTCTTGGGAAAGCTCTATGAAGTAGTGTTCAATTCTGGAGATCCTTCACTTGAAAGGGTAAAAAAGGTCGGAACCGCCATTGGCACCTGGTGGAGAGCACTTCCAAAACATGCACAAGTCACAGGCCAACTTTCAGATGAGGCGGATATCTTGCGGGAACATATTTTTCGTCCCCTTGCCGAACTTGAACCGGACACTCAGCAAATTTTACTTAAAGATGCATTTGAGCATGTGTTCACTGCTGATAAAAAGGTAAAAGCAAAAGATATCGAAGATCTTATCGGGCCAATTAAAATAGAATTTGAAATGTTGATCAATAATCTTAAGGCAAGGATCATGAATGAATATATTCATGTGTTTGGAGATTCTTACCCTGTGGGAGAAGGAGTATCCACATGGTTTTCAAAGCTGCCTGAAGGAAAGAAAAAATATGTTTATAATGGCGGTCCTGAAATCATCATAGACAGTTGTAGGGATAACCCCCAATTGAACGAAGATATTTTGTTAAATGCTGCTGAAAAGCTAACTGGCCTGAAAATTACCTCCTGGGGGGACGATCTGGTGGTGAAATTCGGGGGCAAACTTGAATCTGCAAAAGAGATGGTAGACAAGTTTGAACCACCTCCGCCCCCGGATTCACAGAGTGACCCATCATCTTCTCCAGGGCTTCCTCCTCTTTCTCCCGGACAGGGTCGTTTAAGCATATTCATCAACGGAAAAAATAACGAACGTATTCTTGATCTGGTTGATGAGTTATCACCCAACGGCCATGCACTGGAAAATATTCTTAGTTCAACAACAGATCAACTTGGCAAGGGTTTGGACGAGAAAGAAAAAATAGCTATTGTATATCGGTTTGTCGCAAAACATGTCTTTGGAGCATAAAGAATTATGATTGAAATATACTGCGATCAGTATGGCCTCCATGATGCCGATAATATCAATACGATTGTTTCAGAACCTTCAGAATATGAGGATGCCCTTTTAAAAATAAAATCCCACGCTTCAAAGAATGAACCCTTACAGGTTATTGTAAGAAATCCTGCCATGTTTGACTGGTTCGATGCCGCAGTTAAATATGGTGCTCAAAAGAAAATGCTTGATCCCGTTTCAACTCTTATGTCTACTTTGCAAAGAAGTGCAACACCTCAATATTTAAAAGCAAATCCACACTGGATTGTGGAATTGGGATTGATCTCAAAAGCCAAAGAGGAACCAATTGGCCAGGAATCTGTTGAGGCCTGGCTAAAAAGAGTGTTACTGGGAAAAGTCTGGAATGAAACATATCCTGCCAGTGTAGACAACCTTTCTGAGCTGTTTAATTTTTTTATAAATCATAGGGAGGGATTACTTCATTCCCTCGAAGAACACCTTATCTATGAACGGTTGGAATATTGGAGCAGCAAGGGTTACGAGCTTTTTACCTGGCTGAGAATTAACCCTTTTAAACGGGTTCGATTTGTTGTGTGGGAACAGCTTTTATCAGCTTTTCCAGAAGAAAAAATTTCCATATGGTTTCAACAGGACCATATCTGGTTTGAGCTTTCCCAGTTTTCTAACAGGCATAACCTTCACCGCATTCCTCTTAATTTACAGTTGCCGGAAAATATTGCAGTATGTGTCAGAACGTTTCTTTTACAAGAGTGGGAAAAATCGGCTGAAACGGCATTGAGCTTTATTTCTGGGAATCTGGATTTTGAAAGAAAATTTCTGTTGGAGCGTCTTCAAGATCAACTCCACAGGGAAGAGCCCATTACCCAGGATATTTTCAATAAATTAAAAACATTTGAAAAGTTTCCAGAAGTCATTACCCTTGCCCGTCAGCTGGTATCCGTAAAAACACCATCCATACCTTCATCAACCGATTCTGTTGATGAAATTCGTAATTGGATAGCAGATGAATATTTGCCTTTTTATGCTTCATCCAGCCTGCTTGGACAGCTGGAAGCAACTATCCCTTATCTTGAAGCTTTTGAAAGATGGCTTACTCAACATTACACAGGCCTACTGTTTGGGGATGAAATGGCATATCGGCAGACAGCTAAACTAAAGGCAAGTATTGTTGAGGGAGATCCTGTTCTGATTGTTGTCTTTGATGGACTCGATTACCTATCTGCTCAGGATGTTCTGCTGCCTTTCATGCAAAAAAATGGTTTGTTCCCGTTAAATGAGACGATGCCATTTTTTGCATTTTTGCCCACTCAAACCTATGTGGCTAAGCCTGCACTTGTATCCGGAAAAATGAATTCTCAGATCTCTGACGAAATTCCAACGGCCATTTTTTATAAAGAATTGCTGCTAAAACAGCTTGGTCTTTCAGAAGAGGAGATCATTGTTAAAACAGATAAAGAGAGTACGCTTCTGGAACAGATTCAAAAAATTGCACAGGTTTATCTTTATCTGGACAACCATCTGGATACAGAACTTCTTCACAAGGCTTTTCGCCCTTACATCAGGAAAAAAAAATATGATGAATACATTCGAAAGCAGGCTGAAGAAATTTTCCAATGCATGAAAAGCTTTAAAGAGATGTATGGTAAATCCTTACAGGTAGTTATCTCTAGTGACCATGGTTATACACTCATTCCTAAAAATGCCCCGGTTATTGAAATTGCTGAAGTGAAGGATGTCAAAAATAGAACAGTTTATGCCACGGACATTGTAGATGCTGATAATGATGGGCTTGATGAGAAAAATATCTGGCGTTTGAATTCTGATCTCTATGGATTGAGCCGTGAAATGATTATTCCACGGGGCTATGCATGTTTCAACAAACGTCCACTTGGAGCCACTCATGGGGGATGTTCTCCCCAGGAAATGGCTGTTCCGTGGATTTTTTTAAGTGAAGAAAGACCTCTTGCTCCAGTTGCGTTAAGTTTCTCGTTTGAAGGGGAAATTTTTCGTAAGCGTCCTGAGAATAGTATCGTTCTAAATATTTTAAACCCTAACGATTACAGGATTTTGATTGTTGAGATGGTTATAACTGGGCTTAATACAATTGACATGCTACCTTTATCTATTGGGAAAAAAGATGGTGTTAAGTTTGATTTAACTTTTAATGCCTCGACAATAGTGGACCGCAACGTTGGTTTTTCTGTAAGGTATCTTTTCAAAAGTTATGCTGGAGAAAGAGAAGATACATTAATAATAACCGTACCGACCACTGGTGCAATGACAACTGAGTTTGATGATGATTTTGACTTCTGAAATAAATCAGGAATACCTTGACAAAAAAATAGCAAAAGCCTTTCCCGATGTGTGCGTTCATAAAGGACTTGCTTCAAGTGTCGGCATCTCAGGTCGTGTGATACCAGCTTTTGTATCAGATTGGCTTGTAAGCAGATACAGTGACAATGACGGAGGGGTGAACAGTGAGGGAATTCGAAATTTTATCTCCAAATATCTGCCAGATAAAAACCAGAAAGAATCCTTAATGTATGAAATTCGAAATGGAAACCCTCTCAAAATTTTAGATTCGTTCAGTGTATCAGTGCATCCTACAAAAGGAGATTTGCAGTTAAAAATTCCTTCTCTTGATATTACAGGCAGAGTGATTGAGTCAATTGTGGATGCAAACCCATTGCTTTTGATGGGGAATGTCTGGGGTAGCGGAATCCTTAGCTGGGTTCCTTCCAGGGATAAAAAGGATCAATTTGATGTTGTTATGACGGCCTTTAGTCCCATGCAGGCGGCAAGCATTGATTTGAAATATTTTCTGACCCAACGTCAGGAATTTGATCTTCCAGAATGGCTGGCGCTATTGTCCCGCACCATGGGGTATGATGAAAAATACTACAGCACAAGGCAAAAACTTCTGATGTTGACCCGCCTCATCCCTTTAATTGAACCACGGGTTAATATGATGGAACTTGCTCCAAAGGGTACTGGAAAATCATATGTCTACAGCCAGCTATCTCGCCATGCCTGGCTTATCAGCGGGGGAGTAGTGACCCGTGCACAACTTTTTTATGATATGAATCGTCAGAGACCAGGAATTATCTCTAATTTCAATGCAGTTATTCTGGATGAAATTCAAACAATCAAATTATCCAACGAAGGGGAAATTATTGGTGCTCTAAAGGGATACCTGGAGTCAGGGGAATTTCGGGTGATGGGGTTTCATGGATCTTCTGACGCGGGTTTTGTCATTCTTGGTAATATCCCCATTGTGGACGGACAACCAAGGGACCAAAACTGTTTTGAAGAGTTACCCCGATGGCTGAATGGTTCCTCAGCAACAGCTTTATTAGATCGTTTTCATGCTCTTGTTCCAGGATGGGAGCTACCAAGGATACAATCAGCCTCCCTGTGCCAGTCTGTTGCCTTGAGGGCGGACTATTTTGGAGAAGTTTTATACGCATTGAGAGCCAGTCAGGAGCATATGTCTTTTGTCAAAGATCACATGGATGCTCAGGGCGATTTGCGAGATACTCGAGCTGTTCAACGGCTGACTTGCGGGTATCTGAAATTGCTTTTCCCGAACCTTGAGTCGGTTTCTCTGGAACAATTCAATGAGTATTGCCTTCAGCCAGCCATAGAGCTGAGGTCAAATATCCGGAGACAGATGGCTTATCTCGATTCTGAATTTTCTCCTGATATTGCGCATATCTCGGTTTGTTGAGGTGAAATGTAGTTTCTCAACGCTTCGATGCATCTTGGGAAGTCTAGTTTATTCAAGGAACTCCTTTTTAAGACGAGTAATTCTTTCAAGGGACTCGCCCGCCATCCCAAAGAGCCGTTCGTCTTTTCTCGTTTGTTCTTCGATCTCCTTCACAGTCATTTCAATGTCCGGTCCTGAATGACAGATCAGTGCAAGATCT